>Ga0056124_1000486_pt1 | contig 12670 bp, 8 predicted proteins | sample WorMetHEROISLAND_2_FD_70069 | JGI IMG/M metagenome (GOLD analysis project Ga0056124, IMG submission 70069) | Marine gutless worms symbiont microbial communities from Max Planck institute for Marine Microbiology, Germany - Olavius sp. 4 HERON ISLAND | ecosystem: Host-associated > Annelida >... | reverse complement strand
AGACATTGCCCAACTAATTATTGCTTTAACGACTATGTCCACATTACATAACTCACTTAGCTACTGTAGTTTCTAGGTGCTGTTTATGGGTAGGTAATTCCAGCCTGTATGGTAATTTGCACACACCCAATGCGGGCCCAGTCAACCCCGGTAAACTCAGACCACCGTGATAAGTAAGTAGGTCACGCATGTGCAGTAGCACTCTCTGGTAAACTCGGCCCGCCGGTAAGCTGAGCCCGTGACACCGGGTCCCGGATACAGGCTGGGGGTCAAGGCAACTTGTACTGACTAGAAGCCAGGGGCTTCTATTTGAAGTTTTAGAATAAAGTGGTTTTTTATCAGACTCCACTTATGGTTGACAAAAATACAATAATAGGATGAAGACAGCTCAATTCTAGATGACAAAACGTACATAAGATTGACGACATTTGTTCGTCCAAACAATGCCTCTGTGCTTGGTGTAACGAGGCACATAATGCTTGGCGCATCAACAGATTCAGTGCGCCGTGCACTGATCATCATTCGCTGTGCATCTGGTGTTGTCGTCGACATCTCATCTCAAAATAAAGAACACATTTAGCACACAAACTGTATTGTAGTAATAACTTAAACTAATACAGCAAATGCAGTATTATGTTATAACATTATCTATATAAACAGAAGAGCATAGTGGTAACATTTTATCTAGCAGCATTTGTGACATATTATTGTATTAATAACTTAAATTAGCGAAACAAATGTTTTATACGTTGTAACATAATAAACAGAAAAGTATAAATGACAGACATTACCTTCAAAACATTTTATCTAGCAGCATTTTGGGCTAATAGCAGCGTCAGGAAAAACAGCTGCCAACTGGCAAGTAACTGCAATCGCTAACTGTTTATTCAATTTTCTAGCTCATCGGCTTTGTTCTTTTTGTTCTTTTAGTTGTTTCTGTCTGTTATGTGTTAAGGACTAGAAATGGTACGTCGAAATATTCAACTCGTCCTCTCGCAAATATTCCGGTTCTGTGTTAGATCATGTCACAAAGCATTAAAACAGTAACTGTGGCAGAGTTACTGTAATAAAAGTAGACTAAAAATAGACTCGATAAACCTGATCAAATGACTGTAATTACAAAACAGTAATAACAAAATTAGCAAAGTAAACATTAATTTTAGACTGAAATCAAAACAACGCCATCCTGCGAAACCATGGCAACTGCATAGAATATCTCTTCCAGTTGTTGCCAGGGAAGTGAGGGAACCGTCTCTAATGTTGGTGTGCTAAATAAGCAAGTCAGTGGCGCACTATTTCAATGTCACAACACATCTCCAAAGACCGTATTACAGTCTTTGACATCTCATCCACATCTCATCTATCTCTATCCTGTGCAGTGTGCACCGGCGTGGCGTAAATTATTGAGCTGTGTCCGGCATGTTCACGTTTCGGCCCCTTTTTGCTTCCATGAGTTTACACAAGATGAATTACCATAACCAGTTTTACAACTAAAAAAAATAAAGAATTCTACGGCTAAGGAGCTTATTAACTTATGGAACGAACAAATCGCATGATGAAAACGATTAAACGGCTATTTCTTCTATTCACGGTAAATGCGCCTTTTGGGCGAACTTGAATATGATGAAACAGTCTCGGATCTCTGAGAGTAGCTTTGGATCAATTCGGTCCGGCCATCTCACTTTCTACATGCACCTGTAGGCCTTGTGTGTCCTATAGACCTACCATTCGGCAGTCCGCTCCGCTCGGAAGATTTCTTAGCTTAAATTCCACAAAATGATCAACGTACGTATTAACGCCGTTTAACGGCACTTGATCATCCTTGTGTCCGGAAAGTGATCGCGCACTGATCGGTAATTGCTATAGTTAAGGACTTAATTTGAAAGAGAAATGATAATGTCGTTCTACTTTCTTTTTCTCACGTGTATAATTAGCCTATATAAACAGTACGTGTACGTGTAAACCTATATTGACTGAGTGAAATGAAATGAATGACTGAATGAAATTCGACCTGGTCATACATGCATGCAGGTCAAGCCTATCTAGTCCATGGCGACAAACGCCTCCTATGACATCAAGCAAATGAACTTGCTAATGCTAGAGTACCTAGTACTTAGTGAGAAATGTACACACGTACGATAGAGCCTTGTAGGATATCAACGTCAACACTTGATGCAAATAGGACAGTGTGGCTGCTTTGTGAGAATTATAACCCCAAACCATTAAATGATAGCAGCAACTGGCGGAATGCCGCACTTCATTGCATGTTATTTACGCTGGCTTTACTTAGCTTTGTGTTATGTAAGCTACAAAAGATATGACCAAACAAGCACTTAGTTGACAATGCATCATACGATGACAATCAGCCTGATGCACTGCAGATGCAAGCAAGCAGAATATCAGACAGTTTGTAACTGAGCAAAAGAATGGTCAGTAATTAAACACAAATCAAATGGACAGTTTCCTACAAACATAAAAAAGTACTCCTGATATTAAACGCTTGCTTCATGCACAATGCTGCATATCTTGCTAAAATGCTCAATGCCCAGCAGAAAAGCAGTTACGTCTGTCGTATACAGCAGTTCTTATTCTAACAGTTGCTATTCCGACAAACACTACGTTACAATACGCCTGCAGTTGTGGAAATAATGAAACGGGTTCGAGTCCACCGTAGCCCTGTCGGAATAGCAACTGCCCCCCCATGTCTGTCTGCCACAATCTGCATAGAGTATTACATTATAAGGCACCACAAGCTTGGCTTTTCAAAGCAAGGGGCCAGTTGCTCCCCAATTTTGGAGCAGCAGAATTCCCCCTCCCCCATTTTCGTTAAATACTAGCTGTATACGATCTTGACACATCTTGTCATCCCTTCTGCTGCCAAAGACTGTAAGACCGATAACATCACAGACACAAATGGACTAAAATCACTCAAGTTAGGGCTGATACTGATTTAAAAATTTTTTTAGTCGATTAATGTCCAAAAATTAATCAAAATTAATTGATTAATTTCGATTAATTTTAAGTAGTCGACAAAGACATGAAAACTCCAGAATTCAACTGTTTGCTGTTATCTTTCTCAAACAAAAGCAAAATTGAAAAAGTGATGATGATGATGACGATGTTGTGTAGTCAAAGCTCACAGAGTGCAGACTGTCAAACTAACACTATACAAGAACGAATCCTGATGACATGTCCTACGCGAAATAAAATTAGTCTACACAAACGTTGATCGTCAGTCATTTTAGGCTCTTAAGAAGTCCAAATTTTAATAAAATTTCAATCGATTAAAAAATATGAATTGACTATTTTTTAATGATTAATCGACTAATTAATCGTTAATTTTGGCAGCCTTAACTCAAATATTACTCACATGTACTTGATCTGATACTACAGGACTGAATTATTAGTACAATTACAATTACACCGAGAGTCGGTCCGTCCGACTACAAGCAGCTGCATGGAAAGCCACAAAGCACAAGCTCAGCCAACGAGACAAGAAACTCACTGCTGTGTGCCACACACATGCCCACATAGCTTACGTACCACATTCAGTGTTACACAACTGCATTATTAGTACAATTACAACTCAGTCATTATCACCAACAGACAGTTTTCTACACTTATTATTGATAATAGTCATGATTAAGTTGTGTCATAGGTCTCCATGAATATTAGGAACTGCAGACCTTTAAGTACACAACTGTTTGCTTCCTCTGATCCACACATATCTTCCTTTTGCAACTAATTTTTCAGTCCTTCATTAGTTAAGCTACAGGAAGATCACTGGGCCCAACTGTACAAAGCAGAGCTGTCCAATTACCACAAGCATTGCCAACAGCACCAACCGTGACGTTTATTTCTCCACACGCACCAGTGTATTAAACTGTTCAACAGTTTATTGACTCTAAGACAGCAAAAAGGACTAGCTTGGCACAAGTTGCTAGACAGCTATAGCGGCAGCCATAGATAGAGAATTGGAATTTTAAGAATTTAAACGAATTTAAAATTCATAAATTTGCTAAGTTTAAAAGTTCTGGTTACTAGAAGTGTGCAAAAACGAATTGTAACAAATTTTAAATATTTGGTAAAATTCATGACTTTTTTAAATTTAAAAATGCCAAGTCACAAATTCTCAATCTATGGTGGTAGCAACGCCTGCAGAAATTGTTGTCACATGACGTAGGCCTAGGCTCAGCAGCAAAACGGCCAGGGATACAGAAATTGGTTAGAAAAAAACTAGGTTTTAGTTTTTTTAAACCAAAGCAAAAGTCCAAATTTTAGGTTTTTAGGTTATTTTTATCTTGTTGTGCAATTTATAATACACATCACATTTACTTTCATATTTTAATCGTGATTTTTGAGCGTTGACATCACGTCATTCACTCAACAGAAATGATGTGACGTGGAGAATGGTGTACAGGATGATTGTTCTTGGGTCTTGCAATTTACCTAAGAAACCTAAAAACCTATTTTTTTGCAAAAAGACTAGGTTTTCCACTGCTAAAGACGGCCTTGTGTCATTTCATGAAGCCTACCAGCAGCACAAACCAAATATGCATTAAAACTTTGACTGTAGCGTGATTAAAACAATTAATCATGTGATTAATGCAAATTAATCATGTGATTAATGCAACTGAATAAAAATTAACTCTGGGACAGCTCTAGCAGAAGGTCTTTGGCATTTTTTGAGGACCCGTCTTAAACTGAAGTACTCAGTAACTCGACTGAATTAAACAAACATCAACAGCAATAATTATATACAATTCACTAAAACTGCCACCAACAAAATTTTTCAACACACACACGTAATCACAGCCGTTAGACATAATTAAGTAACTGACGAATGACACAATAATTTGGAATAAAAGATAAATAATTTTGCATGATTTTACATCAACAGTAACTTGCAACTGCATTTACTACAGAGACAAACTCGGTGTAAAAAAATTCCTGCACTTCCAGTTGCCATATGGCCCTAAACAACCTCCATCCCAATTTTTGAAGAGATTGGTGCAGTTTTCTGTTTCTTTCAAAGTTTTACTGAAACAAAACTATCTGCATCCAGTCTGCTAAGCTGCTATATTTTTACTTTCAGTTCTTGTAGAAACTATTCGGTGTGTCACTTTGTTTTTATGAACCGTTGTGTTATATTACATGGAATGTCATCAAATAGAAATAACTTTTTCGCCAGATTGCAACTGGAAGCCCAGAAATTTGTTTGCGGCGCGGTCAGTCACTGTCGGTCTGCTTCCACTTCTGGTCGTCCTCCAGTTTGCGGTCCGGCAGCAGCTGGTTGCGCATGCCTCCGAGCACATTGGACGTAGCCTCGGTGGCTATAATGACCGGCTCAATGACGGCCGAAGGAATCTGCCGAAGGACTCCGCCGACAGCGCCGGTGACGCCTTTATGCTCATGCTCTTGAACGGCAACGCAGTAGATGTTGGAGGCTGTATCACGCAAACCCTGAGCCCAACATCAAACCCATCCGTCACTGATTACGCACTGATGCTACACCGTACTAATATCGATCATTTTGTTCACCAGAAACAACCAGTTGTCTAATGATACAGTACTGGACTTGTAACTAAGACGTATTTAAAGCTATGCAGTAAATTTTCATGTTGGTATCGTCAACAACTGCGACATAATGCTTGCATGAGTGTCTCAGAAGCTAATCGGCAGCTCAAACTCAGCTACTTAGGTATGCATTAAACATCATTTAAGCCAGGTTGCCATCCAATGCAACGCATGCAACGTACGCAACGCAACATACGCAGCAAATGCACCGCAGCGTACGCAAGACACCACTTCTATCTATCCTTGTGTTTTGACTGTTGCGTCACTTGCATCCCTTGTGCTGCTCGTTGCGTAGTTTCTTACATACTTTCTTGCGTAGTAAGTACACAAGAGCCTTGCGTTGAATGGCAACGCGGCTTTAAGGCAAAACTGGACATACGCCGGTGATGATGTTGACGGCATTCGACATGCCTTCTCGCAGGTCGACCGGTTGGGCAAAGTGCCGCGGTGGTCGCCTTGTCATGCGTCGTCTGACACGAACGCTCGGCCCCGGTGAGACCATGTCATACGCCGACTCCGCTGCAAACTGCACATAACTCAGTGGATACAGTACAATACAAGACAACACAGTCAATTCATACATCACGGACGCGGCAGAGGCATAACAAGTTTCTAATGCACTGCAGCGTCGACATTAGTAAAGAGCAAAGAGGAAGCGTTTTAAATAGCGTTTAAAAGTGTCAATGGAGAGAATCGGATCTCTCAGATAGTCAGACAATGTATTCCAGACACTAGGCCCGGGACACTAAAAAATATTGAGCTTCATAGGTTGAACGCTTCACTGTCAGAACAGCCAACTGGTTGGTACTCGACGACCAGAGATGATACCTGGATTGTCTGTGAACCACTAGAACACACAGCTCACTCAGGTACATCACTGGCTCCAATCAGTTTATGCAGCCAAATAGATGATAACTAACAAATGAAAATTCCCATAATGCAGCCATCTACCATATGCTCTTATTGACCCACAAATAAGACTAAACTCATTAACCACAATATATTTTTTGATAACATCACTCAACTATGTGAGCACCACATAAATTTTAAACCGTTTTATTCCTAACTGCTGTATGATCAGCTGAGCATTTTATGGTCTTAACATATCTGCACAAAAGTCTTCATTATTTTGCATTCCGTTTCTCACACTTCGCATCGCTGCTGTATCAAACACATCAAATTGTGAGAAAATTTCAAAGAAACCAGATCCACAAACAACAACTTTACAAAGCATTTCATAACTAAGCAGTTACCATGATTACAATAACAGACAGAGTAGAGGAAGCCTGCTGTTACCTGTATCGTTTGTACAACTCTGTTTGTGAGTTCTAACGTTGACATAGCCGTGCATGTCATAAACGACTGAGCGCCACGCTGGAAGCCGCGGACTATTCGTCCATCGCGACGATACTGCTCCACCGGCAGCCAGAACAGGTCTCGACATCCATGCACTGCAATCATATGATACAATATGACGAATGACACTTTGCACTGGAAAACTGGCAGGCAACATGCCAGTTTAATCTAGCACATAAACTAAAAGAACTGAAACTGGTTTAAACGGAACTGAAACGAGAGAAATGGCATAAGTACTGCTATGTACAAGAAAACAAAAAAAAAATCCAGAAACAGATGGTTATGGGAAAGACAGAAACCTGAGATCAAAAAAGTAACAAGAAGCTCAGCTACCGCTTAGAGTACAGGGCGTCAGCTTGGTACATTCATCTCATCGTAATACTACTCTCGGGCATTTGGCTTTTTTGAGTTTAGTTACACGTTACGTGTGGGATTTTCAGCAAAAATACATGGCAACGGATGCATGCGAGTCTACAAGAATAGCACCCACAGTAGTTTGACGTGTCCTTTCTAAAGAACCGAAGCCAGTATAAACATAAGAGTATACCAACCAACTAGAGTCCATGCAGAATTCTGTCGTAAGCTGTCACGACAACTTTGGCCTAATTTATAAAAATGCAATTACGATCGGAATGGCGGAATGTGAAATAAAAAGTGTAATAATTCTGTCAAAAGTGGAATGGTTGGCATGCACGCTGTTGGTTGTGGGTAGAAAAAAGCCAGTCCAGCAAATCCCCCAAAATAGTCACCTTTGGGACCTAACCTAACCTAAAATTAGCAGGATTAATGAAAAGTTGTCAGCGACTGAAGAAAGCTGTACTGACCTAACTGGACTAAAGAATACAAAGGTCCGACGCCACCAAGCAGGCTCGGCAGTTGATTCTTCTTGATGTCTTGCAACCATTCAGCAAGAGCAAAGGCAACGACCCGATCAACCCCGAGCAACCTGCAAACAATCAAGACATCTCCTGCGCAAACTCTTCCGACTATATAAAACAAACAAATCTCACACCAATAAACAGTTAACGACAGATATTACAGTACCCAAGTCAACTCAGCCTGACCATCCCTTCATGGATAGGCACAATGAGTACCAGCAAAATATGAAGCATAAACAGGAACACGACGTGATGCACTAGCCGTGTATCCATGGTCTGGCAGTGTAAACTGGTGTCTGGCTGAAGGCTAAGGGAAGCCAAATGGCTTGGGAAGGACGTTATGCTACTACGGTACACTTCAAATAAATAATTACCCATGCCGATGGTTGATTGGTTTCAAGCGAAGCTCCGAGCAATTAAGCTGAGCCAGCCCGACAACAAGGCCAGCTAGTGTTCCTTGCTCCATGTCCACCCTCTTACCCTGATAGTCCAGCCGGATCAGCACCTCCGGAGAAAATACAAAGGACCTTCACACAAGACATACAGTCATCTCATCACACAAACATATAAATATACACATTGTAGTAACAATAACAATGTATGAAGCAACTACAACTACGTAACCATGATATCATTCAAAGTAAATACTAAAAATGGACAAAACACGATCAGGTTATCAAACAACAGAGGGAGACAAGCAAATACTTACTTGAAGAAGATGGGTGCGTGCGTGGCTGCATTAAGTTGGCTGGAGTCTTGAGACTCGCTGCTGTTATCCATGTCAGCTGCCGCATCGTTCACGCCACTCAGAATCAGCAGCATCTCATCGGCGTCGGCCGGCAGTCGACCGGCAGACGACGACGGATCACAAACGTCAGACACAATGTTGCCACCAACAGTCATGACTGGAGCGGCGGCCGAGCTGTTGCTGGAGTGCTTGGGTGAAGTCACTAGAGACACAGGATCACCAGAGTGCTGCCGGCCTACTCCTCCCAGGTCAGACGACGCCGTACTGCCTTCCGTCTCGCTGCTAAACCGACTGCTAACGGCACTGAAGAATGACCGGAAGAAGAAGAGCGAGTCCTTCAACATACATTTTTTTACATTAGATGAAGTACTACATCGAAGCTAATCAGAGTCAAATCAATGATCAACAGACTGTCAGTTACAAAGAAGATCCAATCTCCAGCTTGGAACACACTCACTGAACCACAGCAATGCCACGAAGTATGTAAGGAAGTACCGGTAAATAGGTGATTTACATAGCACGTTAACTGCAAAAAAACTTTGAACGCACCCAATAATGATAAAGGAACGATTGCACTCTCAGAGCAACAGATGCACTCGGTGTGCTAGTGAAAAGTAAAGTAAAATGTTTGGGATGGCATCTGAAAGTAGACAGAGAGCGTTTTAACATAGTTTGTAAGATCGTTCCAAGTAGCATGCCAGTGACGCACCAGTGGTCAGTGATGTCAAACGACTTCAACTGGTACCAAGCAAAACTGGAAGAAAAATGTGTAATGGAAATACATTGCGGAAAAATAGTGCACAAAAATAGTACAAATGTCATTCGCAAGCTGTAAAAATTAAACTTAGAATCTGTACCAACTAAGATAATCAAAGTACTTACTGTACCTGATCAATGTTGAGTCGAAGTGGCTGAAGGGAAACTTTCAACATGCATTCTTGAGCGGGAACAGTTTGATCCGGTCTCACATGCAAGCACTTGATTACCAGCTACAATGCACGGACAGACACACTGCAATAGTCAGACATATCATTCATTTATGCAACCTGTCTGTACAAAACTGGACAGTAACTGAAATGACACAAACGGGTTTAGAAACCTATATCTCACTTTCTGACAGAGAATATTCCGTAACACTGGATATGCATAAAAATGTGAGTATGCAATAAGAAATTCATACCTATGTCTTAACCAACTGTGCAATAATTTTGGCTTCGTTAACTGAGTGACACCGCTAGTTTGTTTAGATTTCGACCCATCAAACAAATTTAGCGACTTTTCTTGATCTCTTTAAACAACTAAAAATGATAACAGAATGGACATTAAGCCTCCGATCATAGTCGATCTACAAGCACAGTTACAACTTTCGCTCTACTGTAGTGTTTGGGTGAAATCATCAGAGATACAGGATCACTCTATGGTAAGATAAGATGGTAAGATACTGTTTGGTGAAAGAAGCATGGTCTAAAATTGCTCAGCCAACAGCCACACACCAAATTAGAACAATTTGACCATGCAGAGCATCAGGAACAAATTACTGTGACAACTGCTGCATGTTCAGTTCAGTTCAGTAACAGTATTTGTATTTCATGCATGTACCTTTATGTGAACTATGTTCAGCATCATAACACTTGCTTGGGCACAGAAATGACGGCACTCTGACAATGCAATCGTTCCTTTATCATTTCATAAGCATGTATGCTTACATCATTATATTATAATCATCATATTTTGCTTATTTTCAAGTTATTTTCCAACTGCTTCACAGAAACGTTCACAATAACGTCTGGTGATCTGACTTTTGTTGTCACTTTAATATACACTTAAAACTTACACGCAGGTAAAAACTTCATAGCAGTATCTTGAAGAAAACATTCTCACCATGTTGGCATGAGACTGTCGGGGAATGGCGTCGGACGAATACTGATACAGGAACTTGTTAATCTTGGACAAAGCAAGTCGATCACGTATCTCCAAGTCACTGATCACAAGCACCTGCCTCGATGCTTGATACATGTTGTCGGGATAAATTTCATGCTGTATGCGAATCTGTTCATTGTATAGTGCAGTTAATGAATCAGATTGTAAACATTCCTATAACACAATGCATCTAGAATTCTTCCATAATATCTGTACTGCCATACCATGCTATAGATGTAAAATGCAAATGCAAGTAAAATTAAATGCAAACATAAATAAACAAATGTACATAAACAGTGAGCCACAACAGAGTACCATAATGCAAGACTACAAACGGCCAAACAAGGACTCAACAAAACAAAATAAAGACAACTATTATAAAACATCTTTAGGCATCTTCTACAATTGGATCCACAGCTGGACAGTATGATGTCTTCAGGTAAACTGATCCAGATGGCAGGTGCAGCTATGCATGACAATGAGCAGCTAGCCAACTAGTCCTCTATGATGCATGTCTCACAGCTCACACGGCAAAAATAACCAAATTTCCGTGAACACAGTGTAATATAAAGTTTACAATACCACTACATACAACTTTCCAGCAATTCATCTAACTCCAGCGAGCATACACAGGAAATACCTTATTAAGCTGTAGCTCCATCAGTGTGCTGAGATCACGACCTGGACCTCCTGCTGACCGCCAACTCTTATGTCCCAGAGCGTTTGCATCTGGCTTTGGTCGATGAGGCAAGTTTGGAGAATTTGTTCGTGAAGTTCTAACAGCAGCTGAATTGCACGCAGTAAATAAACTGTAAATGACTGGACTGTACCATAACTTCAAGTTACCAACTAATTCATTGTTGCACAAAGTAGACATGATTAGTACCAAGGACCAGCCTTTGTTCATTGGCTACTGGTAATAATACGATATGATATTCTGCACTGCACATAGAATAAAAGAACTTGCGTTATGTTAAACAGAACTGAAATGACAGAAATGGGGAACTAGTGTTGGGATGATGTAAAAAAAATACAAAAATCAAGAAACAGTCCAATAATGGCAGACATAGGAGCTTGAGAACAAAAATCACTAGAAAGACTAATGAACACGTTTATTCGCAAAAAGACAATACAAAGAACGTTACACTAAAAAACTAAGCTAAAATTATAAAATGACTAAAAACATTAAAACATAAAAAGAGACCAATAAAACATGAAACACATTAAAAATCATTTAACTTATATTTACATACTCATCAAACTGTGAAAATATATTAATGATAGCAGCGGACAATGATATAAAAACTGTGATACAGCAACTGTCGTCTGTACAATAAACCCAGAAGACATCATGCAAAAGATGCGATTTTAAATACAATTTTTTGCAATATTTAACTTTATGCAGAATTATTTACCACGACATTCACCCGACCTAATCCATGTATAACAGCCTTAACACACTCGGATTTCTAAACGCTTATACTTTCAACAGATGCATAAATACATTTTTGGGTGATAATAATTACAAGTAAATCACCACTTGCTTATACAAACACCACAAAGATATACTGGCCTGCATAGCTTACATATATATTCAAAAAGTGTCTACTAGCAAAAAAGTCAAATACACACTTTGTTACATACCAGAAGACTCGAAGTCTCGTCCACCATACATTGACCACACGATAGAAATCTCACTCAGTGTATAGCGGTAGACGGGACACGGAAAGTGGTCGGGAGCCTTCAGCACATCCGTCTTGCCAATTGGTATTCGGAAATAATTGTCAACGAGTACTACAGGCTCAGTTGTCAGCATTCGAATTACAGGCTCACCGTCCTTTGGCTGTTAAATGCAGAACAAAACAAATGCAATAAATACTTCCTACAAAAGGCATTTTTGCACGGGCTGTGTAGACATTGTAGCAGAGAGGCGGCTTCGGATGGCAGGCCACATCATCAGGATGCCACCTGGACGACCAGCCAATCGTGCTATGTCATGGACTCCTGGTGGAAGTGGCAGGAAACGAGGTCGGCCAACAAAGACATGGCAGTCCACATTCAAAGAAGACCTTGTGGACAGAGGAGTCGATTGGAACAGCGTCCGGGCAGTGGCTACAGACAGGCACAGATGGCGAACTCTTGCTGCCCATTGTCCTGACAAGGACTGGAGGATCTAAGTGCTAAGTAAGTA
>Ga0056124_1000485_pt1 | contig 12699 bp, 6 predicted proteins | sample WorMetHEROISLAND_2_FD_70069 | JGI IMG/M metagenome (GOLD analysis project Ga0056124, IMG submission 70069) | Marine gutless worms symbiont microbial communities from Max Planck institute for Marine Microbiology, Germany - Olavius sp. 4 HERON ISLAND | ecosystem: Host-associated > Annelida >... | reverse complement strand
CTGTCTTTAAAAAGTAAACGTGTTAAAAAGTTGCAGTCCAGTAGTCTTGACGTGATGTGAAGTTCACGATTGTGTGCTCTGTCGCGCAAGTTATAGCAATAGTGTCTTTCGTCTGGCAGTTGTTACATCAACTTTTTGTCAGTTTTGAAATACTGGTAACTGTTGAACCTGTTTGTGATTGTCCAGTTATTATATATCGTGTAGCATTGGCCAGAGTAGTTGCTATAGACATATTGTTCACTGTAATATGTTCTTGTTGCTGTTCTATTCTGCAGGCAAACGTAAAGATACTGTTTAATCACCGTAAAACCAACACGTGTCTTTGCCTTGAAATTGAGCACCTCGTAAGGTTTGTATTGCTACTAGTGTCTTCTTAGCAAATTATTTATGATAAATTGGTATGCAATTGAATGTGCTGTGCAGTGTTATTAAGCCCCATTTTATTATGCATCAGTTGAGTCAGCTGCATTCAGAATTTCAAAAAGTCACGAAACTTGATGATGCAGGCTATGCTTGTAGTGAAAACACAACCACTTCAAATCAACATACCTCCGTGCTGTGGTGTCCATTGCTCATGAGCAAGATAATTACACCAGTTTGACTATACAATCACAGAGGTTTGTTTTAAGGCAGCTTACTGCGCTCGGTATTTTTAAATATGTTTCACGTCAACACCATCGTTAGGCAGAATTGCTGTGGCAGCGCAAGTGATTCCGCCTATTCCTACACATTTCTCTGTAGTGTGGTCTGTCTGTCTGCCTGCTTGTCTGTCTTTCACATTAGTGTCCCATGCTTAAATTGTTCGACGGATTTAGATGCCATTTGGCAGGTACACGTGTGGGGTCGGGTCTAGTGACACATTGTGTTAGAGGGGGTCTCTGACCCCAAAGGGAAAGGGACATGGGGTTGAACATCGAGCCAAAACATGCAATTGAAAATTGTGGCCAAGCAGTCAGTCCTGTGCTGCCACCTGGCGAATAGAAACGACGAGTTGGGTAGACTTGTCTCAGTGATTCCGCCTGTTGCCAGTGGTCCTTGTTAGTGTTAGTTTAACGGCGTGGTGGTTTGTTAGTACGTACTTTGGTCGTGAGAAGGAGATCTCGGGTCACACGTGGTTCGACGGTCAGGGCGTAGAGTTCGATCAGAATCATTGGATGCTGGCGCTGCATACGCCGGGCAGTGACGTCCTCGACGTTCTGCCTCCAGCCGAGGCAATGACCGAATGTCCACAGATCTGCCAGAATCCTTGCATCGAGCCCAGCAAAGAAGAAGAAGTGCTCAAAATTCCAAACCCTTGTGACCGGGCCTCCGGAGCCGAACGTTCATGAATATCTCAGATTTGCGTTCCAGATTTCTAGCGCTTACTGCGTATGCGTTCATATGTGTTTGATAGACTAGCACATTTTCATTGACGAACTGTTCCCGCCGTTTAAGACTTGACCTTTTTGCTGTCGTCAAAAAAGTTCACATTTTTATATCATATTTTTGTACTCCTTGTATAAAATTAACTATGCTGTTTTTTTTAGAATTAAAAGCCAATTTTATAATATATTATTTCATTTGCATTATGCGTTATCTCTGTGCTAACTGCTTCGATCTGATTTCACAGCGTTCACTGCATTAGCGTTCATATGTGTTTAATAGACTACCATAATTTTCATAGATGAATTTGTGACCATTGTTTAAGACAAACTATTCTGTCGTCATCAAACAAAGTTAATTTATTATGCTTTTTTTCAGAATTAAACGCCAGTTATATATTTCATTTGCATTATGCATTAGCAGTGTACTAACTGTTCTGTGCACGAGAGCTAAATAAATGCTTTACTGCATCATCATTCAGGTAACAATTTATAATACTGCTGAGCTGAAATATGTAACATGTTCTACTACAGATCTGACGTCAATAAATTTCACGTTGTTTGCAATACGTGAGGCTGAGAGTGAATTCATCTAAAATTATTAACACTGATGCTTTAGCTCAGACAGTAGTAGTAAATGCCAGGACATCTGTCACATCGACAAATACAGTGCGTGACCTCACTTTTTGACTTAACTTTCACTGAGCCAATTCACTTGGCGAAAGTTCATTCTAAGTACATACTTAAGCCAAAAAGTCAAGTGATTTTGCTCAGCGAAAGTCTGAGTCCAAAAGTATGGTCTAACTACAGACTTAGACCGAAGCTTAGTTGAACTCTGGTCTAAGTAGGTACTTAGCGTTCAGCTTTAGGTTTCGCTCAGCGAATTGGCTCAGCGAAAGTTAAGTCAAAAAGTGAAGTCACCCAGTGTACTGTTGTCTAAGTAAGCAATATGGCTGACTGTATATCATTCGGAGATCTAACCAGACAGTCAATCAACCAACTCATGCTACGTGGCTGTGGTAGCCACACCCACTGTTGGGTAGCCCAGGCATTGACGCGTCCTCCGTATAGTGCCGCATCTAGAAATGGACACCGGGGCCGTTGTCCAAGGGCCTCCACAACCAGGGGGCTCCAGACTCCGCCTGTTTCATAAAAAAAATCTGAGACAAAGCCCCACATATCTAAATGTGGCCCTGCCTCTGTATCACCACAGGAGGTCTGCTGGATCCAAAGTCATTTATATCGGCTTAGCAGGTCGAGCAGTTCATCTGGCTCCCACACAAAGCACACTGCTCACTACAGCTATACATATATGATACGATTCTTTGAGTCTGGCAAGACAGTGTGTTGGCTATGTGGCCAAGTGGTGGAGTGGCTCGAGACGGGTGCCAAACGTCTGCGCTTGAAATGCGTGCGTGTGAAACTAGAGATGTGCATGGGAATGGGATTCCCAGTGGGAATGGGAATCCCATGGGAATGGGAATAAAACACGGAATTGGGGATGGGAATGGGAGGGAATGGGAAACCACCTCAATGGGAATGCGAATTACCTGCACTCCGATGGGAATTTATTCCCACAGATTTTTTTGCTGCGTTTAACTTATTAAGTATTGCCACTTGCAGTTGCCACTCGCCTGAATTTGAAGTATGAAGCTGAACCCGATAGAGAACGTTTTTAATACAGTGATAATAGATGATCAGGACTTCTGTACTGTATTGATGATGTAACACCCGTACAGTAATGAACAGTAGCTATACACAGCTGTACCGCTGCGTGTACGGGAATGGGAACGGGAGGGAATGGGAATTGAACAGATAGGAATGGGAGGGAATGGGAATGTTAAAAGCCATTCCGCACATCTCTAGTGTGAAACAGTGAACAACGTTCACTAACCATCACATTTTCACATCATCATCAAACAGCACAGAACATTTTTCTGAGTTGAAGGACTAACAATGTTCCGAAACTACAAGTTTGTCAGTAAGCCTTGCTAATTGCAATAACAACTTACATTACGGTAAGCAAGTAAGTAAGCGGTCTGGTGGCAGTCAACAGTGTACCAGATACAATGTGTCAGTCTCATACTTCAAGCTCAGGCAGCCACTGCCAGCACGCAGACCAATACACAGTATTAGACAGCTATGTACATGTTGATCGACACGGCAACACAACAAAATTAAAAAGTAACGCCACATTACAAATTATTGTAGTACAGGTTGGCGCATAAAATAGTGGGACATACATGTTTTACGTAGATTGAGCAATTGGACAGTTATGGAATGATATCACAGTGAAGTGTGGTCATATTGAACACATGAACATTTCATAGCGTTCAACCAGACCACATTTAACTTCAATGACTGCGGTTAACTGTTTCCGAAACTTTCCTATTGCTCGATCTACATAAAACATGTACGTTCTACTTTTTACGCACCACCCTGTATATGAAAACTGTCAAGCAACAAACTTATGGTGACAAGAAAAAACTAGAAAATTATTGCCTTTGTGGTGCAACATGCATCAACACTGCAATAGAGTTCACTTCACTTTCCTGTCTTGTAGGCTATCACGCATGACCTTGCAGATGGGATTCAGTGCATGTTCTCTCACGATCACACTGGTTCATGTCTTGCTTATCCGGTATTTGTCCAAGTTAAAAAAGCGGTAATTTAAATATACCTCCTTATGCGGTGTTCGTGAAGGCTCTGCAGTCTGTTCTTGGTCCACTGCTTTAAAAAAATGTAAAATCACCCATCTCAATCCTCTATATTTCTCTCCTTGAACTAACATCATTATTCTAAATATGACACATAACTTCTCTTCTTCTGGTCATCCACATAACAGTATATTTTTAACGTCTTAGATCAAACAACAATTCGACAAAAAACACACCTTACTCCATGGTCAAATCTTTTCTCTTAACAACCTTGCCACTCTCATTTCCCAGAACTTCACCAAATTCATACTCATTCACTCAGTCTCAAAACAGCCAGTATCATTCAAAAACATGAAAGCTGTATCTCGATACACTAAATCTCAAATAGATCATCTACATCAAATTAAGAATTTCATGACATGAATACGGTAACACAAACGCAGCAACATGATGCTCGAATCCCATGCATCAAACGGTTGAATAATGTCCAACAAATCAAAGAACGTTGCCAAAAGATTATATCAGTCATCATAAACTCCGCATATTTACACAGAGCCAAACGTAATGCCAGTCTTCAAAAGTCTGAAGCTAGATCACAGACACACACAGAAACAGCTGAAACAGAAGACACGACCAGACGATAGGAAATGAACATGCACAGAAATATCATCCACAACAGCCTCACCATTGTGTGCACACGGGTATCTCCTATTATCTCTTGCCATTCACAAAGAATTCAGCTACCTGAATGCACTGTACAGATGCAATAAATCTGCGTTTAGCACTAATAGCGCTTTGCATTTACATCAGACTACTGTTACTGAATGCACACACTACCAAAAGTACAGCACGGTTCGGCAACTACACACTAACGATTGCAATCCCGGCATCCCGCCATCTTTGCCAAGCCCAGGAATTTTGGTGGCATCCCAATCCTGGGATTTCGGGATTACAAAAAAAATCATTAAAATAGTACTTTTTCGAGTGTTAGGTGATAAAATAACAATTCTGGCCGTGTAATAAAATGATTCATGCACGTAAAGAGTCCTTGCTGCACACTCTAAGTTGCATGTTGACAGTCACAGCCACTCCCTACAGTTCGGATCTACCTATTGTAGGGGCCTGACCTACTGCATCTATAGCACATGAAATACGTCTAGTAAGGCAAAGGCTACCACATATAACGACCAATGTGTGAGCCTAATCCCCAAAACGGGATCCACGGGATTACAAATTTCTTGATCCCGGGATTTCGAAATCAATCCCGGAACTGCAACAGCTGCTACCCACTGACACAAATGTTCTGTGTACAGGCGAGAGAACGGGCTTCAGCACAAACATTAATACAGAACACAAACACGCAGTACATCATGTACATAGTATACACGAGTATACAAGTACACACACACACATGCTAAATACAACAAACACAGGCGCTATAAGGCTCACACACACAATATCATACATTACACACAGACAGACATGTAACTTTGGGGCGGCACATAAACAAGTGGAATACATGCTTTAAGTAGACCGAGCAATCAGAGAGTTATGGAAACGATTATTAGCCTCGATCACTGCAGTGAAGGGCGGTCATATGTTAAGCACTGCATTACTACTTCCTAATCAAAGACAACTAACTTACTTAAATACTTTTAAGTGGTTGTTTCACTTTGGACTCAGTTACCATCATTCAAACACATCAACAATAAACGAGAAGATTCACCACGAGAGATATGCCGGCAACATCGACAGTAAAACACCTTCACGAGATCATCAGCAGAAATATGAGAGACAAATGTCACCGTAATGTTTGCTGAATTAAAATCACTTTAAAATGCTAGAATCACAGAAACCGGCACTGCACCAAACAGATCAAGCTTAACTACCAGATCACTGACATATAAAGCAACAGAATTAAGAGTTAAGATCACACACAGAGACGCATGACTTTCACGTTCTGCAAAGTAACTGACAGCCATGTAACTTACTAGGTTCTGTTAACAAAAGGATATTCAAAGTTCAGCTGATAATCTTCTCAATCGATCGATCAGTCAACCAGTCAATCAATCAATCAATCAGGAATTTCTGAAGTGGTCTAAGTAACAGAAACTACTGCCAGGTCCACCGGACAGATTCATTCATGTTTTTCACTGACAACAAAAACTTGAGACTATGAAACACGTGCTGTCACTTTTATATGAGTGTAACCTTCGTGACATGACCATGACCGGACGTGAGTCACTAACATCTGGTAATTACATGCAATAAGATATACAACCGCATTAACAACAGTTCAATACATTTGTCACCGTTTTATATACCTGGTTGCTTTGTTCACTGCCAGCTGCATGAAGCCTCAGCAAATCACTTTCTGTAGCCCAGTCCTGAAATTCAATGACAGGTTGCTGAAGGCTTGCAAAGCTGACAATGAAAAGTCACCTGAATGGAAACTTCAGCAAAAAGCACTCAGAAAAAATAGTTTTTTTAATGCACGTCGGTCATGCAGTAACCTTTGTTAATATCACGCCAACAGGTGGCTTGATGGTGGACTAACGACCAAAAGGTTGTGAGTTCAACTCCTAGCCAGGTCGCTATCAAGTGGTTACTACTTGGATGGGTGACTGTCTGCCGACAGGTAAACCATCTCGGTGTATAACCAACCACCAAGCTCAACTCAGCCTTCCATCCCTCCAGGGTAGGCAAATCACGTACTGGTCTGCTTGGCTGGGGTTAAGGCAGGGCGCGTTCACCTGTGTCGGGTGGAAGGTAACACTGTGTGATCACATATGGCAGGTGACGCTCCGTAGCTCTGCGATGGGTTTCCCATAAAAAGCTATACACACCTTCAACACGTGACAGAATATTGCAATGCTGTGCAACGAAGAAGATCATATACCAACAACTGAAAGGCAAAGAACATTTTATTCACACAGAACACTGACAGCAGGACAGTGATGACAATTTTCACTACATACAATAACTACATAATGAAAACACAAACTTGTAGCACACACAATCAGATAAAGATGCTCTCAGAGATGCAGAGATTAATTACATTCTGGAGTAAATGTAGCAATATGACATTATTTATTCACTAATTAACTGTATAATAACGTAATACTGATGATAATTGTAGTCTGCAAGTGAGCAATGTACAGAATTAAAATCAGCAGAATAATATGAATGTATAAATGTCAATCAAATTGTATTTAATCACAAATCAACAAGATGGTGATTTTATACAACATTTAAATGCCAAGCAATAAAAGCACAATGTGCGAATAAAATCCATTTTCAGTAGTTAATACCACATACAAAATTCAGCAACGTTGGTATCGGCAGTGTAACCTGAGAAGAACTAATTAGAACTCGTTTCAGCATCAAGCACTTTAAATTAATTAAACTTTACGTAATATCTGAGGTAAAAATTGATGCAGGAGCAAAATTAACGTTGGTCAAGTGAAGCAGGCAGTCAGCATATACAGCGTATACAGCACGGCTCGTCTTCATCCAGTTATCAGTTACCTCTGACATACATTACTGTTTGGTGTGTTACCGGATATCAACGGTTTCACTAGTGATTTATTAGACTTGGTATTTCTAACAAATACTACCAGACAGATCAGTCAGAGCCTCCTATTCATCAGCAATTATTACAAAAACTTCGACTCTGGGGCTTTGTCATCCAGATCTTCCCAAAAGACAACTTCTTTTGACTAAATAATTTCAGTGGTGCAAGCCGCAGTAGCATACACAGCGTGAAGATAGTCTGGTCATACGCAAAACGGTTTAAAAACCATATCTACAATAATGTAAAGCATATATGCCCGTAACATGACTCAAAGTAACAGAGTTGTCACAAGAGATTCATTACTGGCAAAAACACTCCTGGCTATCGTAGTGCAAAAAACAGTGTTGCCACAACCAGTGCTCGAAGTTGGCTGGCATGGCACACCCGCACTTCCTTGGCCACCTGGAAAGCACACTACCACTTCCTTTCTGAGACAGTTAGAAAATAAAATACTTAATGCATAATCTTAGATCTGCAGCCAAATTCAGGTCTTTTTCGGCACCTATGTCCAATTTCATGACTTCAGGTCCCGATTAATAAAAACTCCAAGTTGAGGACCTGTGGGAACCAAGGTGAATGGATGTTGCTGATGCATAAGGCATAGCTGTGACATGCAATCACAGCAGGCACGGACATCAAATTCCTGTACTTCTATGACATTTCGTTTTTTCTCACTTGACAGATTTACTATGGTCACCGCTGGTTAAGTTGGCCCATAAAATGCCTCTCTAAGAAAACCTATCTGTCACAGAGCAGGAACTTTTACAAGTGAACACGGTACCACATAGCGAAAATTTCAATCATCTTGAAAGCCAAAATAATTAACCACAGTCCAGACAGTACAAATGGCCAAAATAGAACAAAACAGTAGGGAAAAAAACAGAAATACGGTGATAATAGTCCAAAATATCCCAAATGGTATGACTGAGAGAAAGTCCTATGATGCAACGTAAGCATGCAATGCACACTGTTTACGAGACAGACAAAACACGAGAAATCTTAGGAACAAAACAAGACACACTTTTAGTCGTGACACATAACAGTGGACAGCTGCACTACCACCGTCGCTGTGTTTCCCATCAATATAAACGTGAACGCTGATTATTCATTACCCGTAATCACCAGCACAATGCTGGTCTCGTTTTAGCGTATGTGCAAATTATACCAAGGTTGTAACATCTCTGCAACCGTCAGCAAGATACATACATTAGCCATTACTGCAGTGGCATGAATATCTATACGCACACATAGTGCCAAAGCAATCGAATTTATCATCTCACTACTGAAAAAAAATCTACCAACTATTCTACACTGTGTTCAGATAAAACACTCACATTTTCTTTTATATCTCCATAGAGAATTTTTAGATTTATACAACATTTTCAGGGACTGTTTCTGATTGAACAAGTATTCAATTGACGTCGAAGTTGAATATACCTTGCTACGGTTGACGTAATTCTGATGTCATATTTACATGTTTGAAAATAATGGGTTTTACCAATAAAGATTTGATCAAATTTTTGCCAGTCAGCAAGTGTTATGGAGCCACACGTTTGTGCAAAATGCTTCCGGACAGTGGAGTGAAAACTTTCATTAAAAAAACTGGCAGTGTCGACCGACATGCTGAAACACATAATTTGTGTGCATGCCTGCCAATATCAACGAAGCTGAGGGTCTCACACTCAGCCAAGAAGATAAACCACAGACACAAATTGCATAACGGATTGACATATCTTTGGGTTCAGTCAACACAATCACTAAGAACGATCTGTTATTGATGTGTCTGAAGAAATCCAAACTGCAGTCGTTAACTGGTGTCAGTCTTCAGCGGTAAAACCCGTTTTATACAAACGCGTAACACGGTATAAATATGACATCAGAATTACGTCACCAGTAGCAACGAATATTTAACTTTGACGTTGATGGAATACTTGTTTTGAACATAAACATTTCCTGAGAATTTTGTACAAATCCAAACATTTTCCATGGAGATGTAGAAGAAAACGCGAGTGGGTGTTTTTTCTGAACTCAGTGCCTACAGTGGGGGGTCTGCATGTTCAAAACGGACACACACAAAATGTACAATTCACCGATGACATAACAAACTCCAAGGATGACAATTTGTCATCAATACCGAGCTATAGCCTGCAATAGCAGTCACGTCAGCAATAAGCAACTACTCACATATACCATAGCCATCAACAGCCAAAATCACATGCACCAAAGAACGACAATTTTTACATCTGTTACTATGGACTGTAAAATCATTCTCAGTGAAGTCGGTGTCGGCAAACCATGAAGCATTTTAAAGGCTATCCAAAGCTCAGGCATTAGGCAAGGTTGCATCATGCAGCAACGTACTTGCAGAAGAGGCAACTCAAAACGACGAAAATTTGGCACTTCCAGTAGTATATTGAGCAAGTTTCTCAGCCGTCTGTTTTACGCAATGATACAGTAAACATGAAACACAGGCTAAAATGCTGACGGGATGCCAGATCACTAATAACCGTTATCCTAATGCACTGAGCATCGAACTGAAGTGAAGCAAATAACAAAACATCCAGATTCTGTTAGCGTCACACTAACGTGTTACTGTTAGTCTGTTGCAGTTCGTTAAATGCAACATGAACAATGTAACATGTTACTGTTAGCTGTTACGGAAAACAGTGACTTGCTGCAGTAATTTTGTACTTTAGTTGATACCAACCATCACCAGTCAGTGATTACGGGCACCGCTGCAAGCTAAGTCTCTTGCCAAGTTTGCAGAAAATGACAACAACGTCACGTGTCAATCAGCCAGGATTAAATAACCATCATACGCCACGGGAGGGCACAAAAGCACGAATATATCACAAACAGTACGCTACGATGATGTACCAATCACGATCATGCTGACTGACTGTACACTGACACAGACTGCAATGCCATACTCAGGAACTGATATATACATTATTACGCACGTACGTACGGAAATCCGATAACGGACGCGCACTGCCATGCAGACAGATGTCGTAACTGTACACAATATGAGATACAGGTTGAGTTATATCATCAGCGCTGTACGACAGCTGCAGTCATGCATGCAGTGCATGCTGGGAGTTGTGGCTGAAATGTTTGCAGCTAGACGTCAGCTGTTGTCACTCAGCTGCCGTCGATGGTGATCATGTGACGAACCCAACTCGCAAAATTAATCTGCTTCTCGTACTGCTGTTCGGTCCTCTGCACGAACGCATGGCTCTGTCACAAAGCACGTTAACAACGTCTGTCACTCGGGTACAACTTATAACAGAGCTGAACACAGTTACTGTTCGTACTCCAGGAGCAGTCTCTTCAGATGCTAAGTCCCTAGCAGAAATAGTAGGGACCAACAGTACATCAGCATTAGTAGCCATCACCACCCAAGTTACTCCAGATCAGATCAGGGGGGAGGGTTCACGTTAACTCGTCAGTCACCCATCAAGGTACTAGATGGGCCGAGAGCAGGAGAACTGTGTTGATTGGACACAATGTGTTAATCACTAGACTATGTCCCTAACTTCCTCACTCACTTTGTCAGCCACTTGATCTGCCTATTCCTGATTCATCACTCCTCCACGATCACCTCACCTCACCAGTGTCATCATCATCACTCTTATCATCCATCACCCCATCATTCTTTCTTTCCAATTTCAAAACTTTTCTCTTTCTATAATCCTACCCTCCATAGACATCTGGCACACCCTTCGGGCTAATTTCACGGATATCCAGACTTGCTTACATTTTTTTTCTCCTTTCAGTTTTTTTCTAGTTTTAGTTATCATTATTTAGTTCCTTTTTAGTTTTTCTGATCTCAGGCTTCTATCTCTCGCATAACCGTCTGTTTCTGGATTTTTTTAATGTTTTGTATAACAGTACTTCCATTTCAGTTTCTCTCATTTCATTTCTCTTTAAAACTTTTTCAGTTCTTTTGAGTTTACGTGCTAGATTAATCGGGCAGCTTGCCTGCGGTTCCAGTGCAAATCATGCATCATATCATATCATATATCATGCGACTGTTGCTGTAGTGAGAATAACAGTCACCAGTAGCAAAGATCTGAGACAGAGAGAGAGAGAGAGAGACAGAGACAGAGAGAGAGAGACAGAGAGAGAGAGAGACAGACGTTCAACAGTTCTTAGTTCAACAACTTACCATTAATGACTTCAAGTCCCACCGATCAGCTGGATTCTTCTGAAGGCTGAAACCACATTGAAAGACGTCAATTATATATCAACAGTGAAGAACAGCAGAACCTGTTGCTGGGTGAACATCGTCACTCAGCACCAGTTTTGCATTCTTTCAGTTAACTAATATGTTCAGCTAACCACTAGCTTACATTTAATCGTTGCTTAGTGACGACAGCTGTTATTGGACAACGCTGATCACGTGGTACGTCACTCAGCACAGGCACGGACGTCATGAATATTAATGAGCTAATTTGACTAACTCGTTAAAAACCAGAAACAGGACCTTCGACAATAACTTGTATATTCAACTGACATACTGACGATGCAGTGCACTTGTTGCACCTACTGTCAACACCTGGTAAAGCCTTCGCCCGACTCTCCTGGCTCGGGTTAAGACGAAGCTATTGGAAGCTCGGCGCCCTGAGCAAAGCGGTTTCACTCCTCACAGGTCGACTGTTGACAGAATCGTCACGCTCAACACGCTTCTGCAGACATGCAGGGAGTTCAACAAACCGCTGTGGATTGCATGTGTTGACCTAAAGTCAGCCTTTGACTTCGTGGATCGAGAGTCACTCTGGATGCTTCTTCGTCGTCACGGCATTCCAGACAAGCTATACAGTCATGAGCATCACGGGCTGCTTGCCAGTCTCTGAAAAGGTCAAGTCGTTCCGATTGAGGTTTTTCGGGCACCTCGCTCGATCAGCTCCAGAGGAGGACCATCATCGCACTGCGAGCACCATCTGACTGGCGGAGACCTGTTGGCCGTCCAAGATCCACCTGGCTGAGAGCAATCGATGAGGACGTTCAGCCCCAGAACTTTGGGGTCCACACGGCATGGAGGAAGGCAAAGGACCGGGATGCTTGGCACCAAGTCGTCAGTACGGCAACGCTCTGCTAGGAGTTC
>Ga0056124_1000483_pt1 | contig 12722 bp, 4 predicted proteins | sample WorMetHEROISLAND_2_FD_70069 | JGI IMG/M metagenome (GOLD analysis project Ga0056124, IMG submission 70069) | Marine gutless worms symbiont microbial communities from Max Planck institute for Marine Microbiology, Germany - Olavius sp. 4 HERON ISLAND | ecosystem: Host-associated > Annelida >... | reverse complement strand
AGAGGCACATGGGTGTGAACAACTTGCCCAGAGTTGTTACTCGGTAGCGGACAGGCCGGGAGTCGAACTCGCGACCTTTCGATCACGAGCCAACACCCTACCCACTGAGCCACCGAGCCACAGTAATGAGTGGGTCAGTCTTTAACTGCCATTCCACCATTTTAAAGAACTGATGATTACTGTGGCGTTATTTTTTTCTGTGTGATGATTCTAATGGTGTACGTGTGTAGAAATGGTCACATGATGACGCATTACAGTAAGAAGCCGTACGAGTGCAAATTCAGTGGCTGTGACAAGAGCTACTGTGATGCTCGGTCACTTCGCCGACACCTGGAGAACCACCACCAGCAGCTGCTGTCAGACACCTGCTCGCTGTCGCACAGTGACAGTGGAGCACTGACACCGGCTAGTGCTCCACCGGATGCCACCGGTCCAGTCTTCAACTTTGAACTGCCATTCCTCCAGCATCCTGGCAGTCCTGGGTCTGGTAGTGTCCTGACGAATATGGTGCCCAATGGCGGCTCAAGCAAAGCCTGGCCTGCTGGTTTCTACCCATTTGAGTAAGCTCAACAACAGTTACTAATTTGTTGTCTTATACGATTGCAGTACACAGTATCAAAAAAACCCTGCTGTGGTCTGTTTGCTTAGTTTTCAGTATTTTACCCTCGGGAATTGAGTATGGTGCTGAGAATTTAAGGAAATAAAATAAAAATAAAAATAGTAGTAAAAAATGAAATAAAAATGACAAAAATAAATCTAACTAGAAATGTGGGGCAGAGCCCAACGTGAGGCCACCCGGAGTTGTACACCGGATTGGGGACACAATTTAGGGGAAGGTCAGGTTAAAATTCTGCTCGTAGCAACGTCAGGTGTCCCGAATGCAGTTACATTAGCCTACACAGGACGCAGTGTTGATCGTAGGTGGGTCAACATGCGTGCCTATAACTTTTTGTTAGTGGACCAACGTTGACCATTTTTTTCGTAGAACAAAGTACACACAATGTTCATTGCCTGCGGTCTGAAATCAACCCAAATTTTGCACGTTTTTGGCCCCAACTTTTTTTTGGGTTGGGGAGGGGCGGGCCCCCAAATTTTGGGACCTAGATTATTAAATACAAGAACCTTCCAATCATACGGCAAAGTTTTGCGGCGATCGGCCAACGGAGCTCAGAGATCTCGTGTTGAATAAAAAAACATTAGCAGTAAAACATAAGTCCACTGGGAACTACCGTTCCGGGTGGCCTAAAAATTAAATAAGATAAAACAAAAAATTAAGCGTGACATGACCCTGGCCTTTTCGAAAAATTTGTAAGGAGTCATGTCCGGATTGACCCTGTTGAATACTAAACATGCGTGTCAAATTTGAAGTCCACAGCTTTAACCGCTTTTGAGCTATTGGCATTTAGTGCTTAAAAATTTAGGGGTCATGTGACCGTAGTTTTAACAACTTTGGAGCCATCCGTGGGTGACATAATGCGGATGTCTATCAGTGTGACGTCGCACTGCTGCGCACACACAGACAGAATGACAGAATCGTCGGAGCGCTTAATCTCCGCCGTTCACTACGTTCCTTTGGCAGAGATAAAAAATGCAATTTTCAAAAAATCTTAAGAATAACTGAGCTGTTGAATTAGGATGAACTTAACCTGATCTTAGGAATATTCTTAGAAAGTATTCAAAAGTCAGGCCCGTGTCCATTTAGTGACGATGCTAGTGCTCTTGGCTACTCGTAGGCTGTTTCTATGATCGCCTGCTGTTGGGCTGCTTTTGCTAGCAAATAGTAATGTAACCATTATCTCTTGTCCATATATGGAAGCAGTGCTTGAAGGTTCTTTTATTGTTTTAACAATATTTTGCAATCAGTAGCACATACAAGGCATGTTTCACATGTTTTCAGTATATTGGACTGCTTAACAATTTGTTAATGTGTTTGCTTGTTGTAGTGAGCCAAAACGTGTGAAATGCAGCGTGTGCGATCGCCGTTTTCGCAACTTGCCAGCACTGAATGGACATATGAGGCTGCATGGTGGTTATATGAAAAAGGTTATGTAGCGTCATCATTTGCTAATTTGTTAAGCATCGGAATAAAGCTTTATTGTACAGTAATATACTCGTAAGTGTTCAGAGTTTCAATGAAGTAGAGCATTGGTTACTGCAAATCCTAGTACACAAATGGATTAAAACTTGTATGTAGTGGTATATTCAGATAGTTGTGTGAAGATGTAATTTTTCCTTCATTACTCTGGTGCATCGGTTAAGTACACACACGCACTGACTGAATGGACTGAGTAATGGATCTCATGACATCGGACATTTCATATGCAAGTGCATTGTCAGAGCTTCAGGCCTCCCAGTCGTCCTGAAATTCCTGAAATTTTGAAGTCCTCAAATGTCCTGAAATAAGAAGGTTTGTCTTGACCGTCTTGAAAATTTTGCAAAATTAAAAAAGTATTTACCCAGTACAAATAATGTCAGTACACAGATGACTAGTGTTACATGCCCCAGGGAGTAGCAACCATGCCCTTGTAAGAGTTGAAGTCATCTCCAGTTAAAGAAATTTCAATTTTGTAAGTTTATAGTTCTTCACTTTTGTCCACTCTTGTTGTACTTACAGGATCAGCTGGAAAATGTCCTGAATTTTGAGGGTTTTTGGTGATGATGAATGTAGTCACCGTAGCTGCCTATAGGTAGATCTATTGGCTCAGACTGATCGGCTTGGTCCAAAGGTCAGTGGCCACCTTGCGCTGCATGCTGCATTTATCACATGAACTGGGTGAACTCTCGCAGTGCCAGTACACTGCTATGATGACAGCACCATAAACATTGTCATAGCTATTACTATTACTATTACTCGAAATCATTCAGTATCTGGCGCTTTGTCTTGCCGTCATCTCTGGTGTTTCAGTGGAGCTTCAGTCGCATAAGAAAATTTGATCATGTGCTGAAGAATGGTTTTCTAAGCTGGAATTAAGCGATAGGTTTTTTTGCTTACTTAATTGTTATACTACACTATTGTGTTTAAATTATGAGTGCATGTGATCAATCAAGTTTTGCTGAGGACTTTGGAGATGCCTTGTTTATGCACTGTGTGGCATCGCGATACTTTGAATATTGAATATGATGTTTTGTCGCTAGGATGCCGCTGATGCAGGAAATAAACTGGACAATCCGACACATGGCAGCTCAAGTCCTACTATGAATATGGCAAAACTTCAGCTACAGAAGCGTTCACTGTCGAGCCATCATCTCGTTACATCTAGCAGTCCTCCTATCGAAGCTGATTCCCAGTTGATAGTCGTGAAGCCGGAAGTGAATTGTGGTGGAAGTGTAATGTCCGTTAATCCGGCCTTCAGCTATGGTGACGGCCAGTGTGTAAGCCACATGAGTAGTCAGAATGTTGAAGATAATGCCATCAAGTCAGACTTGTCTGCTGATGGTCAAAATCGTTTCTTCAGCTATAACTGGATTGACGGGGAAAGGTCATCGATGGTACTTGAACCAGTAACTGTGAAGCCCGAACCATCCACTGATGCTGCTGGACAAGCTAGACAATATGACGAGTTTGTGCCACAGAATATCGAATTAACACGGTTCGTTGGATCAAGGGATCAGTATCTTGGACAGAGCGGAACATTTGACTCCCAGAATTGTATGAATGATGTGTGTTTAGGTAGCACGGATTCTAGCCAGCAGCATACAGATGGTAGGGTGAACAGTGTCGACATTTTGGCTTCAGATGTCGGTATGGATGGCATGAAACAGCAGCAACAGCAAATGCTTGTAGATGATGGTCTCTCTGGGATCGCATTTGGTAACAATCCTTCCTCTCTGATCTCAAGTCACAGCATGCCACTTCTTCCAACGTACACAGCACCGGAAGTGACCGAATACCCATCTGCTGGCTACAGAATGCCTGGCGTGTTCACTGACAAGACTCAGTCATTCGTAGACACGTCATTTTCTCACGGTGGATCTGCAGCGAGGGGCTACACTGGTGTAATGCAGCATGATGTGCTTGCGGGTGAGCCAGAGTCTGGTTATGGCAGGAGCTTTGGCTATTCTGACCATGGTCCCCATGAGGTAATGCATTTTCAGAATTCTGACCAGCAGAGAGCCAACCAGTCCGATGGTTATTTTAGCTCAGTGCCAAGGACTCCAACGTTATACGCTGCTGTTGGACCACGACAGGGATCACAGCAGTCAGGCCACCGAACTCCAAGAACACCGTATACACCTGGTACACCGGGCCGCTCCAGTCGCTTCCAGTTCCCATCAATCACCGAAGGTGCTGTTGTTAGCAATTGCCAGCATCGATACCAGAAATCTACAGCATATCACCCATATGGACATCAGCATGCAGCAGCCGCGGCACAGCAGGTGACAACGCTGGGACCGTCCAGTCCACACTATCTGAACCAGAGGCACGTGGCAAGCATTGCCCATGAGATGGATCAGCAGCAGTTTAGACACGACGTGGCACACGCACAGCAGGAGATAGAGCAGCGACTGCAGCAGCTGCAGCATGAAGACCAAATGAAGCAGATGATCATGACCCAGCAGCAGACAAGCACCGAGACGACTTTCTCTACTGACGTGGGTCCACCGTGCCATCCGACCTCCACCGCAAACAGTTTGCCAGCAGATAATTCGACCAGGAATGCTGCATTGTCTCAGAGTTCTCATGATACGCGATCGTACTCGCCAGTTGAAGAGGTTCTCCAGCTGATCATGCGAGATGCTCCCGAGATTTCAGCAAATACAGACAATAATTCAGTGGCGGCTGTTCCCATGACAACTGCACTGCAGTTGAAGTCTGACGGTATTCGTAGAGCCTGTGCGACGTCATATCCCCACAGCGCTTCTGACAGTCTGCTGTCACAGATCACGTGCTCCAGTCTTGCGTACGATCAGACCGACTTGAAGAAACTGCGTCGGAAGCATAAACCGGAGCCGCTGTTTATTCCACCAGACGTCAACAACTTCGGTGCCGGTGATTGCGGAATGCAGTGGACCTCTAAAGCAGAATTCTTGCCCACCACGTCGGCAGCAGTGATGAATCCAAGGATGGGTGTCGGCACTCATTGGATTCAACAACAAACCAGTCACGCTGCAGAACCACATTCTGCTCCCCCGTTTCACTGGTCGTCGGCCATTATGTGTAAGTTAAAAAAATTACTTTGAATCTCTCTGCATGTGTAAGTTTTTTGATAATTATAACCGTTCAGTGGATTGATTCTGGTACACTGCACCAGATACAGTACTGGTATTTTTAGGTTTACTGGACATCATTTATTGTGTAGGATGCCCACCAGGCTTCTTAGTGATTAGAGTTTCTTCAGTGCATAGATTTTTGTTAGTGGGATGTCTGGGTGTTGGTGTCACCTTCTGATGGCTAAGATCGTATCCTGTCTCATGGGGGAATGTTTACAGCAGTTACATGATGAGCTGTGAATGACTGCCCCACTGCTACTAACACTAATTACTACTGTTAATTTTTGTGTCCGTACCCAATGCAAGTGATTACTTGGAGGACCATCTCTGAAATGACCTATAATGTGTCAAGCGGTACATTAAACCTTACTCACTCACTAATACTACCATGATGTGGTGAGTTAGAAATGTTGCGTGAAAATGTCTAGTTATAATAGTGACACTAGTATGCTTTTGTTGTGTTTCAGCGTTTTCCAACTTTGATGCTGACACTGTTTTAGCAGATCTCCCACCGTAATGTGACATTGTCGTGAGTATTTGACACTGCTGTTTTGTCAGTTGTAAGTGGCATTTTACTAGTTGTTCATTTACTAGAAGTTCATTCTTTACTGATCAGGCTTGGACTACTTGATTTGAAAATGGTAATTCAGTTTGTGTCAACTAATTTCTGTAGGCAAATGGTTTGGCTGAGCCAAAAATTGAGCCTTCTGGACTGTGCATAAAAATTATAAATTTAGCCGGCTAGGCTGTACATAGAAATTAAGTTGAATTTGCTGAAACAGTCCAGGCCAAAGAGTTAATGAGTCAGATTGAATAATTTCAGCCTATGTACAAGGTGTACAACGTCAGCTGGCAAATGACTACTGATTCTTAAACTTGGGGACAGTATCTACATTTCGTTGGGTTGGATTTTGACATTTGGCGTAGTTTTTGTATCGCGTGATTTTTAGCTTTACTGGTACGCATGTTGGAACGTTGCTTAACCGGTGCTGAGTTGACTGTGACAGTCCCGTACGGGACTACCTTTTATTGTCGATGACTTTGCTGTTGTTGTAGGTTGTTTTGGTATCGTTTCACATACAAGTTGGCCGGGCAGAGTCTGGTGCAATGATGTTGTTGCTTGCGACAGAGTGCAGAGAATTCGCTGGTGTACAAGTACCTCTCCGTACGGTGGTGACGTCACCATTGTCTATCATTTGTTGTTCATGAATCGATTGTGATGTGGGCTGCTGTTGTATATGTGGACTGTCGCAATTCAACCATTGTTCTTTTCTTCTCCCTGACAATGCCGCTAACTTGCTTTCTCTTAACATGTCATCGTCAGGGACCGACTGAAAAGTAATTTTATTTTTTTATGGAAAAATAGAATGGAAATGGCTTATGTTTTTTGGCTGTCAAAGTAACAACTGCATAGTAAGTGTTGTAGTTTGTCACAATCTGAAACCTGCAAGTATCTCTGCTAGCCAAATTTTAAAGAAATTGCAAACCTTGCTTCATACAGCATTTGGGAAAAACACGCATTCACTTTTTTCTATATCTCCTTGGGAGCTGTTCATGATTTATGCAAAATTTTCAGCAAATGTTCGCGATGAAACAAGTATTCCATCGACATCAAAGTTAAATATTCACTGCTGCTGTAATTTTGATGTCATATTTAAGCATTTGCAAATAATGGGTTTTACTGTCGAAGATTAGACATTTGATAAAATGTATGTGAGTCAGCAAGGGTTACGGAGCCACATGTTTCTGCAGTATGTTTCGAGACAAACAGTAGAATGTTGACGGAGTGAAAACTTTAATTAGGAAAACTGACATGATTGACAGTATCGACCGACAGTGTGAGTGGTCGTCCATGCTGTGCGCGTACACCTGCCAACATCAACCAAGTTGAGGGTCTCGCACTCAGCTAAGAAGATGAACCACAGACACACAATTGCATGACGGATTGGCATAATCTTTGAATTCAGTAAAACAATCACTAAGAATGATCTGTAATTGATGTGTCTAAAGAAATCTAAAGCACAGGCATTGACTGGTGGAAAACAACCTGTCAGTCTTCAGTGGCAAAACCCGTTATTTGCAAAGTGTAAATATGACATCATAATTTCAAGAACTAGTAGCAATGAATATTTAACTTTGACGTCGATGGAATACTTGTTTTATCGTGGACATTTCCTGAAAATTTTGTATAAATCATACATTTTCCAGGGAGATATAAAAGAAAATGCAAGTGGGTGTTTTTTATCTGGACACAGTGTATTAAGACCTTATTTAGTAAAAGCTGTGTCATTCTATTTGCAGCCTGGCAGATTTTCCTAATCTAATATTTGCCGTATCTGCCATTTTTTTACTAGACGGAAAGAAATTCGGTCGGTGCTTTGTTGTCAGGCTGTTGCTATCAGTATTACATTTTCAGAGATGAGTTGACCAGCCATGTGATTTGTGAAAGTTGTTTTTATATGCCGTGCTGTGAGCTGTGCATATGTAACAACACTCGCTGCATCGTTGTTGTATTGTAAATTTGTCACGTCGTTTGAAACGCTAATGTTGAACAGCAGAGCATGTAATCTCTGAATACGATTTGGCTGTGCTGCTGTACCAAGCCGCAAATAAAATTTGCTGTAGCGCGTTGTCAGTGATGGTTGCTGCACTGAAGCTATGGTAATATGGGATGTAATGTCGTGAGGATCTCTGTAGCATTTTGTAGTTGAGAAAATTAGAATTCTTGGTGAGTGGGATAAGTTTATTGCATCGTTTTCTCAAGCTGTATTGAATAGTACCATAAGAGTAATTATTTTTGTCTGTAGCTGAACATTTATTTTGTAACGAATAACCACTTATTTCTCTACTAATTGTGTAATATACTAGAAGATGGTGCAGTCAAAGTACTACTTGAGAAATGTTATGTTAATTGATAGTTGTTCAGTTTGTGTACAGTGACAGTGAAACTGGTTAAAAATCTGCATGTAGTTCCAGAGTTATGGTGGTTGAGTTAGTAGTAACTTAGTAAGCAAGCGTAAAGTAATAAATGTGTTAACAAAAATCGTCGCCGCTGATGTTGTAAAATTGTAAATAAGTGTTGTTACTAAATGCTCTTTCTTTAACACTAGGGAAAATGTGACATTGGCATGTGCCGAGATGTGTTTGTGCAGTATGGAATGTGTTCATGTACATACAGCAAGCCGTAGTAGAGATTTTGAGTACGGAGTCGTAGCACGTCGTCTGTTAGAAAGCTTCATTTGTTTGTTAGCATATTGTTTAACACTAGCGTTTCGCTCATAATTTTGCCAAGTGCTGCTGTGACACAACTTGAATTCACATTCATGTGGACACTTGTCGGCATTGTTATTCTCATCGATTTTACTGCGGTTCTATTTTTACTTGTTGGATTTTCCATTTAATTTCAGATTGGGTACAGGCGTCGGTGTCTCGCAACGGACCGATTTCGTATTGTTGATGTATTAAACTTGTTGCTTGTTAAGTGAAGTGGCCTTTGTGCAATTGTACAAGTTTGTGTGAGTCGTTATTCTCCGAGAAATTTTTTAAAAATATTTGTGTAGTAACTTGTTGAATTGCCTGTACAGTAGGCTTGTGGGCATAGCATCTGCTTTACATTGGCTGTAGATATGTCTAACCAGTTGGATTTTATCTGTTGCTGATAACTCTTACCTTTCTGAAGTTTTTAATAATATACTTACTGTAATTATTTTCAGCTTTTCGTGTGAAATATGTTTAGAAAAGTTTGTTCAAAGCGTGTTGTGTGAATGTAAGATCCTCATCCAACTATTCGCATTACTTATTTAGTTTGTTAGTGGGTAATGGTACATGTGAATGTAGGTTGTCAGCATTAAGTAATTGTGTTTGAAGGTATAATAATTTGTTTGAGTAGCCCTTTTGTGAGATTTATGTGCAATGGAGTTTGTGGTGTATTTTTTTAATGTCACTAGCTTTCATGGATCGCTTTCTCTCTATCTCTCCATGGCAGTACTGGTCAAACAAGGGGCTGAATAAAGGAAGCAGCGAATGAAACCTTATGCAGAAATTAATGATGGTTTTCTACTCCAGCTTGACACTGACCAGACTTAGACAGTGATGAAATTATCTGTGTAATAGGTCTAATCAGGTGTGATCTCATATTGCACAAAGTGTCACCATTACATCTGTATTTTGAAACTTTCATCACTCTTTCAACATCTGTTGCTTGAGGTGTATTATGTTCTTTTTGGCCCAGTAGGGAGCGAGTGACTATTACATATTAACTGCAGGCTTCGTCACTGTTGATCGGCTCATTCATTGGGGGCTAATGCATCCTAGAAAAGTTTAATGAGCCCACATATAAAATACTTCATTCACTCATCAGTTACATATGCTGTAGTTGCACATGCTTGTTCATTATTTTGTGCAAACCTAAATTTTCCTTCTCTGTTCATTTTTTTCTTTTTCTGTCTCCTTGTTCTGTAGTCTTTGATAAGTCATCCCATAATGTGTTTTTAACATTCGATCTGAAATAAATATCTTAACAAAATTTAATCTGGTGTGATATACTATTTTGTTGAAAATAAGTTACACGTAGAAAGATTAAATTGTTGCATTCATCTTCCTACATGTTACTTAAGAGTTTATTGTCATGCATACGATATAATATTTGATTTTCACCCATTGTATCGAGTAGGGTTATTTTATGTATTAACATGAAAGTGGGACTGGCATGCATGTTTGAATCACTACAAAAGTCTTGATTTCTTTTTTGCACATATTACAATAACAGTGTTAGCATATTTTAATAATGTGCAAGATTGCCGTTGTGTTCTGGTGGATGGAATTTAACGTTAATGCACGTAATCATATTAGGTTTTGTGTCGATTTGTTAGGTATATAGAAAGATTTCAAATGTTTTTATATGTGCATGATTAGTAAATTGCTAATCGGTTTGTTATCACTATTTTCTCTTCAGTTGTTAAATAGACCAATAATAAAGTTTTTGCTAAACACATAATATTAAGTATTTTGGCCAAAATTTACTGAAGATTGAAGTAGAGTTAAAGTTTATAATGTCATTGTTAATCATGTAAATTTTGAAGCGGATGTGCAAATGCTTTAATTGCAGGTAATTGTATTTTTTGTAATTTTCATCTTGTAAGATGCATGTGAATGATGTGTAGTACTAACTTCCATTGTCCTTAAATTGCTGTTGTGTGTATTTTGGATATATTTGATTGGTCTTAGACCTTTTATTACTGCAAATTAGGTTGTGGTTTTTAACTGACATCACATGTATATTATCATGTTGCATGAAGTGTTTCATTACTAGCAAGTAGCATTTGGTCACGTTGTTACAAAACTTGCCATTTCTTGAAGTATGTCTTAGTGTTGTTGAAATAGTTGTAGTGCGAAAATTCAGTTCAATATGCACTCTGAGTCAAAAAAAGTAGACCTCCGATTTTTTGTGATAACTTACTGAATATTGACAGACTTTCAAAATCCTTCTAGTGACACATTCTGGAAAATTTGCAATAAAGAAGTCATTACCGATTCCACCACACGTGAAACACATTGGTATGCTGCATTGTGAAACGTACATAATTAGTCAATGAGAACAATTGTAGATTGAATTAAATAAGTCCAAGTTGTTACCATTCATATCACTATTAACATGATGACGTGTCAACTTTTTGCAATCACGTAAACGTACAGTATGTGCTAATTTTATGACATTTATTTATCACAAGCAATGCGTTTAGCAGTGGTGGGTTCATTAATGATTACTTCTTTGCAAATTTTTGGAAGAGTGCTAGTGAAATTGCTTTTTAAAATTGGTCAGTATTGGTGAAGTTATGACAAAATGTGGGTGATTTGCTTTTTGGACTCCCTGTGTAGATATTCTGTTGATTGCCTGGACTCGTGAGCGTCACTCACTTACTGTGAATAATGTGAAACATTGCTGTTCCATTTATTGGTTGTTAATTAAAATTGTAAGTTGTTTGTTTGAAATCCCCAAGTGTATGTTTTGTTAACGGTGCTCACATACGGCTGCTTTGTGCACTCGGTGAAGTCCACAGATGCAGTGGTACGGTGCTGACGTTTTCTGGTGCCAGTCGGATTTTTGTCCAAGGGTGTGAGAAAGGGACATATCAGCACTCCTGTCTTTGCTTTCTAACTTCCGTGGTAGTTTTGTTTAGTACAGGAGTGGATTTCTTTGTTGATCTGTGCCATTGCTGGTGTGGTTTCTGTTAAATCTCAGTGAATGCAAAATTTTAAATGCATTGAATTCGTAGTACATGATAATACACGTACTCGTGGTGCTGGTGTGTATTTTCCTTAGTAAGTGCATTACATATCATCAGTTTCAGCATCCGGTGTATGATTCAGGTTGCTGTAACAGTTTATCTCAGCAGAGTTATCTCTCGACATTGGTTGCTCTGCTGTGTAGTGGTAGCATCTGTGACCATGTTCAGTGCATGTTGTTGCTTCCACGTGACTGGCCTTAACCGTGTGTAGCCTTTGATGTATCCAGATGTTCGTGCAGTATTTTTACACCTGATTCATTTTAACGATGGTGATACAGCCGCACTTGACAGCATTTAATGTTACACAATTAGTGTTTAGTTTATAGGATGCTAACGTCGGTACTCACCATATTGCTAGGCAGCGTTTTCCTGTTGGGTGATACTTGTGAATGTGACGTGATGTTAAATTCATGCTCCCTTGTAACGTGTGAAAGGAATAGCGTAAAACTCACTTTTATTCAAGCAATGTGGCAAGTGTAAGCCGTTACGCTGTGGCAGTGGTTCAGTTTATGCTGCTGTGGGACATTACAGCATTGTCACATGATCAGCGTGAGCAAGGTAGCCTTTGATGTTGGGTGTGGTGACTGTGGCAGCGGCTAATTTGAATAACTAAGATTATTGAAATGCATGTACTACCTGAATAGTGCTTAGTTCTGTCAGATGCCGTTATCAGCGTGTTCACATGTGAATGAATGAATGCCTTGCTAAACTTGCTTTTACTGTTTCTGTAGTTTGTGGTTCTACATTGTGATCTCTCGACGTGTTAACCTTGTGACTTCTGTCAGTGTGTGATGTTGTGAAACTAAGTATACCTGTATGTCTGTACAGATGGTGAAGTTGAGGCTACTCTGTGTAGTATTTGTCATTGGAAGTTTATATAATAAAGCGGTACTTTGAATTTTTTTTTGTTAATAACTTTACTAACAGACAGTGCATTGTACCATTTGCCGCATACAAAAAGTGTTAAAGGTGTGCAACTTGACGGTAAATTACCATTTATGGTCAAGTTGCACAACGCATACACAATGGTTTTTTTCAACATAGCCACTTTGTGTCACTTTTCTGCCCGACTGTTTGTGCTATTAAAGTAACTTAACGCCTGCCCTTCCCACCAGCATTGGCGCAATTCTTTTTCTGGATAGCAGACACCACCAAGATGGGATATCAGATTTATGAAAAAAATGTACCATAACAACTAGGGCTGCAGATCGATTAAAAATTTTA
>Ga0056124_1000482_pt1 | contig 12745 bp, 9 predicted proteins | sample WorMetHEROISLAND_2_FD_70069 | JGI IMG/M metagenome (GOLD analysis project Ga0056124, IMG submission 70069) | Marine gutless worms symbiont microbial communities from Max Planck institute for Marine Microbiology, Germany - Olavius sp. 4 HERON ISLAND | ecosystem: Host-associated > Annelida >... | reverse complement strand
ACCTTCTTTAAAACCCGTTCTCTGTCGCTAAGAGCTGGGGTCTCGCGAGTGCTGTAAGTTCTCCTCCCAGTGGGTCCGAGCGAAGCCCGGCCGCTAAACATATTAAGTGCGTTTTACTGTACATTATTATGTTTAATGGGTGTGCTAAAACAGTCATTATTTAATAAATGCTCCAAGAAGTAGGGGGGGGGACAAAACACATTATGTCCCCCTACTTCGAAAAACCCCATGATCGACGCCCATGACTGCAGTGTCCTACAGAACTGCATAAAATTGCCCTAGCCGTTGGGGCTCCATTCGCTCAGACGGTGCCAGACCTCGCCGCCACTGACGAGCTACGACACAATGCCAGATTTGAACCCATTTGACGTTTTTAGCAAGCTTATGGTACGATGTTCTGTCCGTCTGTCGTCTGTCTGTTTGTCTGTAACGTTTTGTATTGTGGCTAAACGGTACGTCGTAGAGGGTCGGCGATGGTACCGTTGGATAGGGTGTCGGTACGTTCCTATAGGCTGTCAATAGTAACCATGTCGCTAACTGCAGCTGTTTGGCCGCAATTTGCAACACAAGTATTTCGAGGAGGTATCGGACGTTTAACTCGTATGGGAAGTTATATAAATAAGCAAGTAACTACGTTTACATTTCGGGCGCAGGCAACAACATGTTCGAAACATCATACTCTGACCGTTTTGGACGCAGGTTGCGAGTGTGCACCATGAGTACGGTCGGCTAACCCTAGCGACAGCTGGGCTCTTGTTCACAATAAAAGCAGACACACTAAATACACGAGATAAAATACAGTACAATACTTTGAGCGGAGCAGTACAAACCATAACAGCATCAAGTTCAACTGTCAAACGTAGTCTGCACAGCTTGATAACTAATTAACAAATGATATCTTCTGCATAAAAAAATATTTAACAATTACAATTCTCTAACACTAAAATCACTGGGCAGATAAATCCCTTTCTGTTTCATACCTTTTTCATCAATTTCTAGTAATTATTTTATACAAGCAACATTTTAGCAGTTTAGGTTACACTGTACACAGACAACAGTATGCTCAAAATCAAAAGCACAGTTTGTCGAATCCAAACAAATTTTAGCCAAATATCGGCTGCCTGGAAATATTCAAAAAAGCAAACTTGGTCTACGTGGAATAAACTTCCTATCTTCTACTTCGTACAAATACGTCGCATGAACTTCCGTCACCAAAAAGTTGCAGGAACTTGTAGACAATGCAGAGATAGACACCGGTTTATCAGAAACACTATGATCACAAACCAAACACATATATGAGGTTCGTTCTTACAAGGCGCGGTCAGAAAGTTTGCAGCCTGCCTCGACATTTTAGACTACAATTTTGTTCACAATCCGTATATCAGTGAAACCTGCATTCTTTGCTAACTCATATCAGTCTGCTGTGGGTATGACATCATTGTAATTTATGACGTCACAGAGCATTAAACATGATTAATGATTCTCAACGTCAAAACCGCAATACGCTGACGTGAGTATGCAATAAATACTGATATAGAAACAAAAAATTATTTAGTCTAATATATCGAGGCTCGGAACTTTATGACCATATCTGAGTGAAAAAATATATATAAGTAACTTACAATAGAACAACCACAACCCCACTTTATCTATAAAGTCATAAACCAGCGCATGAAAAGGCATTATTAATTAAACCTATGCTTAATTAATCTGACATACATCACATTGATGACTCAAGTAGCACTGCCTCTAAATTTACAACAGAAAACTGGTCTATAAATAACGTTTTTTTTCATTTCATTTGGAGCAGTTTTAGATCGATCTGAAATGCTGCATTAACCTGAGATACACTGTTCACTCCAGCATACACTGATCACCATCAGGGTTGGAAAAAAAACCTAGGTGTTTTGGAAAACTAGGTTTTTTCAAGATTTTTAGGTTTTTGTGTACAAATTCTAAGACCCAGGAAGAAAATCCTATAGAACATTCTTCATGTCACATCGTTTTCTGTTGAGTGAATGACGTCATGCCAGAACTAAAAAATCACGACTAAAATACGAAACATAATTTGACTTGTATTATAAATTGCACAATGTTCAAAAATAACCCGTAAAAACCGAAAATTTGGACTTTTTAGGTTTATGGCTTTTTAGAAACCTAGGTTTTTCAACCAATTTTCCAGCCCTGGTTACCATTGACAAAGGTACATCGTATCAGCCGCAAAATGTACGTTAGCTCTAGTCTGTCACCGAGTTAACAAATGCAACACTTGTCTTTTACTATCAGCATCACAGTTGCACTAAACGTTATGAACGCTTCTTATTTCTTAGAAAAACGCATGCTTCATTTTTTTATTTCTCCAACAGTTTGACGAATGTAAAAATAATGGTGCTTTAAAATACTTATGTAGAAAAATTAAAGAGTTAGTAATAAAATAATAATAACGAATTTTGTATCTGGATTAGTTTAACCTACGCATGACAACAAGAAATTGGCGAATATGAAAAAAAACTGTCTACGGAAGCACATGATTTAGTCAATACGGCAAGTAAAATAAGGGTCAACATTTCTTGTTCAATGTTTTACAACAGGGGTCTATGGGGTGTATCGGCACATATACCCCCCCAGAAAAAAAATCTTGGCCAAGTAAACTTATTAGGGAGTAACAATGACGTTGGAATGGTTTTTAAACTTATTCAATTTCCATTTTGGAATTTCAAAATTAGAATTTCCGAACAAGCTAACTATGGTAACGAAAATAACAACTGGTAGTTTATACTTACTTAGCACAAACTGGATAGTTCCTGATATAAAATTTTATACCCCCCCCCGCCAAAAAAAACAAATTTCTGGCTACGTCCCTTGGGTCCAATTAACAGACATTGTCATAAGATTTATCTTCAGATACATCTCAAAACTATCGCAAGACAAAAGCTAAGATATCCTGAGATCATCTTACAACACGTATTAAGTGAATTCACAGAAATTGTCTTAGATGCTCGCATGATTTGTGACAAACTTGCAAGATTTTGTTGCCTTAAGACATGTCTTCAGATATGTCGTAAGTGTTCTCTGAATCAGATCATAGTCTTAAGATGACTGTAAGTGTGAAAACTCTCTTAAGATTATCCTAAGATCTTTCGTGAATCGGGCTATTTTTCCACGCAAATGCGTTTCGGCGTATATTTCTTTATCTTCCCTAACGTTTATCACACTGTAAGGTGTGGATCACCGGAATCCAGGACAAATGCCCCTGGACAAAACCCCCAAAATAACTACCTATTCAGTTAGCCGACGCAATTAACTGACTGCCTTCTGACGGTATGTTTTCTCAGTATTCTGCTACCTTGTGTAAGATCTTAATTACAGCGCAAATACATTGCTGAAATTTGTAACTATTTGGCGACAATGACCTCCAGCAGTGGGGGATTTTGTACCAAACGAGACGTTCCAGATTGGGGATGTTATCCAGGGGGGATTACGTCTGCCGGGGGGGGGATTTTGTCTAGAGGGTTTGTCGGTTTCCCACATCACCGGTGTGGGGGAGATTGAACGGACAGGAGAGACGCTCGTCTTATGTCTCGTCTCGGCTCCATCTCAAAGAGAGCTCCACGGTTCTGCGTGTCGCCCTTCTTGACCCAGTGGTGGTAGATGCGGAATGCGCCGGCGTCGATCGCGTGCCGGAACGCACGGACGCTGTACGGCTCCGCCGACAGCCGCGAGATGGGAACCAGCTGCATTGTCCGCTGCGTGGACACGTGACGGATGACAGCCAACCGGCGCGCCGCCATCACAGCCAGAACACCGCTCTACAACAGTACAACACAGGCCAACTCAGCCTGGCCATCCCTCCATGAAGATGCACACACGCACAGGCCAACTCAGCCTAGCCATCCCTGCATGGAGATGCACACAAACACAGGCCAACTCAGCCTAGCCATCCCTCCATGGAGATGCACACAAACACAGGCCAACTCAGCCTGGCCATCCCTGCATGGAGATGCACACAGGCCAACTCAGCCTAGCCATCCCTCCATGGAGATGAACACAAACACAGGCCAATTCAGCCTAGCCATCCCTGCATGGAGATGCACGCAGGCCAACTCAGCCTGGCCATCCCTGCATGGAGATGCACACACACAGACCAATTCAGCCTGGCCATCCGCTGCATGAGTAGGCAAGGCAAAACGAGTACTGGCAACGGTTATGGCTAATCAGTAACCAACGGGCAAGTAACACGACAAATAACATCATTATGCTAGTGATTATCAACTAGAGTCAGCTTGTAATGGTTGAGCAAGGTTTAACGTCCCACTCGACACAGTTTAGGTCATTTCGGAGACAATGTTTTTACATGTCAGATGACCCAACCAACAGTGTCAAAGCACTGAAGGAGGGTGGCTAGTTATAGTCAGCTTGTAAGGATGCCCCATACGTAGCCCCATCTAGGGTTCACCAAAAGATATTTGCTGTTTCGGTGGACTGATATCATCACATCGTCCTTACACAGAGTTTTAAACTGGTAAGTTTTTTACGTTCATATTTGCTGTTTTATTGTTGAAGGTAGAGGAATCGAGTAGGGCAGTATATCTCAGGTCGTTACAGAACGTTGGACGGTTGTCTTGTACAAACCATGTAATATTCAAATTTATGTTAAAACCCTCAAAATATAGATTTGTATTTCATTGTCTAACTGGCCGCTACTTCTATTGCTACTACTGCTACTGCTACTACTACATATCTCTTATGCAACCCAAGTTCTAGCCAATTTTTGACCAAATTTCCCAAATTTCGTTGCCATGGCAACCAGGGTCGGTAGGGGTGGAATTTTACTAACATCATTCATTTGCCAAACCCGGAAAAGTCACAGAGTTATAGCCAATTTTGACTGTTGCCATGGCAACAAGGGTTGGTCGGGGGAAAATCTAAATGACATCGTTAAATTGGCCAACCCGAAAAACCATATCACAGAACCAAAAATTACGACTATATCTTGTATGCATCCGGATTTATGACAGTTTAAATTTTTTTTAAATTTTCCCCATAGGCGACATTGTAATTGTTTGGAATGTCTCGAAAAAAAATAAAATAAATATTAAATTTAAATTTTCTAAGCCTTCCTTGTGCAGAACTGCGGCGTATGATATACTGAGCGTCAAAACCCGTCCAACGGTCTCGCCAGTAGGTGAGCATAGAACCAAGAAAAAAAGTGAAGTAAACATTCGAAGGTTGAGGGTGTATATTCCGAGTATATGGGGAGAATAAACCCTTAAATGGATTGAGCCTGAATTATTTTTAATGGTAGATGTCCGCAACGTAATCAAATTTGGTGATGATCGGTTAAAGGGTTTAGGGTCGGCTGAGGGTCAAAGTTCACCCTTTCCCATTGACTTTGTCATTGTCATTGTTACAACACTCTGACACTACCGTGTGAGTGCGTGATAAATCTGATGGTACCTTAAAACGACGTAGCGGATAGTTCTTGACCTACAATGCACCAAATACATACCACCCATGAGAAACAAACAAACCATGGAATTGCTGACGAAGTACGTAAGTAAGTAAACATTTGTACTGCGCCTAAACACCAGCGGAGTTGGCTTAATCTACCGCACTTTACACAAAGTTAACAATCGCCAAAGACTTGTAAGACACGAGCTAGTCGGTGATCCGTGAGTTAAGGCCGGATGTGAGAAAAGAGAGAAACTGAGGGAAAAAGACTTGGAGAAAAGATGAGTTTTCAAATGAGAATGGAAGACACCGTGGGACAGCTCTGTTGGTTACCGTATAGACAATCCGTGTATAAGTCGACCCCCAACTTTTGCGGCAAAAATCCGCCCAAAATGATTGACCGTGTATAAGTCGACCTCACGATTTTGGGCTTTCCACTTGCAAAATTGTCTAATGCTAATTTGAACTTGTCTCATATAAAGCATATTTATTAACACACAATCGACATTCGCATTTGCTGCATGATGACAACAACTTAGCACTAGACAGTGCATCGCTTGGCAACTGGCTAAAAAAATTTACTGGGTTTTTTGTTTCTCTGGGTTAACTCAAATTTTTAAAAAGGCCCAAATTGATTGGTTTCCGTCAGTTTTGAGTTGTTCGAGATTTGCCAGATACTGTCCACATCAAATAGCCTAGATATCCAAAAAATTGCAAACTCATAGGTTTAAAGTTTAAAAACCTAACCGTAGTCAAACATTTCACTATTAGTAGAAAAAGAAACTAAAATCGGAATAAGTTTGGGGTGAGTTTTTGGGCCAGATTTTTTGTTGGATTTTTAGGTGGGTTTATCCAATAAAACCCGCTGTTTTTTTTGGGTATGTGCCCGGGTTTCTCAACGCTGAGAACGTATGATAGATGGATGTGAGTGAACAGCTGGTACCTGGTCGATGATGATGCGTGGTGAAGGCAGCGTGCTGTCATCCTGTCGAATGAACGAGTGATGTAAAGCATCGGCGGCCGTTAAACGCACGTGTGGCTCTTGAGCAAGCAGCTTCGTTATCTGACCACCATCAACACAGCGCAGCCTTCATACTACACTGACACACTGCATTTACGTACAGGTGTAAAAAGGTTAAAGGTTGTCTATCAGGGTTGGCCGATTTAAATCAGTGCGATTTAAATCACTGATTTCAATCGTGATTTAAATCAGGTTGATTTTTTCATCAAAAAATCGAGTGATTTAAATCGCACTTACCAATGAAAAATTATAATAAACAGGATGAAATGTATTGTTTTATTGTGCCCATTATTCAACTTATTCAACTCGTCGACGACTGATTTTAGTTTATAGTCACTGGTTCAGGAACTTTAATTCTGTGCAACGTGCAACTCACAATGAAGTTTAAATTGCTTAATGCAACTACAATGCACAACAACACTGAAAAATGCCAAAAAAATTCAAAAAATCAAAAAATCCGATTTAAATCAAAAAAATCCGATTTAAATAAAAAAATCTGATTTTTTCGATTTTTTATTAAAAATCATTATTTTTTCCAACCCTGTTGTCTATACAGCTTAGTGGCAAACCATCTCAGACATATTGTGCCGAATATCATTGACTAAATACAGCGACATTAGCACAATTTAACTAGAATTAAAGACTGGCAATGGCAACTATAACAAGGATAAAAGTAATTTGGCAAGAGGCGGAATTACTGATCGATGCTGCCAAATGGTGAATCACAAGTAATATTTTTTTTGTAAGTTGGAAGCAACTGCATGTTTTGGCTGGGGGGTTGGAGCAAGAAATCTCCTATTCCCCTGGGAGTCGGGGACCCCATCAAACACAATGCGTAATTGGCAAGTGTACCTGCCAAATGGCATCAAAATCCGTCAAACGGTTTAAGCAGGGTGCACAAATGTGACAGACGACAGACAGACAGACAGACAGACCACGCTACGGAGACATGTGTAGCAGTAGTTGGAATTGCAACAGACCAGGTCCTTGGAGGAGACGCTTAAATCCTGCCACTCCGGCGTGTCGAAGGAGTACTTTCCATTCAAAATTGCCATTACCGTCTCCATCTTGGTGTTATGCCAGAACGGCTGGAACCCACACAGCCTGTTGTACAAAAACATCTACTTCACGAACACGCTTAAATCAATCAATCAAAACACATCTGTATAGCGCCATATGTCGCGAATGAATCAGAGGCAAAAACGAGTGCATAGCTCTTCACGGAAACCCAACACATAGCTACGGAGCGTCACCTGCCATAAGGGATCACACAGTGTTACCTGCCACCCGACACAGGTGAACGCACCCCACCATAACCCCAGCCATACAGACCGGCACTTGATTTACCTACCCCAGAGAGATGGAAGGCTGAGTTTTCCATGGTGTTGGTTATACACCGAGATGGTTTACCTGTCCGTAGACAGTAAGCCATCCAAGCAGTAACCACTTAATGGCAACCCGAGCTGTATTTGAACCCACGACCTCTAGACCGTGAGTCCAATGTCCTAACTGTTATGCCACCAAGCCACCAGAAACAGACAGACAGACAGGCAGTAAGAGGATATCTACTAATAAAAACAACACACCCAGTAAAATCATAGAATCTAGAAGTTACATAACATTTAAAATCAACCGTAACTAAAGCTAAACTGCCACTGACGTATATATAAAAACCACGAAACTCAAAATCACAACTCTATAAGCAGCTGGTATCAGAAATGATGGCACAACAATATTTCTTTAGTTGTATTTTTGGTATTTGTTGAACATGCCAATGCTTCCACATTGGAAAGGTAAAATAAATAAACGTGACTGAGAACTGTGCTGGATTAAGACACACGGGCACATACCGAAAAAAAACCCGTACTTGGGTTTTATTAGGTAAATCCACCTTAGAAACCACCAAAAACCCACCAAAAACTTAATCCAACTTTAGTTTCTTGTTCCACTAATAATAAAATGTTTAATCATGGTGAAGTTCAAAACTTTAAACATATCAATATATGCAAATTTTTGGATATTTACTTCCTGTGGACAGCATCTTGCAGTGCTCTTCTGATAACTTATAACCCATAAAAACCCGAAAAACCATCAAGTTGGGCTTAAAAAACCGGGTTAACTCGAAAAATCCAAAACACTACAAACCCACGTGGGTTGGGCTTTAAAAACTGTTTTTCTGTTCAACCCTAGTATTGTGGGAGCATGACTTCTTGTTGTTGCTGAATCATTAGCGATAAATGAACGAACCAATGTTATATAGATTTTTTACAAGCTGTTTAAAGCACAGTGTGGAAGAAAGAAAGAAACAGGACTGCTGCTACTCACAGAGTATACATGATGATACCACAACACCACCTACAACATTAGTGCAACACAATTGCAACATTGCTACAACACTGCTACAACACCACCTAAACTCAAATAAATAAATCAACCAATCAATCAATCAATTTCTATTATGCCAAAGGGCAGCACAAATACAAAACACACGATAAAATAAAGTGATAAATACACCCAAAACTACACAAAAGTACTATGGGTCTACTCTTCCAATGAAATGGTCAGAAGCTAAATAGTCACGTTTAAATTGTAAAGGATTATGTGACCACAGTACAACCACTACTATTAGCATTAAATGGTTAAAGAGCGTGTACAGCTTTTTATGGGAAACCCCTTGCCGCGCTACAAAGCGTCACCTGCCATATGGGATCACCCAGTGTTACCCGCCACCTGACACAAGTGAACACGCCCAACCTCAACCTCAGCGAAGCAGGCCAGTACTCAATTTGCCTACCGCAAAGGGATGGAAGGCTGAGTTGACCTTGCTTTTTCTGTTACTCTCATATAGCTGCATAAAAATGCCCAAGAGTTCAGTCGTGAAAGAAGTTGCTTACATGTCAACAGGTCGACCGTAGCCGGGCGCCTTGTCATACATGTTTGCTCGCAACAGTTCAGGAGCGAGGTAGCCCGGAGTGCCACACAAATCTACAGCAGCCACACATACATACAGACATACAGCCAATCACTACGACACACTGATACAGCTGTAGCCAATCCACAACCCTAACACTGAACCCAACCTTACCCCCAGCTAAGGGAAGTGCTACACAAACATATCACACAGTTCGTTCTACGAGAACTACACTGGCTGCCAGCCGACGCCATGTCGAGTTCAAGATCGCCACACTGGTGTTGAAGGCACTGAACGGCTTGGCACCTCCACACCTGGTCGACGATTGCAACTTGGTCAGCGATGACATTCGCCGACTACGTTCAGCTGTCTCCTTCACGTGTAGCAGTAGTAGTAGTAGTAGTAAATGGCAGTTATAGTGCCACTCCCTACTCGAGCCCGGACCGGGAGTGCATTACAAAAAGTGAATTAATAAAAATCAAACATCGTCGAAGCACATAGAAAAAAAGTGAGTTTGAGTTTGCGCTTGAACGAGCTAACAGTGTCTGCGTACCAGTGTGCGGTACCGAGGGCAAGGACAAGGCTTGGTCTGGCAGAAAGTAATATGAGAGGGTTTATGATGTACTATGTCAGTTGAGTGAGGACTGTGTAGACACCTGAATGAGCTTGCAATGCACCCTGATGTTGATGTGAACAACACTGCATTCCAATATCACCGGTAACCCTACAGATAAGTTAGTCTACAATCGTTAACACCTGACAGATTTTTATAGAATTTTAAAAATTTATGGAGACAATCATTCTGTACAAGTCCTAAGTTTGCACCTTGCTTGTAATTTTTAGTTGGTCCTAAAGACTTAATTGTAGTTCTATCTTTAACGCTGAAACCATTTTAAAACAACATAACCCTAATGTGAACAAACTCTGAAGTCATAATGACGTCACATTGAGCACACGCGATACGACATGGTCATGATAGGTGTGGCGGTAAACAATAGTAAGATGTTGGATATTTCGTTGAAGTCCATGAACTACAAACTGAATTAGGTGTGTTTGAAGTGAAGATTATCACTAGTATTGCGTGTATGTATTCTACCTTATATGATATGATATGACATGATGAATAATTTGCACAGCCAGTTGACTTGGCAATAGCATCGATTCATTCTTTACCGATAAAAATAAATAACAAAATAATAGTAAAACCTAAACAGCTGTATAATAAAATCAAAAGTCCGTAGGCGACGCTAAATAAAAATGTTTTAAGATTATGTTGTAATACCTGTGAGCTGGTTGTCTGTGTAAATGTAACACGCAAAGCCGAAGTCGGAGAGCTTTGCATTGAAATTGTCATCTAACAGAATGTTTTCAAGCTGCACACATCGGAATAAAATACATACACCAAGTTAAACGACACATTTTCATCATAAATAATGTAATTCAGTGCACTGAGGTGTTGATATGGTAACAAAAATGGCATACAGTATTATACGGCCCGTAGAAATTCATGCCTCAACAATTCCTTGGAAAAAAATGTGGAAAAAATGATCAGTTAAGCAAGCAGCTGGAAGTAATAACTGTTATTCAATGCATAAATGATATTATGCAGCAGAAATGTAATCATAGTTATGAACGAATATCCGGCAGCAGGCAGGAATTTGGGCTCCAGGCCCTCACAAATTTTCTGCCTCTATTTCCATCCAAGTATATCTATTATAGACACGAATTACAACATAAACTTTGCTAATAGTATTATTACATTGTGACTTCCGGTGCTATATGTTAGCTTTATAATTAGAATATAAATCTCGGTCACACGAAAACCCACCTAGTGTCTCTTAAAACTGCTGACACTGCTAACCGATACCACTTCTTCAGGCAACATACTCCATAACCATTAATGTCAGCTATTTGTCCAATCTCTGCACTGTTGTACGTCGTAAACGGGGACACGCATAGAAAAAAGCAACTTCCGTCACTCATTAACTAAACGAGCAACATTACAGCTTAGATGTCTGCTAACTGCATGCATTTACGTATGCCTATCAATTATATTCTGCACCTCACACGTTCCTACATTCTGTCAAACGCCAGAATGCTGTCGGAACACGGCTGGATTTAGACCTCATTAGGTCCTGTTCAGTAAAAATGTGTGGCTCCAGGCCCTGAGACATTTTCTGACATTAATGCAGGGACGTTAACGAGGCCAGTTGGGCACGAGGCAGAGGCTGAGGCCAGATGCTACAAGGCCGAGGCCGAAGAAAAATTTTGAGGCCAAGGCCGAGGCCACAACGTACGAGGCCGAGGCCAGACACGTTAGAGTACATCAAGACTAAAAATTACAGGGTGGCCAGAAAGTAGGAGAAAAATATTTGGAGATTTCCAGGTTTTTTTCAGGGCCACAAATTTACTTTTCTATGGATTATCGCAACAACAAGTAAGCGCAATAAAGGTAGTCTGGGGAGGAATGAAAGCTCCGTCAGTGGGGTTCAGAGTTCAAATTTCGAGGCCTCGAAGCCAACTTCTATGAGGCCGAGGCCAGATGCAACGAGGCCGAGGTCGAGGCCAGATACTACGAGGCCGAGGCCGAATAATTTGGCCTCGAGGCCACACAGGCCTCGAGGCCTTAACATCCCTGCATTAATGTACAAAAGTTACCATAATTCAGCGTTACAGCTGTATGCAGTTTCGCTGCTATTACCTGATCTGAGATACGGCCTTCTGAATTTGGAAGTCTTACGTAACTTTGCGTCAAGTAAGTTCAACAAGAACTTGGCTATTGCTGAGTGAGATGACTGAACGTCTGGGCTAATCGAGCGATGACAAGGTAGACGCTGGCCATATCTGTAATAGCTGACAAATTTGAACTCTGTTACCCCACATTTTCTGGCTTGTGTGGCCCCCTTTTCTTGAAGCCCCTGTTTGGCTAGACATGCTGAACATGCCTAAATCCGGATCTGTGTCGGAAATCAAATCGAGTTCATTAGAAATGCACAGTCATTACCAAGTTTCATCTGGCATATCCATCAATGAAAAAGAAACTGTAGAAATCATGAAAAGCTACGAACCTTGAGATCTCGATGTACGACGCCTATTGAATGCATGAAGCTAACGGCTTCGAGTATCTGCCGCATTATTTGTCTGACACACACAATCCACAACCACTGATATCACACTACTGCACAACATAATAGTCAGAATCTACTATTACTAATTATTATTATTATTTTTTTTTAAACCCTCAGTACTATATTCCCGAGGGTAGGAAACTAAACAAGGTGTAAATGACTGCAACGGCGGACTACTCGGACGGAAAAGTGCCTAAGAATGAGACCGCATTTCCCCTTTGCAGAGCCACGGAC
>Ga0056124_1000481_pt1 | contig 12748 bp, 10 predicted proteins | sample WorMetHEROISLAND_2_FD_70069 | JGI IMG/M metagenome (GOLD analysis project Ga0056124, IMG submission 70069) | Marine gutless worms symbiont microbial communities from Max Planck institute for Marine Microbiology, Germany - Olavius sp. 4 HERON ISLAND | ecosystem: Host-associated > Annelida >... | reverse complement strand
CTCAGTCTGTTCGCCTGGTCATAGCTTGAAACAAGGCGGCACTAATTGCCGTCCGCCGTGCATGGACATCTGGTACTAGCGTCTACTAGCGATGTCCGTGGCTCCGTGTGCCCGGCGTGTGAGGGCAGACTGTCCGGTCAGTATCAGTTGTAGCCTGATGAATCAGTCTCCTACCCCGCCCCTGCTACCTGCCTGCAGTGCACTGACACGCTGGAATATAGACACTTGTGCATAGTGACTGTCTTTTAAATCATTTTTCTACTAAACTGGTGACGCTAGCACTTAACTGTCAGTACGCATTGACAGAAAACATACTTGAGAACAACTACATTTTGTCCCATAATTTTACTACATCAATAACTAATTGAATTCGTTGAAAAATGACGGCATGGGGTCCAAACGGACCCCATATCAGCACGGACTGTTAAGAATGCGAAAGCTTTGCCATTTTACGTGGAGATGAGTATACACGGTATACTATACAAATCACATACACATGACAACTGATGTACACAGTGTATACTTCAGCATTGAAAAGTTTGTAGCCCGACACAGTCAACAAAAGATATGTACATCATAATTTGTCATGTTTCAACATAGGTTCATGCAGCTGAAACGCACTTGGTCCAGCGTTTCTACAAAGCTCGGACTCGGATGCAGAAGAATTGTTGGTCTTCGTAGTCCAACCAGCAATTTTGACACGCAGATTACTTCCTTATCGTCAGCAAATTTGCATCCTTACATAAGTTCTCATTATAGTCCACAAAAAGGTCTGTGATACTGTACTGCCAGATGGTACTAACCAGTGACACTATTACAATGACATTCATAATATCCATCTATATCAGGTTACAAACTTATTTGAACACCCCTCATAATGTGCATGGTAAATGGCTGGCTGGAAATCTAAGATGAACAGTTCTTCTGCAATAGAATCTGAGCTGGATAAAGCGCTTTTCAGTTGCAGGAGACTTCTGGTTAACTGTGTCAAACTACAAACTTTTTCAGCGCCAGTCGTATACTGGTGAACAGATGCAAAACCTTACAAACAGCGGTTGACGCAGTGCACTCGTGAGTGATACTCGTCTGAACCATCACAACAGTCTGCACACAACAAATAACTATCATAAATTAAGTGTGCATAATTAACTAATTAATCTCATATATTAATAATTAATCACTGAAAGAACCGTAGCAACTAAAGTTATTTCAATGACAAATTCTTAAACAATGGAATTTGTACAACGTTTAATTACAGTTGCATAGAATCAGAAAGCAGAAGACACAACGAAGTGAAAAGACCATTTAACTGGCACAGAACAATGAAAAAGTACAGCAAAATACCACAAATGCCATCATTTACGCGCGACGATGAAATACTTGTTGACTGGAAGCCAATATTATTACAGTCAAAAGTGCCATTTGGACATGCCGAAGTTCCTGTACCACATAAAGTAACACATTCGAAACATCCATGCTAAATTGTACCAAGTGAAAACTACCTGTAAGTGCTACTGCTATAATAATCTATTCACCACCTTCAACAACACTGGTGGGTGGCTTGGTTGGTAGGGAATCAGACTTACAATCAAGTGATCATGGGTTTGACACCTGATAGAGTTGCTATCAGGTAACAAGTCTGGACAAGTTGTTCTCACCCACGAGCATCTATAGGTGCAAGAGGTACATGGTAGAGTAACATTCTGCGTGAGCAAGCTGCTAACCTACTGTGCACTTGCATTAACTCAGCCTCTTACCCCCAGAGGGATAGGAAATCAATACTAGCTTATGGTGTATGGGGTGAATGCCTACTTTGGCTGACTGAGGCGAGGCAGTGGTATGTGTGCTAGCTGCATCATGGGTCTAATTGTTCACCGGCATGGGTCCTCCAGGTGAGTCAGGGGTGTAGAATAGGCCCACTCCATTTCCTAGCAGATGGCGTAAGAGGTGCCTAAACCAGGCTTTTACTTTTGTATTGGTATAGTTAGATTGTGCATGTGTGCATCTTTTGTTAGTTAGTATTATATTTGTGTGCATGTGTATGTAGGTAACATTATATTATTGTATTTTGTTTTTTTTCGTGTTGGTTTGATTGATTTTGCTGTTAATTTTTGTCGTCCGTACCAGTGCAGGTGATTGCCTGGAGGACTATAACGAAATGACCTATAGTGTGTCAAGTGGGACATCAAACCCTACTCACTCACTCACCAGCATGGGCAGTGGATGGCTGCATAATGTGCTGCCGCATCATTAGTCAATGCCAGTTAGTTGCCACTTCCGAGACTGTGCTTCTGGACATGAGGCTGAGTTGTGTAAGCAGCAACATAACAAGTACTCGACGTTTACAATTGCTTTACATTCACAGTGCGTATTTCATCGTAAACACCGCAGACCTGGTTCATCGCTCCCATCGGGACAATCACAGTAATTATCATTCACATTCTCATAGCGGATCGTTGCAGAGCCATCAAAACAGACAAAGTTGTTTGAGAACGGATAAAGTGACGCTCCTACAAGCAACAATGTTATTAGAAAACACAACAATACGAGCTCCACGCAACACTAGCAGCCCAAACAGCTTCTGCTGCACGTCATCTAGTTCATGCACAACAGGAACTATTACGTAGACTGGCATAACACAAAGACAACCCATTTGAAACCAGCCATTGGAGAAGCTAGAACTTAGGGATGCTAATTATTGGAAAATGTTATTTCTCGATACGAGAATTTCAATTCCCAGGACTCGAGTAACGCATGCTGCAGAGACGATGCGACAGACACGTGCGTGGGGGGTCACCTGCTGCAGGGACGGAAGGACGTCGACGGATGCATTGTTTACAACGGTCAACAGTATTTACTGCAACGCTTACAGCTAATCCAAATCCTGTTTGGAAGTTGGATCTACATTTACTATAGATCCATGTTTAAAAATCCAGTTTATCGAGTTTCAAATAAAGTGGGTTAAAGTAATCTTGTCGAAAGCTGAAACTGAACCAAATACTGATGACTGTGTCGGCCAACCGACTTTTCGGGCCGCCAGAGAGTTCGCTCTACATATTTCAGATCGCCACGAAACTTGACAACGAAAAACCTACTGGCAATAGAAACTCCTCTCGGTCGATTAAGCTTACTATGACCTAAGTGAACACTGATATAAACTACAAATAATGCAATGCTACTAGGTAATTTCATATTAAAACGGCAATGTTTACAAAACATGTGTCATGTCAACAAACGAGAAATAAACAATCAACAATAAATAAGTAACCTATCGTGACACAGACTACAGTAGGGATGGGCCGATATGTCACAAATTTCGATTTCGACGCGATATCGATACGGTATTGACCATATATCGCAATATCGATTAGCCACCATACTATATACGACTCTGATCTGCCATCCCAGAGCTTGCTTACTCTGGACTTAGCATGGTATCTTGTGGTTGAGGCCTTACTATATGCTACCATCCTAATTACGGGTCTTGCATGTCCGTCCGTCTGTCCTGTGTAATTCTCCTATCTTGAAAACAAAAAGGCATATACGTGTAGAAAAGCAAACATTGGACAGTGGTTTTTTGTTGTCTGTTGTAGAAGATATCCCTAAACGTGGTGGGCTCCAGGCTATACTGCTGGTAACTGAATTAACACTGACACAACTCGTCGTCAGTTTCTGTTCCTCTCAACATATACGACGAGTGGTTTCAGAAATACCAATTAAGATGGGACATTTGAGAGGACAGCATTTTCTCTGTGATCTGTATTTTTTGAGAAACACTTCTTTAAAAGAAAAAGACAGATGAATTTATTATTAATGGAAGCTAGGCCAGTCAGCATACCAAGAGAACATTGGCAGTTGTCACCTGTTGATGCACCAACATTGTTCTGACTTGACAAAAGTAACGTTTGTTTGTGTCAGTTGTGTGACTATATTGCATTGTACATGTAGTATGCTTCATACATTGCACCTTTTCAGTTGTAACAATTCGTATGATTTCTGCTGGAAATCAGTTGAACTGGTTGGTTTAGTTTGCAAACAGTGACTGATCAACAACATTGAATCTGATATACGCTTGCAGTTGTATTTCTAATTTTGTACACTCAGCTGATGTTTATTTGAATAAGCATATTCACCCAGCGATATTTTAGTAACTAAAACTAAAACTAAAACTAATCAAATTAGTTAAACTAAAACTAAAACTAAATAAAAACTAAAATGTTCATGTCAAAACTATATAAAAACTAAAACTAAATCTTTTTCAAAAACTAAAATATCACTGTATTCACCCAGTACACATAACGGTGTTACAATGCGTATTCAGTATAATGATAATGCAAGAAAAATTCAAAAACGCCATTAAATAAATTCAAAATTCACACTCTATTTGGTGAAATTCAAAGACTGACTAGTGACTACGACATTTACCGTATGTTTAACGCATTTCCACTTAATCTCACATCCTTCAGAAATCCCCACATGCCCATGAGGATTCATTACAGTCGCCATACCTATACCGACTGTCCGTACTCCATAGCTCTGTCATGGATTTCTCCTTTACCTTTACCTTTACCTTTTTTACCTTTACCCATGAAAATCCCCATGGGAATCCCCATACCCACGGAAACAGGCCCTTCCCAACTGATTTAACCCACGACGCCACTGATTTTCAACACCAAACTTGAACACAGTAAGTTGATGAATTTGTATAGCTTATTCGTTTCCGCAACAGATCTGAGTGCCTGCAGACTGAAGTGTTACACAAACCAACAACTATACAAGTTCATCAACTTACAGCCGTTATTTACTGATCTGTTATTTAAACAAGAGCCCAGCCCCAGCTGTCGCTAGGGGAAGCCGACCGTACTAGATATCTACTCCTCGTATACTGCCTGTCGCCATATGCATGCCACTACATTTAGTGTTTTATTTAACAGACAACAGACGAGAGACAGACGGACACAACATCGTACCATAAGCGTGACCCGTACTACTCAGTACGGTCGGCTAAAAACGAGCTAGACGTTGTCGTGCTGAGACAGGTGAGTGCGCATGTGGCGTCTGAACGCCGACCGATCGGCAAAGCTTCGTCCGCATTTGTCGCAGGTGTGCGGTCGTTGTCCACTGTGCACTGTGAGACAGTGCGCTCGCAGCTTGTCTGCTGCTCTGAAGCGTCGACAGCACAGCGGACAGACGTGACGGCGCTCACCGGAATGTATCGTCATGTGATGTCTCAATGAACCGGCCTGCGTGAACGTCGATGAACACACCGTGCAACTGCAGCACACATACACGCGTTCGTTTATTAACAGTTGACAGACGACACTCAGACAAGTGATGAATGTAAAAACGGATGAAGAGCAAACAAAAATTAGCACGTAGGCTAGATTGAAAAACACAAACAAACGGTACACGATGAAAAACAAATAGTATGTGTCCTTGTAGCGTACAGCATACGTGTGATAAAATCCTTAGCATTCAAGTGAGCTGTCCTGTTGATTCTGTGCAGTCGCGAACAGTGGCGCTGTGGCAGAGGGAGGCGGTACAATTACGGCCTAAATTTTAGGCTGTCTTCTGCTCTTCTCGTCGGAAAATTTGCATCCAAAAATGCAAAATTTGGGTTAAAACCCCTTATCTTGGGGAAATTTAGGGACAAAATTGAAATTTTTAGCACCCATAATCTCCTGTCGGAAAATTGCAACTAATTCCTGTCCCACCTACTTTCTTAACCCATGACGCCGCTGGCTTCTAAGACTGTAAGTGATTTCAGGTTAATCCGGCAGATAAGCTTGTAAGATGTGATAATCTGTTCTTGTTTAATGTTCTATCATCAACTTGACGGAAACGTTCAGTGACGACCTGTATGGACGTAGACCGGAGTGGACGCGAGCGTGAACGCGCAGGTCACCAAGGCGCTTGAACTGATGGCCACAGACCGCGCAAACATGAGGTTTGACGTCACTGTGTGACCGCTGGTGCTGACGCAGTTGATCCCTGCTGGCAAACATCCTACCACACACGGTGCACGGCACGCTCACGGCCGGCAGATGACTCTGCCGATGTCGATAGAAGCAGCTGGCATCGGCAAAGCTGCGGCCGCACTCGGAACAGAGGAACGGTCGTTCCCGGGCGTGAACGCGACGAATATGACGATGCATCCGATGTCGTTTGGTCATCTGCAGACCGCACACTTGACAACCGTAACGAACAATACGTCTCGACGGGGCTTTGATGGCCACGCCGTGGGTCCGCAGGTGACTACGAAGCAGGGCCGGTGAGGCGAACGCTTTGTGGCAGTCGGCACAGACGTACGGCTTGCTGGTGGCATGGCGGTGATCCGTGTGCCGTGTCAGGTGGCATAACTGCGTGAAGGCTCGTGGGCAGAGCGAGCAGGCGAACGGACGCTGTCCGGTATGTGTACGTAGGTGAATGCTCAACGCTGAAGGACTTGAACATTGCTTGCCGCAGTGCGAGCACTTCGTGGGTCGACCTGACTTGAGTCTACCACGCCGACCATTCACTGCATACAAACCAACAACACAAAACAACTCACGGTTGAAGAAAAAGAATTTTAAAAACCCAACCCGGTGTGCTTTATTGTTTTGGGGGGTCAAACCCCGGTTTGTTAAAAAGCCCAACTTGAAGGGGTTTCGGCTTGTCATGGGTTTCCAGTTATTACAATGAGCACTGTTGATACTACAAAAATCAAATAAATATCCAAAATTTGCAAATTCATAGGTTTAAAGTTTTAAAAACATAACTGTAACACAATATTTCATTATTAGTGGAACAAGAAACTGTAATTGGATTACATCTGGCGAGGTTTCTTCGGTGTGTTGGGTTTTTTTGGGTGGGTATATGCCTGGGTGTCTCAACTCTGGAACAACTTGCTACACTTCATAAACTGGTAACACGACAGACTCTGTGTGTGTGTGCATATAATCCGGATTCGGAAGCTCAAAATCCGGATCCTGAACCAGATCGCTACCAAAATTGGACTGTTTGGTCCTTGGTCCACTCTCCGGCCTTCCGTAAAGTTTCATTGAAATTCATTTGTAAACTGCTGAGAATACCACTAATTGTCACTTTACACGGTACACCCTATTTCCTAACAGTGGAAAACCTGGATTGTGATCCTGATTCCACAAAAGACTCTAAATCGCCACCAAAATCTAACCAGCCCCGAACAAAATTTCATCCAACTCTGTTGACAGCTTATTGAGTGATCCAGCTGACATATGGACAAACCGCGTCTCACACTGCAAAACACTGTATTTTCACTGCATCCTAATTTAGCAATTTTGCCATGTAGAAATTTCGAAGCATTAAAATTTACCAGGTACAATTCCAGGTTAATTTATAATTGTGCATTACTGTCAGTATTCACCATTCAGTGCACGTTTGTAGATTTACTGATTCAGTGCTAATTTTGTTCAGAAATGGGCAAGCTGAAATTTTGCATGTATTTAATTTCGTGAGTTTATTCTATTCGTGAAATTCGCGAAACTTTTGTACTACTAAGTAGCCACTTAAGCACTTCAGACTGTACAAGTAAACAATCGATGATTATCATCAACTGACAAATACGTATGTGATTAATGATTATTTTCTTACACTGCAGTAAGAAAACAAATAAAAAACAGTAAAACAAACCGATGATTATCAACTTAATCACGATCAATAAGGAATAAGCACGTAATTTTGTTGTTTACACTGCTGTAAAAACAAAAAAAAACAACAAAACGAACTGATAAGTAAACAATTTATTACTAACGACTATCACGTGATCAGCGTTGTCCATTAACATCTGTCATCATTGGGAACGACAGCTGTTACAGGACAACGCTGGTAGTTAGTTAACGAAAGATAACGAAAAACCGGCCATAAGTAGACGTAAGCATGCAATTTAGTTGTTTGTAAGAAAACCAATAAAGCGAACTGACAAGACGTAATCTGCATATTGCTGCCCATGTCGATGCCATGAGCATTCAACGCTGCGGATAACTCGCTCACATCGGACGCCGTAGCCTCGACTTTAGCAACTTCTTCTGCAGCATCACTGACTGACATCATCGGGCTCTCATCACCTGACAATGTAATGACATGTTTTCATCTAAATATATACCAGCAGTTATCATAAAATCGTACAGCAAGTACAGATAGAAGACAGGGTTAGACGTTAGAATGATACCAAGCAAGCTACCCAGTACCCAATATTACGGGGTCCTGTCGATACCAATTAGAGATGGGCCAAACGTCAGATTTTACTATTCGGCCGAAGCCAAATATTTGGCCATCATCACCAAATGAGTACCGAATATTCGGCGAAAGGTTGTCTATGCTGGACAAAATGGCGACACAAAAAATGATTTTGTTTTAATTTATACGCAAAAAAAGTTTCCCACCTGACTTCAAATCCATTGCATAGTGGCACAGAACGTGTATTATATAATCTCAGTGGAAAAATCGTTACTGTAATTAATGTCGGTCCATCGTCCCAGTGTCCAGCGCCTCCACGAATTGCTCTCCTCCTATGTTCAGCTTTCTGACAGCTTACTTGCAAGTTCAAACCTCGTCCCAACTTACCTGTCAAAATATGGACCGTCAAATTGGGGCCGCCAAAATCTGTGCCTCTGATTAAACAATAAACATATCAACCGACCGTGTTTATAAAAGCATCGGTCATCAATAACGTGATCATCATTCTCAAATCTGAATCACTGCAAAATGACGCTTCATTCCAACTATGCACTGCAAGGATTGCTATTTGCCATTGTTTGTAATTAGCAACTGCAGTAGATGAGATGTAGTTTAGAATGTAGATTGCAGCTTTCTTCGCTAGTGCTACTCATTGTAATAAATGTGTTATTAAAAATTAACTACGGTTGTTGTTTTCTGCTAACTTGTCAATCAAAAATTTGAGGTCACTTTTGACTTTTTTCAGTGGGACTGGGGAGAAAGGCATCAAGCACTGGTCCATAGGCAGAGGCATTGGGCAGAGGCACTTTGGCAGGCTGCGGAAATGGTAACGGTGAAAACTGCTGGCCACTAGAGAGTCACGTCAAGACATAACTCAACTATCTAATTCGTTTGGTGCTCATTGTATAATAGTAACTTTTACGAATTTCGACTGATGCAAAATTAAATGCTAATGAACAAATGCTAAATAAATGCAGAAAATGTAATGTACTAAAGTTGTACTAGAAAACTAAGCGTTAAAAGTTGTAATGTACGACGCTGTACGTGCAAAAAGAACAGGGCTGAACAGCACCGAAGTTTGGCTGAACTTTGGCCACATAGCACGACGTTACTGAGCCGAGCCAAACCCTTTGGCCAAATCGTTCGGCCAAATTTTGGCAAAACCAAACTTCGGCCCACCAATAATAACCAATACTCAATACCGATACACAGTGAATCACTGTATTCATTTTTCAACAAATATACATGTATACAGCACTTGCTACCCACACTATGGCAATTAATGACCATGTATGTCATAATAGCAAACACCACCGTTTGATTGTTATCTGCCATCTCCCACACATGCCCACGCAAGCTTTACTCAGCTCCTCTCCAATCTCCCTTCTGTCATCTGCTGGCAACTGCCACACTGCTGGCATCAAGATGTCTGAGCAGTATCAGCATTGTGTATGCCAGCCAATAAAAATATTGTCCAGCACCAAATACTAGCAAATATCAGACAATACCCATTACCCAAACACCAATATCATTCTAAACCTAATAAAAGAAAAGTCAGAAATTTGACAATCACCACTCATTACACAATGATTGACTCCTATATAAAATCCAGCTCAGTTCACAGCTATATGTTAACGGAGACGTAACCCACAGAACAAGCACAGCACCATTGGAAGCAAGAATTTAATAAATCAATCGATGAATCAATCAATCATCTACGTGAATCAGGCAACAAGGCCCTTACAAGTGAACAGAATGTAGCAATTATAGTAACATATGTTGTAGATGGAGCAAACCTGAAACCTGCTGATCATCGACGTTTGAGAAATCTGTTTTACACAGATGAAGTGAAGTATCATCGCTTAACTGACTGCAGTCGAAGTACGCTGACATGTCAATGGATTCAACAAACTGGCGGAGATCATGATATGTCGTACCAATGACTGGCGAGAGCTCAGAATCAATGTAGCACTTTATGTGTCTGCTGCACGCTGACAGCTGATCAGCACAGCTACAGTAAACAAGAACTAATTAATGTAGCGTAGTCATTGCAAGCCACTAGGCCCATAGGCAGTGCAGATCTCTGTTTCCTTAGCCGTCAGCCAGACAGCAGCTTACACTGCGAGACTTCAGATATGGGGTTAATGCATCATGCTGTGTGCCTGTCCATGCCGCAGCTTTCACTGATGTTACTCAGTACTCCTACCAAGGAAGGAACGGCCAGGATGAGTCGACCTCAGTGGCCGCCGCCGGTTATATACTGAGATGGTTTAACTGCAAGCAGACAGTCACCCATCCAGGTACTAACCGGATCCAGCGTAGAGTAACTATTGACTGGGATCAAAGCATTACCACTAGATCGTGCCAGTACAAAGCACAAAATCACGCTGCTTCATTTGACCTCATCCCCTTTTACTGCAATTGAGCCAGTGAGAACTAAATGCAATGAAAGTGACAGATGATTCGCATAGCTGAAGAGCTGGCTCAGTTGCCACCAATCTGTAAGTAATCCAAATAATCAGATTCTGAAAAGCTAAAATAAAGACAAAATCTGCACATTTCTGATGCTGAATCTGGTCAGTACTCAACAACTCGCAGAAAATAGCTCAGAGCCATGGCCTTACCACACATAGACAGGAGGTTGGCGAGCTAACGAAATGTAAAGGCGTCTACAAAGCAACAGACATGAACTGAAATCTCAGTTCAGTTCCCGGTGTACTGGTACTAAGCAACAGAACTGAAATGAACTGAACTGAACTGAAATGCCAGTTCAGTTGCATTGCACGGATTATACTGAGCAAACGAATTGAAATGAAATACATCAATGCAGTTCAGTTCATTTGCACAGACTGCACTAAGAGAACGAACTGGCAGTTCAATTCGTTTCACTTCAGTTCATTTTGCGAAGTGACCAAAGCGAGTTCAGTTCAGTTTATTTTTGTTGCAACGTACACGTCTTAATGCATCTCAAAAGCACACACTTCAAGCATCTAAGAACAAACAAAACACAACATGATAATTCTGTACTGTTCACATTTACCTGACAGACTGTTTTGGTCTAGGAATGATCAACTGACAGAAGCTGTGCAACTGACTCCACAATGCAGCAGAACCATTGGTAACCTGTCGACACACAAGCACATAAGCGTAACTTTTGGGGGGGTATGGATGGGGGTATGCATACCCCACATTTTGGAGTGGGAGGTACTGTACCCCCACTTTTCAGAAAAAGTAGTAGTGACTCCCTCTGCATACACTAGTTGTCTTAAACCTTGGAGTTTCAAATGTTTCTCTACCTCCACATCTCCCAATTCCCCAGACCATCAATGCCTGTGGTGTCTCCATCTTAGCGCCTTAAGCGCCTGTTCATAGCCCCCGAAAATTAACGTCTTTTGGCGCCATCAGCGGTCAGTTTCAGACAAAAAGCTTCATGATGGGGGCAGCCATTTCATGTGATGCAGGGATAAACACCTTGGCTGCCCGACAAATATAGCCCTTGGAAGAAAAATTGGTACCCCCACTTTTGGAACAAAAGCTACACCCGTGCACAAGCATTAACACTGAATCACACAAACCTAGCAAACTATTTTAAAATGTCGTTCGAACAGGATAATGCATATAATTAATACCAAAAATAATAAATAGCACTTACGCTGCAGTTAGACTGATTATCGCATAAATTTTCTTGCAAAAGTTCAGATAAAGCTACTAGCTTGAGCACTTCTTTGATGACAGTTTCATTGTCAGCATGCATGCCGTGCTTCTGAGACATTTCTCGCTAATTAGCCTGCATATGGAACATATCAACAAACAGTGTAACACATACAGCACTTCTCAATCATAGCAAAGTACAATTATACAATGGTAACAAAAGTATAGGAAAAATTATAACACTGCATTAGTTTATCACCAAGCCATTAAAAAGAAAAAGTCACATGATAGTAAAAATCTATAGCTGATGTCATAAAAATACTACATTCACATACTACAAGATGCAACTTTTACACTCAAATGGACAAAGTATAACCTTTACATCATCCATTTTTAACTGCAGAGCACCCACTTCAATCTATGACCATCTTATCATTTAATATGGGCCATCTATGTCTGAATGTCACTTGCCAAACTCTAACTGAATAATATGGTGTACTACATGTTGGCAGAAACAAAGTTACTATTCATCTGGTAGCTGGAAAAATAGAATAGCTATTTCTATGGTAGCTGGCTACTCGTCGAAATGCTGTGATTATAGTACACAGGCTAGACTCCCATGAATGTTTTAGAGTCTGGCATCACACGTACATCATCTGTGTTAAATTTTGTCATACACGACACCTTAGCAATTACTTCGGCGTAATGCTGGCAAAATGGTAATGGCCTGCTATAAACTAAGGCCCACAATAGCTAAACTCTACTAGCTATAGCGGACCTTACCTTAGACCTTAGTCCTTCCACGTGCTGTAGTAGCACATCGTGCAGTACAGTTTCTCCATTCCGAGCGATCCCCTGTTAAGTCCAGAGCCTCCTCCCATGTCACACCCAACAGCTCCAG
>Ga0056124_1000480_pt1 | contig 12749 bp, 5 predicted proteins | sample WorMetHEROISLAND_2_FD_70069 | JGI IMG/M metagenome (GOLD analysis project Ga0056124, IMG submission 70069) | Marine gutless worms symbiont microbial communities from Max Planck institute for Marine Microbiology, Germany - Olavius sp. 4 HERON ISLAND | ecosystem: Host-associated > Annelida >... | reverse complement strand
ATTGGCAATGGATCACCACTGAGTATCAGACGGGAGTGGAAGAAGGCACAGGATCACGGTCATCATGGAGAGTCGTCGCAACGGACCTCAGCTGTCTTCGCGTCATGATGATGATGATATCACAGGCGTGGGGGAGCTAGTGACGTATGAAAGGCAGTTGATGAAATAAGATGATGGTTGTGAGTCAGTGGTTGTGATGGGCGAGTAGCTGTAGCCACTGACTGTATGCCCACTATGAGCAATGAGCATAGACTGGATGACTGATGGCTGCTGCGGTAGCCAGGCCACGCCGTGTCTACAGTGTAGATGCTGTAAGTGCAGAGCTGGTAGTGCGCTGAGGCCGGCCAGCCTCCAGCTACCGCTGCTGCTGCTGCTGCTGGCTAATGAAGCCTCAGCACTCAGCAGCAACGTGCCCCCTCAGCACTAGAAGCACGCAGACTGGATGCGTCTATGATGACCGGTGGACATTGCGCAGGCTGGTGAATGATGGATGGATAGATGGCGACTGCCTGTTAGTTACCCTGCCGTGCAGTGCCGACTGCAGACATACCACCCCACAACTGTCCCACATCTCCCTCCCAGGCAGCAACGCATTTCCACTCATTCTATCTTGTATCCATTTGAAGGAGAATTTGAAAGGAGGAAGGCAAAGACAGGAGAAAGGCGGGAAGCCTGGGAGACGGTGACGGGAGGGGAGTGAGGAAACGGATCTATCTGGGCTGTCTTCACAATGATGGAACATCGATTTAACCAGCTGCTATTTCTGAGCTAAAATACCATAGGTGAAAATCTGCTGGCCCCTGGTCTCCGCTGGGGGAACTTACAGCTATCCCACAACCCCTGTAGCTGGATTTTAGGAAAAGGGACAGAAAGGCAGGGAACAGAGTGGAAGAGGAAAGGGGAGTGGAAAGGTAGGTTGGGAGAGAAAGTAGAAAGGCGGGTAAAGGCAAGGCGTGTCATGCGTGCACTGTGGTGTGGCTAGTGCCTGCACTGCACCGATGTCATGCAGTCATTTTACCATCCAACCACGGCTACACTGACTCCATTCCGTGTTATAGCATCCAGTATATACTATGTAGTATGTAGGATTCCATATGCAATGTTTCACGCTGTTCTGTTGATTGCTTGATTAGATTTGTTATGAGTGACGCAGCCATCATCAGCTATTGACAAATAGCAGGCGTGACTCAGACTGATGTAGAAGCGGCTGACATTATGGCGATTGATTGATTACTGTGCTAGGAATGTAGCTATAGAGCTGTGTACTCGTATACTGAAGCTGACTGTGCGGTGATAGCCAGTTACACACAGAGCAGTGTGACTAGTTCCGCATCACGACACAGAGAAATGTTCATAGTTCGTCTGATAGTAACTGCATTTTGCACGAGCAGTGGTGGGTTTAACAAAGTTTTGTAAACTGGTTGAAGTCTGACAAATAGAAACGGCACGTCCAGGAATGCTGCAGGTGATCAGTCTGCTGAAACTCTGCCCTGCTGCCTAACGCTAACGAGCTATGCATGCAGGTATACATTACAGTTCAGCTTGGTTTGGCTGATTGGGGTGGTGGTATGTCTGCATGCTGCTGCATGGGTCCAGTTGTTTGCTAGTGCTCCCAATGTATGGCTGTGTAATGCACTGCGGTATCATTAGCTGATGCCAGTCAGCTGTCACTTTAAAAAGCACTTATCTAATATCAGTTACTCTGCTGGCCTTAACTTTGCATCTGCCGGTGGTGTTGCTGATGCTACTGTACGTCTCTGTCTGTCTGTCTGTGTGTGCTTAGTGATCAATGGCTGAAGCACAGGTGCTTGTCAACGGCTTTGAGAATGGCGGCAGTGCAGCTGGCCATCAGCTCTCACTCTCAGCCAATGGTAAACTTTCATTAATACCTTCATTACCTACTACCTTTGATTGTCAAATGGTCTTGTGGTCAACACTGAGTGAAGTTACTTGTTACAGATGGTTTTGTACCAGGCTGCATTTGTAAATTGTAAGAAGTTCTCGAGGTCTTACTTTGCAGTCTTCGTGTTCATCATTGTCTTGTGGTTTATGGTGTACTGCGTGTGTTGAGTCGTGTCATTTGACAGTTCCATATTATTTTATTATTTGTAATATGTTACATTAGGACACAGTGTGTTGTGGGAAGTGCTTGTGGTTTTTGTATCTGTTAATGGCTTGGCTTCATGTTAGACCACTCACGGATTGTGTCACCTCATGTCTGTTGTAACGTACTACATTTTCATGTAGTTGTAGCAGTTGTAGTAGTAGTAATAACATGACCGACGACGCTAGAACAATGCTACTAGTGCTAGGCCTAGAACCAGGCTCCCACTAGTAGCTGTACTAGTTGTTGTAATTGTAGTTGTTGTTGTTGTAGTAGTGGTAGTTGTTGTAGTAGTAGTAGTGGTAGTAGTTGTTGTTGTTGCAGTGAATGAGGCAGGAGATGGTTTGATGATGGACCATTCACCAACGTCACCTGATGACAACATTCAGATGGTTCTCGGTTCTCAGTCGTTGCGTGATGAGATTCAGAATGTTATTGCTCAACAGATGAAGCTGCCAGCTGCTAGCACCAGCGTGCCGTACGCTGCCAGAGGTCACTTACACTGTTCTGATGGCAGTTATGTAGACGCCTTCTGTCTCAAGGCGCCTCAAGGACAAAAATAAAGTCTTGATCTTGATGAAAAAGTCTTTGTCTTCGTTTTGGGAATTTCAAGACTTCTCGCAAGCACTTACTGTTTAATATTTTGAGAGCAGTTAACTGGTTGTGGAGTCAAATTATGTTATTATGGTAGTTGCCTTGTACTGATCCCAGAAGCTGTAGAATAGAGCTGATGGTCTGTTTCCTGTCAGGATGGCGTAAAAGACACCTAAACCAGGTTTCTAGTACGGTCATTCCATGCCAACTCAACCAGAGCTTCCCACTTCAAGTCTCAGATTTTCCTGAAACTTGGTGTGACTCTTCTACATCCATTTCTGTGAAGAACTGGCAAGTTTGAGATATTTATCTCGAGTCGTTTCCGAGATATGGGCTACAGAGCAAGGTAGGGGTAGGTAAAAAATTGGACGCGATTTTACGCTCTGTTCATTTTCGCCATTTTTAAATGTCAGTAACTCCAGTTATAGACCAGCTAGAAACATTGGCCCAGTGTGCTGTGTTTGCATGTGCAGTGTTTGGCCCAGTGACGGCGGTCGGTGACATTCATGGAGTGGATACTCTCAACTACACCAAGGATGAGAAACTGGTTCGTGGCAAAGTAGCATCGTGCTATCGTCTGGCTGACATCAGCGGATGGTCGCATGGTCTCGACGGATACATTACGGTCAGTCTGCAGCTGCTGATGCTGCTGTCTGTCTCAGTCGTCTCTGTTCTGTCAAGTTTCTGTGTGTGTGTGTGTGTGTGTGTGTTTCATGCCCTCGCCACTGTTAGGCTTTGCAGCCATTCTGTGTTTAAGTTGTTTCAGTCTACATTCAGTTTGTCTGGTGATCTAGTGCCACAGTCATACAGACAGCCTGCTACAGTCTCTTCTTAATGCCCAGCAGACGCTCATATTTTCAGCGGCTTTCTTCAGTTCAGTCTTTCTGTGAAGTCACGTATTGTCTGCAATCTGCATATCTTCTTGGCCTTGTCTTTTCTAACATCCTTCCATCTAATGTATCGTGCAGCATTCTGTTATGCCTTAACACATGACTCAATAATTTGTGGTTATGTTTCCATGTTGTGTGTTGTATTTTCCTGTCTTCTTGAACCATATGTGACACATGTCGTCTTGTCCACCCAGCTGACTGTCTGCTGGTATGTGTTGCATGTCATTGTGTGTATGCTCTGTAGGCTCGTCTGTCAGCCGACAGCAGTCTGCTGATAGCGCCACATGGTCTGATGTATGATGAAGTGACGGCGTCCAGCCTGGTGAAGGTTGACATGCAGCGCGGTGCTGTTATTGACGAGGGAACGACGACGTTTGGTGTGAGCGAAGCTGCCGTGGCTCTGCACGCGGCAGCTTACTCTGCCAGTAGCAGCATCTCGTGTGTCGTACACATTGCTGCTCCCGCCGTACTCTCGGTACACACGACTCCACTGCTTATTATCACTGCTCAGTAGCCTTGCTATCAGTTTTTTAAACGATGTACCTGTTTTGCTGTTGATTTTTTACTCCTTTTTGCTACCTTTCCTGGCCGGATGGCATAAAGAGGTGCCTAAACCAGGCTTTTTGTTTTGTATTGGTATAGTTAGATTGTGCGTGTGCGTGTGTGCATCTTTAGTTTGTTAGCGTTGCGTTTGTGTGCATGTGTATGTAGATAGTATATTATAGTATTTTGTTTTTTTTTGTGTTGGTTTGATTGATTTTGCTATTAATTTTTGTTGTCTGCACCAGTGAAAGTGCTTGCCTGGAGGAATGTCTCTGAAATGACCTATAATCTGTTGAGCGGGACATTAAACCTTACTCATTCACTCACTAATGTGCTGAAAGGGCCTCATTTTCGGATGGCGAAAAACTGGCAAAATTCAGGATTTGTGACAAAATTTTGCACGGAATTTGCACTTTTTGACGAACAAAAAATGGCATTTTTGGCGGCAAAATCCTTTGGAGCCTAGTCATATCTCCAGTCCACTGCCTGTGTGGTTCTAGGGTAGGATAATCGGGGTCAGTGGATCAAGTGACCATGTGACCGATGACATCACATGACCGCAAGAGGCCAAGGTCGTGACTCCAACATATTTGAACGACCATATCTCCATAATCGTGCAAGATAGACTCTCTCTCTCTCTCTCTGTCTCTGTCTGTCTGTCTGTCTGTCTGTCTCTGTGTCTGACTGTGTGACCGGTGGCTGGTGCAGGTGTCAACAATGAAGTGTGGTCTGCTGCCTCTGTGCCACGAGGCAATGGCTCTAGGTGAGGTAGCCTACAGTGAGTACACAGGCGGCGGACAGGACGACACAGCTAACATCCGACAGGCGCTGGCAGGCAATGCCAAGGTACGTGTCGGGCGGCCTCTGTCTAGTCTGCCTAACTGTCAGCCTTTCTCAGTCAACTCACAGCTGGGCAATCTCTTTCACCCTTTGTACAGTATGCACTACACCGTGCACCACAAAAAATACTTCACGGACACACTGTGTGGAAAATTTGCAATAAAGTGATTATTGAATACCTCACTATCCCTTAACTACGTCTCTGCACTACCACAGAGTGTGACTGTGAAAGAATTTTGAAAATCGGTCAATATTTGGTGAAGATATGGATAAAAGTTAGGTGGCACCTTTTATAGCCCGTGGTATATTAGTTGTGTAGCTTTAGTTGAGCACTTAAGACATATCATCTGTACTGAGCACAGTACCCAAGCTGTAGAGAAGCTGCTGATATTAGGATCAGTGTGAAAAATAGACTTATGGTAGCACTTGCACCATAGCGGTTTTGATACTTCTTTTGTTTGTGTTATGTATCAATATTACTTGGCTGTATTGGTAACTTCCACAGCTTTTCATTTTGAAAACTAACAGTCCTTGAGTTATATTTCTGAACTGCTTCATTACTGTTATAAGCAAAATGAAATATCATCAAACTTTCCCAAGAACTTTTCCTAAGATCTTTCTGTGTTAGGTGACTTGAGATTTCCTAAGAAGTTCTCCTATCATAGTTCTTTAGCTTTCAAATATGACGCCTAAACTAAGGGTCAGCAATACGTACTTTTGTATTTATGTTGTTATTATTATGCAACTTTCTTTCCTACTTGGGAAAACAAAGTTAGTGCTTTCCGTGATATTTTCCTAAGATGTTTCAAGAGTGCGTATCCTTTCCTAAGATAAATCTTCTTAGGATCTTTCTAAGAAGTTTCGAGAATGTGGCCTCTGGTGACTGGTGAGCCTCTGTCTGTATGTGTGTTGTCTATCTAAACAATTCAACCTCATTACAGTCGGCAAGATGAAACCAAAGCAGGATTGACACTGTCGAGTGCTGGTGAACGCTGTTTGTCTGTCTGTCTATCTCTCTGTCTGTCTGTGTGTAGGTGTTGTTTCTGCGTAACTATGGCGTGCTGGTGACGGGTGAGTCGGTGGAAGAAGCGTTCTTGACAGCTGCTAATGTCGTTGCTGCCGTCGACACGCAGGTAACAAAAATTCACTTACCTTGGAAACATTGTCACAGAAAATGCCAAATGTCACCACGTGACATTGTTGAGGGGTTCATCACGTCCTAAATGATAAGCATTATTTCTAAGACCATGATAATAAACTGTCAGATAACTAGGTGTGAACGACAAAACAGGAAAGTCTTGAGATGCGATGCTCTGCAAAAAGTGACGGTACACTATCAGCCTTGCCTCAGGTATTACTCGCAAGTTAAATGCTATCTGGAAGTCTAACAGTATCGGAACTGACGCATAGGTGAAGGTGTATAAAACATTGTCCGACCATTGCTATTATTTGCTGCAGAGTGGTAGACATGGCATTCCATGAAGTGTCTCTTGTAGAATAGCTTGTATTTTCTGCTGATTAAATTTGTGTTAGTAAATGCTGTGATGCGCTAGACCTGTTTCCGTGGTCTCGCAGTGTGAGCTGGTGTCTGGCTGAGAGCTAACAAAACGGAGATCAGCACCTTATAGCTCGGAAAGGACTTTGCGTTTTACGTTCCATAATGCTCCAATGGTGGCTCGGCATATTTGTTATGCATTGATCTCAGTCAACGATGTAACACTACGCCGTACCCGGCTAGTACTGACCATCTGCAGGCGGGTAAGCCATCATGCTGCATAACCAGCCATCGAGGCTAACTCGGCCTGGCCATCCCTTCTGGTTAGCTGCACTCAATACAAGCGAAAGCTGGGGTTTAGACAGGCACACCCGTCTGATGCACTGCCATGGTCTGGCAGTGTAGACTGGTGTCTAGCTGAAGCTGAGAAATGGAGATCAGCGCCTGGTGCCACGTTGTGGTCCTTGTGGCTCAGCAAGGACTAGTTTACATGCTGTACGTTGTGTGCAGATAAGCCTGGTGCCGTGGTCCTTGTGGCTCAGCAAGGACTAGTTTATGTGCTGTACGTTGTGTGCAGATAAGCCTGGTGCCACGTTGTGGTCCTTGTGGCTCAGCAAGGACTAGTTTATGTGCTGTATGTTGTGTGCAGATAAGCCTGGTGCCACGTTGTGGTCCTTTTGGCTCAGCAAGGACTAGTTTATGTGCTGTGTGTTGTGTGCAGATAAGCCTGGTGCCACGTTGTGGTCCTTTTGGCTCAGCAAGGACTAGTTTATGTGCTGTGTGTTGTGTGCAGATAAGCCTGGTGCCACGTTGTGGTCCTTGTGGCTCAGCAAGGACTAGTTTATGTGCTGTGTGTTGTGTGCAGATAAGCCTGGTGCCACGTTGTGGTCCTTGTGGCTCAGCAACGACTAGTTTACATGCTGTGTGTTGTGTGCAGATAAGCTTGGTGCCACGTTGTGGTCCTTGTGGCTCAGCAACGACTAGTTTACATGCTGTGTGTTGTGTGCAGATAAGCTTGGTGCCGTTTGGCCTTCAGAACGTTCATCTGCCGTCAGCTGAGTCCCAGCAGGAGGCATACAAGATGGCACGTCAACTACCGGCCGGAGTGCTGTCAGTCAGACAGTGGTGCTATGGAGAGCTTGAGTTTGATGCTCTGATGAGACAACTTGACCATGCTGTGAGTTGTGTCTGCTTGACACTGTAACAAGCCAAGACACACAGAGTGGACATTGACATGCATGCTGTCTTTATAGTTCCATGAAGTTCTCACTCGGACACATTGATAATGCTCTTTGTATTGCTGTACATCCAGATGCAATTTCTCAACAACTAAGACTGAGTTGAAAGGGGAAAGATTTTTCAGCTTAGAATTACTGTAGCAAGTTTATGCCATTTTGAGGGCTGCGGAAATTAATGATTGATTAATCGTTAAAAATGAATTATTTTTTTTTGTCAATTGACTAGAATTATTCCATAAAAAATGTGCACTTCTTAACAACATAAAATGACTGATGATGATCATTTGTAATCTAATTTTGTTTCACATAGGACATGTCATCAAAATTTGTACGTGTAAAGATGCTGTAGCCTAATTGAACTTTTTTGGAGAAGTAGGGCAATGAGATGAACTGCTGAGTGCTGAAGCCCTGTGTGGGCCTGAGGAGCAGTAGAATAGGCCTCATCCAATTCTTAGCCGGATGCCATAGAAGGTGCCGGAACCTGTTTTTTTAAAAGTTTTTTATTGGTGTAGTCAGGTTGTGGATCGTTTGTTAGTTAGTATTATGTTCGCGTGTATGCATAATTTGCATAACTGACTCTGACTGCCTGTAAACTGCTGCCTGTGTCAGGGTTATCGGACAGGTCACGTGTACCGTGATGCCACGACTGGTCAACGTTACGGTCGTTCCACCAGTGAAGCAGACATTGCAATGAAGAAGACTTTGTCACAAGCTAATGACACTGCAACAATGTCGTATGTTTGGCTTGCCTCATTCCAGTTATGCTCAGAGTTGTCTTGTCGGATATTTACTTGTAGCAACTACTAGCTTTGTACTTTTACTGAACAGCTTTTTGATTGTTTATTGCAGCTAATTATATTTGCTGTTTGACATAGAGTTATTGTCACACTTGCAGTTAGTTAACTTCACCTGTGTTTGGCAAAGGTTATGTAATCGGGTTTGTCTGCCTGTCTGTGTGTCTCTCTTTCTCTGTCTATATGTCTGTCTCATTGTCTCTTAGTCTCTCTGTCAACGTTTGAACATTTTGATAAAATTGTGTGGAGGGTTGACTGTGGAGACTTCACCAAGGACCAACTGCTTAGATTTTGGTGGCAGTACATTTCTGGATCTGATCAGTGGTCCTTGAATCCGGATACAACAATTTTTAAGGATATTATGTAGCTGTTGTATTAGGTTTGTTGTATTCATCAGGTGACAGCAGTATTCTTGTTGTTGATTTGAAATCTCTTCATCACGGCTGGTTTTGTGATGTGACAAACACCTATTGAATGGCCTGTGGTGATTACAGGTGATTGACAGTGTATAATGCTATGAGTGAATAGACTGGAGCAGCATGTGCATGTTGGACTGTGTCAGGTTGCCAAGACCGACATCGCGAGCAAGTTCACGAGCAAGCTCACGTGCTGATTGGTGCATCTCACCAAACGTCTACTACCGCGAGGAGGTCGATGAACCGCACTCCAACAGAAAAGTCACTCGGGTAAACTAGTTGAAGCATTTATCACAATGCAGCGTTCATTGCAGTGTGAGTGGAGGACATAAGTGTATTGTGAGTGTGTTCGTTGATGACTGACGGCAGGTGATGCTTCTTAGTCTAGCATTGAACTGGACACTGCGCTACCAGCATCAGCTAACAGCTGTTCAGTTGCGTTAGGCTAATTTCTGTCCAAAGACACTCAAACGTAAGTGCTGGCAGCTTTGAGACCAGTTCATACGTAGGCCTACAGGGCATTAACTGTGTGTGAATAGGGACAGAAGCATGCAGGTTATTGACATGACGCAGAAACTCAATTTGTATGGTTAGATTCTAGCGGCAGAATACTTTTTTTACTTGAGCATTTTTACCCGTGCCTGAGTAGTTTTGATTTGGGCAGCTTCTACTTTTACTTACGTAGATTTTTTGTCCCTCTGCGACTACTACTGCTCAAGTAGAATTGTTGTCTAGTTTCTGTCGGCGGCTGGTGCTGAGTGATTGAGTGAATCGTTGGTTCGCTTGTGTTATGTTGTTGTTTCCAGTGGATCTCTGACGTGGCACCAGATGCCGAGGCGAGTGCTTATTACACGTAGCACTAAACTGTCTTGCTGGTTCTAATTCGGTTGTTGTTGTTCATCGTCGTTGTTGTTGTTGCATGCTTTACTGTCTGTCACGTCTTTGAGTTTGTTTGAAACTTGCCTCTTGCTGCAGACCGTATTCGGTGGTTATAAACTGTTGCCAGTTTCAACTCTCGATTGTTTGTTTGTTATGCGTTCGTTCTAATTGACCACATTACAGCTCTTGCCCGTCTGTCTGCCTGTCTGTCTCTCTGTGTGTCTCATACATGCTCCTAACTCAAAAACAAGAAGCTGTACAAATCAGAACACAATTAGTGTGAACTTCCCCAAGGCAGGACTCAGCGGTTTGCCAATTTTCAGCTCACAGGCGAAAGGTCACCATTAGTGTTTGGCGTGTGTAGGCGGACGGCCGCATTATATGGCGGCACCGGACTGACATGTTGTCCTAGTTTATTGCTGGTTGTAGAACTTAATTCTGCTGCACTGTGGATGCGGGTTAATAATTTATGTTGATTTCCATTTCTCGAGTGACTGGAAACTTGCATGATTTGTTGGCACGTTGTTGTAGTTTTCACTTTATTTCACTTCGTGCATGCATTGCGTTGTCTCTGTGATCAACAGCATGACTCATGCCTGTGATTAACAGCATGAGTGGTTGATATTGTTCGAGTCATGGGAACGGCATCTTACCGGTGAAGTGTCCTGATCCCACAGTTTACACAAGAAGCTCAGTTACTGCTGTGAAAACTGTCTTGGCTTAGTTTTGTCTATACAGTTTGGTGTACTTTAACCTTCCACCTCCATATTTGCTATAATTGCAGATACCTGCATCTATTAAGCTGTCAGGGTTGTTAGCCAATACAGTTAAGCGGCACATCGGTGCTCGCGGAGCATTTCTAACGTGACATAGTAGGATTGAAACACTCCATCTACTATTGTTTAATGCCTTATCTCGTCAGATCCAGCTTCTCTACTTCTCTCATATTTAATTCCCTCGCTTGCAGTGAACCATTTTGACTAGATTTCTGGGGTCACTAATGGGGACCTGGCGTAACCCAGAATAACTCCAGACAAATTGTCCAGTTAAAGAGAAATTGCAAGAAATAGATTGATGTGCAGTTGCTTTGCATGGTTGTGACTTTACTGTGTGACTTGCTTCATGTGTGAAAGTAAAGCACACTGTTGATGAACTCACTGCAAGGTGCATTTTATGCTGGTAATTTTGCTTCAGAGAAACTCTTTTGTCTTATTGTCGTCACTAATCTGGTTGTCTTCACATCATTTTAATAGTTACATTTGCAGGGACTTAAGATAACATCAGTAAATCATGGACTTCATGTTCTGCAGATGGTGCACTTCACTGGTTACATTTGCCGGCTACGTTACACAATATTTGTAGTAATAGCAAAGTACACCGCTGATCTTCAGTCCTGGTTGAGTCATGTAGAGGTTGGGCTACCAGCCACTACCAGCATTACTAGCCACCAATATGTTTAGCTTTTTCGTCTCTGTGAATTTTGACAGATTACTGCTGAATATCCCTAGTTTAGGCACAGACTAGGCTGATATAGATACAAGTGAAATGTCTCACACTAGATGCCCGTGTAAATGTGTCATGAGAAAATTACATTTTGTTGCACATGTCGTATTTGCGACTATGATGTGATGTAATATCAGAGATTAGTGCACTGCATGCTGTTTCATATCATCCTCATTTGGCTTGTCGTTCTTGCCGCTATTACTGCATGCAGAGGACAGTCTTTGTGCTCGCCTAACTACCATAGTATTTGCAGTCTTATATACTGATACTCACAATAGATTGTTCAGAGTCTTGTGTTGTTCATAGCTGACCATTAGATGGTGGCGCATGTTACAGCAGGGTCAGTAAATGATTGTTGTGTTGCAGGATTTGTGCAGCTGCTAGCTATCTACTCAGAGTTTCAGTTGTAGCTGTGTTGAGCTCATGTAGCCAACACATGTATGTGTCTGTCGTATTTAGATCTCATTACAAGGAATAACTAGTGAGCGCTCGGTATGATTGTTATGTTTTGTTCTGGGCTGCGTAGAGGAATTAAGAGCAGTTAACTAAGAATCGTTTGAGTCCAAATCACGACCCAGAGCAGCATCCACCAGAATGTTAGTGATTGTTCCTCAGGTGCTGCCGTAAGATTTGATCAAAATCCATTCAGACTTTTCTGAGATGTTTTGCAGATAATTTTGATAATTTTTGGCACAAAGATTGGAAATAAGATCAAATTATGTGAGGTGTGCTCATTTTCCACATCACTGGGTATCTAGTCTGACTTGTATATGTGTCTAGTGGGTGTCTGACTTGTAAATGTGTCTAGTGGGTGTCTGACTTGCATGTGACTTGTATATGTGTCTAGTGGGTGTTTGACTTGTGTATGTGTCTAGTGGGTGTTTGACTTGTGTATGTGTCTAGTGGGTGTCTAGTGGGTGTGTGACTTGCATGTGACTTGTATGTGTCTAGTGGGTGTCTGACTTGTAAATGTGTCTAGTGGGTGTCTGACTTGTGTATGTGTCTAGTGGGTGTCTAGTGGGTGTCTGACTTGCATGTGATTGTATGTGTCTAGTGGGTGTTTGACTTGTGTATGTGTCTAGTGGGTGTCTAGTGGGTGTGTGACTTGTGTATGTGTCTAGTGGGTGTCTAGTGGGTGTGTGACTTGCATGTGACTTGTATGTGTCTAGTGGGTGTCTGACTTGTAAATGTGTCTAGTGGTTGTCTGACTTGCATGTGACTTGTATGTGTCTAGTGGGTGTCTGACTTGTAAATGTGTCTAGTCCAGTGGTTCCCAACCTTTTCAGAAGCAATCACCCCTTGATGCAGTCTGAATTAAGCTGTGGACCCCTTCCCCAAAAACGAAATAATGATTCATTATCAATAAAATTTCATCTAATTTTTGTATTGTTTTCATTATAATCAGGACAAATATACGAGCGCAGCGCAGGCCTCAGCCTCTATGCCCGCCTCT
>Ga0056124_1000479_pt1 | contig 12757 bp, 11 predicted proteins | sample WorMetHEROISLAND_2_FD_70069 | JGI IMG/M metagenome (GOLD analysis project Ga0056124, IMG submission 70069) | Marine gutless worms symbiont microbial communities from Max Planck institute for Marine Microbiology, Germany - Olavius sp. 4 HERON ISLAND | ecosystem: Host-associated > Annelida >... | reverse complement strand
AGTCCACCAGGTTCTCACAGTCCTCAAGCACGCCTGCGATTTCAGGCCAGTCACCAAAGGAACATTGGCGTTCTGCTGCCCAGTTTTGGCAAAAGAGAAGTAAATGTTTGGCCGTTTCCTCCATGGCCCACAATGTGGACACATTGGAGTCGTGATCCGTCTAATAAATGCTTCGGGTAGAAAGCCGTGGAACTTAATCTGTTCAGCCTCAGTTGGTGGATTGCCTTAGCGTGTTGTCTCAAAGCTACGGAGCGTCACCTGCCATATAGAACCACAACTGCCACCTGACAGGTAAAAGTGCCCCGCATTAACCCCAGCTAGCCAAGCAGTTCTCTATTTACTTACGCCACAGGTATGGAAGGCTGAGTTGACCTTGTTGTTTGGTTATACACCGAGATGGTTTACCTGTCCGCAGACACTCACCTATCCTAGTAGTAACCACCTGATAGTGACCCGACCGGGAGTCAAACTCACAGCCTCTTGACTGTAAGTTCAATATCCTAACCACTATGCTAGCCTAGCCACCTACTGGCTAATGAGTCACAAATGAGCTGTACCAGCTAATTTGCTGCATTCACGAACTCTGGCAGCAAAGACTATTTGTCACGTTATAAGCACTTTCACAATCACAGCAGGACAGCTGAATTTCACGCAAATTGGATTTATCTCTGAACAGTGAACTAACTTTACTACACCATTACACTCCAGTGACACAGATAGTGCAAGAATTCAGTACATTATAAGCTGTACACAATTTTGTTTTACGCCATCGTAAGATATACTTTTCAAGAACTATAAGCAGAAAACACGTCAGTTAAAAGTCAGAATTCAGTTTTCAAAATTATGCATTTTACCGGTGTTTACCATTTTATCAGTCACCATGCCTAGAAGACATGGTGACAATTTTCATACAAAAAAGCAAATATAAATATAACTAAAACAAGAAGTAGAAGAAAACACGCTAATGAAAACTTAAAACTTTTTTTCAAAAATTTGCATTTTACCGGGGAGAAAGTGTGATCACTTCTATGTAAAAACGCAGAATAAACATATCCTGGAATTGGTTGAACATTCTAAACACGATGTGCTTGTCTAAAATTTTTGTATTTAGAACAAAATAGATCTTTATGATGAAAACGGATGATGCTTGCTTTGCCAAAATTCACCATGATTTTCATCTTCGCTATAACCAGTACATTAAATCACCACGATCTAAAAAGTACACACAAAAAAACTAACCATAAACTGGAACGGTTGAGCTGACTGCTGCCATTGGTTGTTATCCTGTGGCCAAGGCCATTGTGACGGAGTTTGCCATTGGCTTGCTGAAGCGTTGCCATTCCAACCATAAGCATTGCCACCAGCTACGCCTGGCTGTACTGGTGCAGCGCCATCGCCAGTGTTTGACATTCCTGCCATGGTTGGACCAGGCACAAAGTTCTGCTGCTGATATGCAGATGGTGTGGTTTGACTGGGTGGAGGTGGCACAGCGAATGTCCCAGCGGCAGCCTGACTCGTCAACGCTGTGTTGCTGGACTGAGCCCATGGCACAGCTGACGAACTATCGTACCACTCCCCAGTACCCGAGGGATACGAAGAATAGGCATCTGGCTGGTTAGCAGACCATCCTGAAGGATCTTTAGGATACTGTGGCCATGATCCTGATGAAGGCGTGCTTGCAGGCAAAGTACCGGTACCAGGACCTGCTTGACCGGATGATCTATTTGACCACGGCCTTGTCGCCTGGAAAAAAATCAACAATTATCTAACAAGTGCATGTTACACAACTGTCCGGAGTGGGACAAGTTAGCGTTAAACAAACTTATACACTATGAACAGTGGTTTAACATCCTTATTCCACGCTGGCCAACAGTCAGTCATGTGGCCTAGACTGTCATTCATTTGGTCATGCATGACTGCACCCGCAGGTTGTCGATGCGTTATCCCACTGCAGACGGTATGGTAGACATAGGCAGTACGAGTGCCAGCATGGAATAATAACTGTTCAAACACTGCTACTGGCAACAATAAAATACATGTAACAAAAGACTAAATAATATTATAATATACATTATATATACAAAACCTTCTCCAGTGACTCAAAAATGTTATAGGCCATGTATGAAAACCTTAAAGCCAGCAAAACTGTCTCAAAAATACATCCTACTTGTTGAAGATAATTTTTAACACACACTGATGTGGACCTTGCCAATGGGAAGGCTAAAATTTCGATCACCCTCCCCCACAGCTCCCACATTTTTCAACCAATCTTTCTGAAACTCAAAGCCAAGACACATATCCGGGATACGAACCCACATGCAAAATTTGGTTGACGTGGGGCGATGGGGACGGGGTCTGCGAAGGGAGCAATTTTTGTACATTGAACAACCGAATAAAAATAAGATCAAACACAGCAGAAAATTCATTCTGACACTTCATGATCGTACAAGGCTCAACTACTTCATCAGCAATAGCAACAAACAACTTAAAGGTCACTCTTGTAGTTATTCTTGACATGTATCCAAAATATAAATGCTCAGCTACCGCTTAGAGAACAGGACGTCAGCGTCGCCAGTTCCGACCACCCTACAGTCCTCTGAGGCCCTCTCCCCTCAGAACTCCCACAAATATCCACATGAGCCTTATACCATCTGAAAGTAGTCCCTGGGCTACATTTTTGCTGCGGATAGTATGCGTCCACCTTGTTTCAAATTTCTGTGGTGAGCTCTGAAAGTTGCATCATTTGTGCAATAGAGTGCGGTACGGCCGTTCAAGGTCATCCAAGGTCGTTGATTTTGGTGGCAATCGAAAGGGCTTATGGAACTTCCTATTAGTGATCAATTGTAACCTTGGCCCTCTCTCATACCGCTTCTTAGATACGACGACTTACTGGTTGAAAATTGTCAATTTTCACCTAGTCCCTACCCCTCTCTCATTTTGTGCCCTGGATCGGGGTGACCCCATTCGAATTTCTGGAAAAGCTTCAAAGTTTGGAAAGCCTGACAGTACAGTCTTTCGCGGAGCTGACAGTGAAGATTTTGTGATCCTGGCTTGCCTCATTTTGACACAATCTCAGAGTGTGACAGACAGACGGACGCCTTTGCAGTAGCTACGACAGGGCATCTGCTATGCTGATCCCGTGTAAAAATGATGTGCACAATTATAACTATAACTAGCACAATGTGTGAAACAGTTCAACTGTCAAAACAAAACTGAACAGTATTAGCCAACTTTCTGTAATACACAATAATTTTTCCATACCTGAGAAGGTTTCCCACGTAAATTGGGGCGAGCAGACTGACTAGCAGGCGGTATGTGAGGTCTTTTGGCCACGTTACTACCAGACATCGGTCCTTTCATTCTGGGTGGTCCACTGTAAGATGTCCTATCTGGTTGTATAGGCTGAGGCCCACTGTTCCACGCCTGTCCTTCATAAACGTTACCGGCTGTTTCGTTGTTGACCCAATGCCAGTTGCCTTCAGGCTTGCTGTTACCTCTATCCATCCAGCCACCGGTCCACTGATTTCGCTCTCCAGTTTGACTTGTCATAACCGGCCTGACATCACCGCGAGGCCTCGGCCAATTACCAGCACTGGCAAAGTTTCTGCCACTGAATGGACGAACGGCCAGGCCTTGTGGCGGTCCCGGTCTGACACCAGGAGCTGCTGGTACGGCAGAGTTTTTCGGCGGTCCCGGAAATCGAGGACCAGGAGCACGCCCGAGAATACTGTCATTGGTCGTAGCAACTGGAGTCAACGGGGTGGACGTTTGCTGAGCAGCAGACTGTGAAGCAGTTGACAGTTCAGTAGCAGTCTTCAGCGATGACTTGGCAACCAGTGGCCGAACCAACGGCAGATCAAACAGACTCACGACGCCACCAAGTGATGATATCGGTATTCTGGCCTCCGGTGGCACGGGCTCATCACACACCGGCACTGTCAGTCTCTGCAGCAGCAGCTGCGCCTGAATGTGTGAAGCAAGAACGTGGTTGAAGGCAAACTGGTAGAGTCGACTCAACGCCTGGATGGACGGCGGCTTAGACGACATCAACGGCGGTGGACCAAGAAGACTTGAGACGATGCCATCACCGTCAGCATCGGCTGATTCACATTTATCATTGCCCGCTGCTGTCGTCTGGCTGGTCAATACTTTTTGCATGGTCGCTAGTAGCTGGACGACATCGACCAGTGTAGCAATTCCACCCGGCAGACTGCCCAGCATTCCCAGACTCGCAGCCTTCCCGCCCTGACTCATAGCCATCAGGACGTCAGCATCAAAGTCCTCCGACACCAGTGGGCTGCTCAATGGAAAGAGAACCGGCTGAAGATCGGCCTCGTTTTCACCGTTACAGAAAGCTACCAGTGAGTAGACGGTGCACGATGCCTGCATGATCATTGGGTTGTACATCAGCCCTTGCATGTTGCAGTCCGGCTGCAACGACAGACACAGTAACTCAATACTAAACAGTCAGTGCGAGCCACTGCAGCAAAAAACACAAATTAAAAGTAAAGCTGCCATTAACTGTTAAAAATTTTCAACAAATTAATAACATTTTAAATTATTAATCGTTAAATTTTCGATTAAAGTCACGTCACTGAGAATGCATTATAAAGTAGATAAGATGACTGGCATTTGAAAAGTGATAACCACTTTCTCTGGAGAACGTGATTGGATAAAACAAACACTTAGGCGCTACTAATGTATTTGTGATAGTGGTTTGTTGAATGACTACCAAAGCTGAAAAAACATGAATTTTTCTTGCACAGTAATCATTGGTAGTTTTAATCAAAACTAACGACTAAATGATCGTTAATTTTTGAACAGTTAATAACTATTACATTTTTTAATCATTACCACCTCTAATTAGAAATTACCATTTTTTAAAACTACAAAAACACTATTCTTTCAGACTGCTGTTATCACATCAAAATACAACCTGTACTGAAAAGACTTAATTGTAGGATTATCCGAAAGATACAGAAGTGTTGACCGTTGGAAAAGTCACTGGAAACAGACTCTAAACACAACACTGGACAGCAATGACAAGGAAGTGTTTCTCACACCAACATACCGGCAACAGCTGCATTAGCATTGGAGTCGAAATGCTTGGAATCATCTGCAGCATTTCAAAACACACCAAACTCACATGGACAAATGATCATTCGTACACAGTTATTACACCAGAAATGAACATCCAAGAAGAAAAAATAACGATAAAGCCATACTTAATTGACGGCAGTTGAAAAAATAATCTGACATTTAAACTCTGAGAGCAAAAAAAGTTTTGAACATTTAAAACAACTAATAGACATTCTTGCTTGGCTGAGGCAGTGAGGCTGCGTAACATTATGACTGTTTTCTGCTTAAATGCGCCAGCTATAAGTACACTTACTTACTTGCAAAACAAACAGCTGGTTCAACACTGGCTAAAATGCAATGGCAATTACCTGCTGAGCCAAAGCAGCTAGATATACACTGAGTATAGCACACTGTACATTTAGTTGGCTATACAGAGACGGTTTGGTCGCTGGAGCTTCACCAAGCAGACCTAGACACACACATACATTCACACACAACTGTCCTGCTACACACAGCGGCTTGCGTTCTGACTGACGACTCAGCACTACGTCAGCTAAAACAATTCCGTTTGTAATACGACAGAACCTAGTGACCAATGCCATGACAAATAAGAATCAAACAGAGTATAACGAGTGCAGAATGGCAAAACATCATATCAACATAGTTTTCTAAGAAAACGTCCCGACTACAAGTTCTTCAAAATGCAAAATTTTAAGCAAGTAAGTAGGTAAGTAAGTAAGCAACAAAGATGATTAGAGTTAGAGTGTCCATAGCAACTAGCATCACTACATTGGTACTGTACAATCAATAAGGGCGGGATACAAGATGCATATGTTATTTATCAGTAACGTAAAAATGAACCAGAATTCCAGACAGACTCCTTCATATCTCTGCTAAGGTTTATTTCACTACATGTCTCTGACTTGCTCAAGACAAATATCACCATATAATACGTTTAGATCAACTGATCATGGGCCATATTTGCGACAGCTTACAGTCTATTTCAGAAGCAGAGAAAACGAAGACACATGTCAGAAGCACAGAGATCATCAAAGGTATGGCAATTAACGTAAGGAAACACCCTGCAATCCTGATGACGACAGTATGGAAGTGAAATTATGCACGTGTTTTACACCAATAATGTGCCGACTACCAGTATTTAATAACGACCATTAACCGACCCGGCTCATCAGACATGGTCTGCTGCTGCTCATACATTCGACACTGCTCAAGTCTCAGCAACAACTTCTTGAAACTATTCAGCACTGCCACAGAACCACAAAGCACAGCAGTCTGCACAGAACACTTAGACAATACAGGCTCAACCAGCACAAGCCACAGTTGATACAAATTGCAGACTTTCCACTCTTCAGGACACAAAAACTAAAAATTCAAAATGACATTTATGAGGACATTTTCCACTTTGTTGATACAGTAAGTACAACAGAAGTGTACAAAAATGAAGCGTTAAAAACTTACAAACTTAATATTCATTTAACTGGCAACTTCAAAGCTCACAAGGGCATGGTTGCCGCTCCATGCAGCATATAACACTGTTTCTACTGGGAGACTAATTTCTTAATTGTGCAAGATTTGCAGGACTAATCTGGTTATTTCACGATATTTGAAGACAAGCTTCAAGTTTCAGAAATATCAAAATGGTGCGGGCCTAAAACTGGAACGTATTTCCACTAGTCACAACAAACAGTCACATAACATTCTCAAGACAAAACATGTTTTAGTTAGAACTGACCACAGCTTCAACTTGAACAAACATAACGATCAAACAAACCAGTCCATACATGGCATACAGACTAATTAATAGATACAGTCATACACATTTGGTTTTTGTCTGATGAGCCTATTTCTCTGGAATTACTCCAGAATTAGACTGAAGAATCAGCTCACACCAACCAGCTGCCACTTCTGAGATAATAAACTGATTCTCGTCACCAGTCTAACTCATGCACTGTAGCAAGTACCGGACTTCAACTTTACCCCAGGTTAGGCTGCTCCTGAAAGTAAACTCTTGAGAACCAGAAAATTTTTACAGGCCAAATGCCCATTCTATTACTCAGCCAACAGCGTCAAAGCACTGAAGGATTTATAATTAACACACAAATACACAATTTCAAGAACTGTTTAACCAACATTTCCTCAGAACAGGCAAAAACTTTCAACTCCATGATGTTTTCATGTTAAGTTTCAACTTCCAAATGCAAAGCTAAGAGAACTGTTAGGACAGGATCCAATCATTTTGATTATTTCAACAAACATGGACCGGGACAGTACAGAGTGAGTTGAGTGAGTAAGGTTTAGTACAGACAAGCCTCTAAGTGAAGATGACACTAACTAGTGTGATCAATCGTACCAGGAGAGGGAACTGCCCATAATAATTTATACTTATTACTTAGAACCTTGTGACTAATAAACTTTTAACACTGAAATGTACAGGCAGGCATACACAAAGCAGAGTTTTCCTTTAGGACGGCGTATAACTTTGGATCCAGAGTCGGCGTTTTACAACGAACATTATACAACTTTGACGGCAGCGATCTCTTTATTCTTGAACGCCGCTTCACTGTAGTTTCCTGTAAGCACAACTCGATATTATGTAACAGTCCATCTAGGCACTTACACAGATGCATGTTGTAATAAAATACTGATCTATTCAGTTTCGACAGATTTACTATTTCTCAAATTTAGCACAAGAACAACATTACTCTTTTCAGCTGCACAATATTAATTGATTCAGAAATGTACATTGGTGTATACAAAAATGCTTTGCATTAGTCATTTTATGCATTAAGCAACTACCAAAAAACATAGCAGCATTTGTTAATGGCACCAGGGTTGTGACACTATTTCTTCCCGTAACCGGTCATAGATAACCGGTTATAAACTGACCACCAATTATCTATTCTGTTCCTAATCACTCATAATGACGAACGTGTTCGGCTCCATGTGTCAGCAATGGTTGCAATGGGAGAGAGTAGAAACATAAGAAGCTATGGATTGAGCAAACATTCACACGTCACAGCCAGTCCTCACACCATCTCTCATTGTTGCTGCTATGGTGAATGAACGTGCAGGTATGTATAGGACGAGACAGAAATTTGCTGACACAAAATTCAGGCCACCAAGATAATCAAGCATCACTTTTATAACCAACAACAGAATAATGGGTGTTTCATTCACAACCCCAAGTGGCATGATTACAATAACTTTCATCTAAAGACACATCTACTCCAGTCAGCCTATCCTGCCCAGTAGCATCTGCTCCCAATTCCAGCTCTGCAGACTGTGACACTATATTCAATTTCATTTACCTCCTCATGACACCTACATCTGTACATACAATCAAAAACACAAATGCACAGAGCTCTGATAACAGATGTACAATGGGACACATACCAGTAGAGACATCTGGCGAGTGAAAGCCTCAGGAACAGTTTGTCCTGGGACACACATCTCCAACTCAACTTGCCGACCTCTGATCGTCAAATTCTTTAACTTGCTGCATGTACGTTGAGCTGTAGCACCGTCGGCAAATTCAACAATAGCAAAGCCTACAGGCTCGTCATCCTTGCGAGCCACCTGCATGGTAAATAGCAACATCAGGTTGTTTCTAATCAAGGAAATCACAGATCACCAACACAAGGCCCAGACAAGTATTGTACCAATCAGCTATACACAAAATTCAAACATTATTTTTAAAAATCACTGACGAATTGTGGTATATTAATAATTGATAATAACTGTGGTATATTAATAATTGAAAATACTGGCAATTAATGATGGTAACTGCTTGTAAAATTCAGAGGACAGCAAATTAAACTAACAGAGAAAAAGTAAACTACAGATCATTCATAACTGCTTAAACATGTACATCGTGTATTGCAGCCACTGAATAAGAAAAAAATCCTGCTGACTTACACGACAAAACAAAGGCTTTGCAATGACACTGAATTCTTTCAGCAGCAATTCGTCGTCTGTGAAGTCCATTGGCAAATTCTTCACACAGAGACAAGACGCAAACAACTGCTCAAAATCAACGATGCTGGCTGACATCAAATCACACGCAATGACTGTCCCCGACTGCAGCGTCTTTCCATTCAGCTGATGACGTATTTCCTTAACTTCATCCAAGGTCTTCGAAAATTCAACAAATCCATACTGCTTGCCGGCTCCTGCAGCATACAAAATAGCCAATAAATACATCCCACAATCAAATCATAGTATTCAGATATATGCTTATTCATAACTAACCATGACCGTGACCCACTGGCAAACGCAAGGAAGCTGTTTACTCTGCCACAAGGCCTATTCAAATTATCGGAATTCTCGGCAGGGAGAAATATAATTCTCGAGATCGAGATTTTTTCTTTTTCTCAACTCTTGATTCTCACGAATCTCATTAACATCCCTCATAAAAGTTGAAGCATATTAAAAAGATCATTTTATACCCTATCATTTTATTGTTAACATCAAACATGGTGTAAATTATCTGCACAAGTGTCACAAGACTCAATCACTGGATCTTGTATGATAATATCAAGCATACCAGTATCAAATCCGTTCAGAAAACAGCGTTCAACTGGGCCATATGACTGTACAAGGTCTCGGAAATCAGCATCTTTAATGTTGGCTGGTAGATTTCCCACACAGAGAAGCCGATTGCATGGATTGTACTTAACCTCAACTTTACAGTCATGAAAAGTCTTCCCATTCAATGCTGCTATGGCAGCATCAGAAGCATCTTCATCCTTCAGAGTAACCACAGCTGTTCCACAACCACAAACACATACCGGTAGAAAGCTATCATTTGACAAACAAGAAATCTGAGCTAATGCTTTTGAGCATGAGATGCGTGACAGGTTCAGTTAAATTTCATACACAGGTTATCTTGGTCTATCACCAGTAATTTCTGCAAAAATTCACCCTTCAAATGTGTGTCACAACCTAAAATTGCAATAAATTCACTAAAACCCCCATATTTGGATTTCAAGGTCCTTCAGGGACACTGACGTTTGTACCTCCTGTAAGGTCGTCATTGGTGCTTGTTTTGATAAGTGACAGGTCTGTGTCTATCTGCAACCATTCTCATGCTAGATTAGTCGACAATACATGAAATCGTGCATTCCAAAGAGAGTACCTACTACCCATATTCGATGCCCTTGTACAAAATACACATTGAACCTAAGGGGTCGAAACTTTTTTTAAGACTGTAAAAATCTAGGTTTAATGCCAAAAATTTTATATGCAGGTTGTCTTGGTCTATCTTCAAACAGACGGACGGACAGAATTACGAGAACTAGTACATGCACTTAAAAATATACAGAAATAGAAATCACAACACATTACACAAATACACAGTACGCAGACATCAGTTACTAACCACTATAGGACAAAATGAAAAAGACAGAAAACATGGTAAGACCCTGACAAACTCGAAACACTGCATACAGTAGAATTTAATTTATAAGCAAAATACATATACACACAGCATCAATATTCACATTACTAATTCACAATACCGTGACTTATAATCACTATCTAACCATAAGCAGCAATAAAATACCGTACCATGTTTAAACTTCTTGCTGATGAGAATGTTCTTAGCTTTATAATCTCCAAGAAACTCCTTTACTTCCTGCATAAGACAAGATGCACCATGTTGTAAGCACTGGCTACTAATGCCAAATGAAGTACGGCCTACAATCTGTATTGCACAACAATACAACGGCGGAAAATCCGCCGCAGTAAGTGCCGCACATTTGCTGCATCGGCGGAATTTCCGCCATTCGAAAAAGCGCTTGATCCACGGAAATTCCGCCATTACACCACGTGATGATTGCTGTGACAGCGTAACTTCCGCTGTAATACTGGGCGCAATCACTGCAGTGGCTGAAAGTCCGACATTGCAGCAACTAACCAACTATCCATTTCTGCAAACCGCGTGGGATGCAGCGAAAAGTTACTTAAAATTAAGTAGACTAAAATGTACAACTGTAAGTAGCATAATAAGACTTTAGTTTTGGCTGTAAGTTTACGAGCTGGGTATTTGATCCTGTATTGTGCGACACTTTTCATAACGTCAGTTCTATAAGCGATGCCTAAACTCAGCATTCATTTGCATTTATAGACCCATACTGACAACTACTTTGCCGCTTGCAAGGGAATCTGGTTTCCCCAAATGTAGCAGTTGAGTTTACTGCGGAATTTCCGCTGCTCTAGTAAATAGTCATATGTTTTTGCGGCGAAATTTCCGCCGCTCGAGATTTCTTCATCTGTATTTATGCTGCATCAGCTATAGGTGCCACCTGTCTCATACTGAATCGAACAGTCTGGTATTTTGGGGACTTGTCTGGTTGAAAAATAAACGCCGGACCGAACAGGCATTTGTCCGGTATTTTTTGTGCCTTTTGGATTTTTTAAAATGCCAACTTACGACTTACACAATCACTTACAACTTGCGCAGATTTGCTGTTATAGGGTTAGGGTTAGTGTTGGGGTTAGTGCCAGGGATTAATAAGTACGATTTTGCTGTCTGAAACTTGCCCATACACCAGAGTAATGTATGATTTAAAAATATGCGTCCGGTATTTTGCATGTACCATCTGGCAACCCTAGCATCAGCGATGCCCGCTATTGTGACTAATGTTACCGTAGCCTCGTCCATCTCTCTATCCGTCTGCATGTCTGTCAAGCTTGTGCACCCTGCTAAAGCCAATAGACAAAATAAGATGCCAATAATATCTGTCGCACTGCTCATTTTCAACAAATTAATATAATAGTTGTTCGTCACCTCTACAGTAATTCCAGGAACATTCCTCACAACTATTTTGCGGTTTCTGTTAAACTCCTTTCGTGATAACGCAGTTCGTGTCTCAGCAGCGTCATTTTTTACAGCATCCATCACATTATCATCTCCAGAACTTGCCATATAAACTTTAAACACAAATAAAACTTTTTCAACTACTAAACAATCCAAAGAATATTCAATTTCGACGGTCATCAAAAAATGTTGTCAAAACTTCAGAACATTAGCGAGCCGCAAGTGTTATTTCTGAAGGCGTCAGACGATCGATAATGTTGGCCAACATTTGTGAGCGTGGTTTAGTTTCCTGAGAAAATCGGCGGATGAAATCGTTGAACCATGACACACGTCATTCTGACGTCACGGCAGTGACGACAAAAATGGCAGACGATAAATATTAAATACGCACACGCTTCGATGTTGCTTGCGATAATTGTGACTGCGAAACAACATAAAAAGCGGACCGTATGGGTTTCCCGTTGGTTAACTTACAGCAAATTACTTACCTGTCGAGAATTCGACAGGTAAGTAATCTGCTGGTCGTGCATTTGTTTTTAAAGTTAACTGGTCAGCGTATTTCCGCGTGTAACTGCATATGTCAACTGAGTGGATCCGATATCACAGGTTTGAGTGTAAACAAGAGCCCAGCTGTCGCTAGAGTTAGCCGACCGTACTCAAGGTGCACACTCGCAACCTGCGTCCATAACTGTCGGAGTATGATATGTTTCGAACATGTTGTTGCCTGCGCCCGAAAAGTAAACGTAGTTACTTGCTTATTTATATAACTTCCGATACAAGTTAAACGTCCGATACCTCCTCGAAATACTTGCGTTGCAAATTGCGGCCAAAGTGCTGCAG
>Ga0056124_1000478_pt1 | contig 12763 bp, 7 predicted proteins | sample WorMetHEROISLAND_2_FD_70069 | JGI IMG/M metagenome (GOLD analysis project Ga0056124, IMG submission 70069) | Marine gutless worms symbiont microbial communities from Max Planck institute for Marine Microbiology, Germany - Olavius sp. 4 HERON ISLAND | ecosystem: Host-associated > Annelida >... | reverse complement strand
GTCTTATACTATTAGCAAGCAGTTACCATTTTGGTATGTGACGTTAATAAAAAGTGCCAAGGCATTCTGTTATCTATTGCAATCACACGTAGTGTATGGCTGATATATGTCAAACATTACTGTTACATGCTGCGTATTGGTGCACCTAGCATGCTATTTGTATCAACCAGGTGGCACATTAAAAATTGGAACATACATGCTTTACGTAGATCAAGCAACTGCACAGTTACTCAACCTACATATAGCATGTATATTCCACTTTTTATGTGTCACCTTGTAATTATATATTTCTGATGTGAATTTCAGCATAATGTACACGGTTGATGCAATAAGTTTTGACATGGTACAGTGATACATACACAAGTGTACTGAACATTTCTGTATTAGTAAGGTATGAATACATACTTGAATGAATACCTTGTTTAACTAATGTTAACCTGACAGAGCCAACTGGCAACAACAATGCATAATTTCTATGGTGAATTTAAGCAGCCAGTCTACCATAGCGATAGCCAAAAACTTCATACCACGATGATCATACCATCCATAATGATTACAGGAAATATAAAAAAATTCAGTCACGTCATAAGCTCAAACACACATTTCACCAAACAATCATTGGAGATGAAATTTTCTTTAAAAAAAAGCAAATGGAGTGTTTTCACCTGCATACATAATGTTGTCTATCATGTGATAAGACTGCAGTAATCGGGTACGCCTGGTTACCAGATTATTGCAGTTTTGTAGACAACACTGTCTTGTCATGCAAAATTTTGGGATGTTCCCCCTACGATTAGGTTACTGACGTTGGAGCTCTGAGGAGCTAAGAAAGACCTTAAGTCTGTGTAACTACTCACATTCGTACTTAGCTAATTTTATCGTATAATAAATTATATAGTACCATACCTTAACGTCACAGCAGAGAGACAGACAGGCAGGCGCACAACATATAACGGCATTACCTGCACCATTGCTATTGCATGGCGTTGTTAAAAACTGAATAAAAACTACAATAATTGTAAACCGTATAATACAATAAGGATCGCTGCTAAAACACATACACTTGGAGAATTTCAAAGCATTACACAACTTATTAATACATCTTTGTCCGAAATTACAAAATGTCAATTAGCCGATACTGCACAATATTTGCGCACAATAGAAATGAATGTTTCGTTGTTGTCACTTTGAGTTCATTCTGTGAGCAATTCGATCGTTGATGCTGGCCTCGCTGACTGATCTATTTCACTGCAAATTCACCACAAATCAGCATAACATTTTCAAACTTAACAACAGGAAAACAACACACAGCAAAAACAGATCTAAAACTTGCAACCCAGAAAATATAACTGCACAAATCACTGCAGCTGTCTGTTACTGAAGCATCAATTATATGATGGCTCTATTAGGATGGTACACATAGTGACATGCTGTCATTATTAAAATGATAATAGAGGAATCTATGTGAATTATTATTACTGTTGCGGACTCACCTTGAGAATTCTGGCATTTACGTTGTAGTTTATTCACCAGAACTACGAGAGATCTGTAATGCAAAAGAAGCACAAATACTCGCAAATGCATAAAAACAAACAAAAACTCATGACATATATAACAGGCTGGCTGCCCTTGCTGCCCTTTTCTTCAATACTTCCACTCTGCGTGAGAGATCAGTGGCATTCAGCCTGTAAAAAAACAATGCTGCACCAATGCCCAAACGTACAGCAGTTGGCTGTTGTGTTCTGTTTCTGCAGAAAAAAAGTTGCAAATCACTGCTAGCTTTTGCTTGCGGAAAGTGCTTAAGTCACTCTACCCGGTACTCTTTCTTGAGTAAACAATCTCCACACATAGTGATCATCAGCAGCAATGACAGTGAACAAATCTTGGTCAAAGCCTGACAAATAGGATGAAAAACTAATCGCTGTAGCCTGTATTGCATCTGGAGTTCAGGGTTCCCACTTGTTTTTGAAAGTGAAATTCAAGGCCTTTTCCAGTACATTTAAGGACTCCAACATTCATGCTGCTTACGTCAATGTCTTTTAAGCAAGCCTTGTGTACGGCTTTTGTCTGACTAATTCAACGTCCATGCTCGCCAGCTATCATTAAATCGACAATTCTCTTGGCATTTTTACTACATTTAAGTTACTTTTTACAAGCTCTCGCTTTAACGATATTCCAGTCACGAAATGCTCATCATTCCAACTATAGCTTTGTGTCCACAGATTACAGTACTAGAAGAGTAAGAAAATCCCAGGACTTTCAAGGACATAGTAACTCAGATTCAAGGTCTTTGAAGCACCAACCCTGTTTTCAAGTACTTTCAAGGCCTAGAATACCGGTATAGGGGAACAATTCAAGGACTTTCAAGGATGCGTGAGAACCCTGGGAGTTAGATACTGATCAATTTACACTGAGCCTAGTGGGCCAAATTCGTTGCCCAGTTTGGGGGAGCTTACATCACTCCCCAACCATCCTAGATGGTGGGGAGGGGTTTGCTGCCCCTCACCAAGAACCCTTCCCCACCTCGGTCCTTTGGGCCTCAATTATCGGCGAACTGGGCCTCCTTGGCCCTCCTAAAAAACTTCTAGATCCGCCAGTGGTTAATGATATTTTTTTAATCTAGGAATAGAGCGAGCTTGCAAAATGCAGTCTGGGTGAGGGTGTGATGCAGCAAATGCTACTTTCCAAATGACGGGAGAGTGACAAGTCATCATTTGAAAAAAAATGAAGGGGAACTCGTTAACGGTGTATGTGAGGAAAGCTTCAGTTTTCTCCCAATACCAGTATAATATACCAATGTATGCAAGTACCTGCATCATTTTGAGGGTAGTCTTATTGTACTAAAGTAACCTGATGGAACAGATAGTTTCCTGCTATGAATGTCCTGCATACATGTACTTTGTAAAAAAACTCACTAACTGTTCCAACACATTTTCAATGATACCAACCTGTGTTTCTGGTCGTTATTCAAGCATGGCTTTCGAGTCGCGTTTTCCTTGTCTTCAGACGTTACTGAACGACGTTTTTGAGATTTCAACCCTAACTGCAGCTGTGCTTGTCTCCCTCGCAATGTCATGTGAAATGAGGATGACGAGCCTTTATTGTCACTAGATTCTTTTGTCCTACTCACACTGCTTGCCTTCTGGCACACACGAGCAGCAGCACCTGTTTCACATGGCCGCAGTCTTGCATTATCGATGTTCATGTCACATTCTTTAAGTGTTATGTTCATGTTTTCGGTAACATCAGACTTCACAGCAGAATCGTATGCAGTACCAGCCTTCTCGCATATTGCAGCACCTTCCTGCTTCTCACACGTTTCCTGTAGAGTTTTATCAATGCTGTTATTAATTTCAACAACATGATTATCATCATCTTCAAGCAAGATAACGCTATCTGTTTCAGAGAGCATTATTGTCTCATCAGTGATTGAGCTGGGTGACTGAACCTCACATACTGTGACCCTTTCCTCCCCAGTCTCTACGGCACTGCTGCATACTGTACTGTTGGCTTGTTTGCACGCTGCATCGCCAATGGCAAGCTTATTTGTTGGTCTGCGTCTTCGACAGACTACGCCAACGTCCGTGTACTTATTCTCACAGTATGTTTCTGCAACAGTCTCAGCAACAGCAGTCTTCACTTGACTAGAATCACTACTACTAGCTTGTTTGTACACTGTACTGCCACCAGCCGGGGCATTTCTTCTGGTGCTTGATCGCAGTGTGATGCCACCGGTGCTTGTACACGGCAGTGGAGTTTCTTGCTTCACGAATGTTTCCTGCACCTCGTGTGCAACTTCATCGACGGCTGCCACTTCACTTCTGCAAGCTTGTATGGACACTGCACTGCCACTGGCCTTGGCATTCCTTCTGGTGCTTGATCGCAGTGTGATACCACCGGTGCTTGTACATGGCAGTGGAGTCTCTTGATTCACAAATGTTTCCTGCACCTCGTGTGCAACTTCATCGACGGTTGCCACTTCACTTCTGCAAGCTCGTTTGGACATGGCACTGCCACTGGCCTTGGCATTCCTTCTCGCTCTCGGTCGCAATGTCATGCCGCCAGCGCTTGTACACGGCGGTGGAATTTCCTGCTTCACAATGACGTGAGAAGATGTCGTCTTCCTACGTGATTCGCTGGTCACATCAAACGTTGAGTTCACTGATGAGCCTTGACTCGCTGCTACTGTTCCCTGTCTCGGAACACGACCAACTTTTCTGAATACTTTCCCAGTACTTGACATATCACTCGATTTCTCTGTGCGCCGACTGTTCACAGTCTTGTTCTGCGCAGGCATTGTATCCAACAGAGCACCTGACGGTTTGTCGACTTTATCGCATTTCCGTTTTGTGGAATTCTTCTTTGCCACCTTCGTAACCACACTGTTCAATTTGTCACCAACAGCAGTTGTGGAAAGTTTCTCAGATCTCCGACGATGTCCAGCGACACTGTCCGATACAACTTGAGACAACTTTCTAAGCTCAACGTCAGTTGTCATCGTCGCGTTGATCTCTGACCCACTCATATCCCAGTTGCCGACTGTCTTATTCTCAGAAGATGCATGACAGCCGTTCGTCAATGACAACAATTTGCCAGCTATGAGCCGCTCTTCTTCTCGACCAAGATCTTTCATGTACGTCTGGTAAACAGACAATCCAACCACACACAATAGTAGAAGAAGAAGAAGAAGAAGAAGAAGAAGATTTATTTGCCAAATGAATCACATATCAAACTAAACCATATGCTAAAGGCGGGCTACCAGAAGAGCAAACGCTCATCAACACTGGCTGCCCATATCACATAACTATAATGTAACACAGTAGTAATCCAAAAAAGACAAAAAAGAAAAAAAACGCAAAAACAGTTATACAGTGCAAAGTAACAAAATTAGAATATACACAACCAGCAAGAATAGATAACAGTAGCAACCATTAACATAAAGACGTGCAATTATGAAATAATTCCCTAAGTTCAGGCTTAAACCTAATCATATTTTTATAGTAAACGACGTGGATCACCTTCCAATCTCCGCAATGTGTTTTTCAACCGTGGTTTCGTGGTAACACTATATTCTGATGATTTCATGAAAGAACTGGCTTGATAATATGACAAGTTTCTAACAAGATTTGTTCTTTGGTATTTGTTATGACACAGTCTCATATAATTTTGCACGCTATTTTTTATCTATTTTCACTGGCAATGGTGGAACACTTGGATTCTACAGAGAAATACAGTGATCCACATCCACAACTATACTATGGTACACAGAAACTGACACGTAAAAGGGCAAAATCATCTTAAGCTACATAGTAGCATGTATGCCTATTTGGTACATTTGTTTTCAATGAGCAATCTCTTCTGAGTGTCACTGACATCACTTGACATTTTGCAACAGCATCCTGCCAAACGCTTCGTAGAGCACTAAGCAAAGCATCACTGACACACACAATGTGCATGCTAATGGCAGATATTTTGAAGATATGCTATTTATACAGCAAATAAATCTGCGTAGACATGTGAACAAGAATACGACATCTTAACAGATATTAACTACAACACTAGTCAATAAAAACAAGACGCAATAAGCTATTTACCTACTTTCACCAATTACTGATTTCTGACCCAAAGCAGACGGATAATATTTACCGAGGGACTGGTTCTTTCTCCCACAATCGATGCAGAAAATTCCAAGGATACTTCCCGTTTAACACGTATTCCCAGATGCTTCTTATTCTGTGGTCCACTCCAATACAAATCAGAAGATTTCAGAGTCGGTGTGCAGGAAAGCTTATCGGTCGGCTCGGGAGATTTAACCACGGGACTGTCACAGACAATCTTTGAGACGCTAGTTACTGGATCAATGACCATGCGTTCTGTGGTCCACCAGGCCAGCGGTGGAATAATGTGACGACCACTGCGCCTTGATGTTGGACAGTCCGCGATGTCTGACAGCACAAACACATCAAACACATGCGATAAGAAACAGTGACAATGGTTACTAATCGCACGGGTGACTGACTGCGGACAGGTAAACCATTGCGACTTTTCTATATAAAAAGGTGCCACTTTATTTTGGACTATAACTTCCGTGTTTCTTGATGAACTTTAACACTTCGTGTACCAGTGGAAACAGGAACGAATGCTCTACAATTTACATACTTAGTGGTTCTTAATCGGTTGATGACGTCATAACTACGTCACATCCAGTGTCACGAAAGTTTGCTTTAGTTTCAATGAAGCACGTTGAGTGTTGAAGATAAAATTTTGATCGATGGGAATGTAAAAAATTTTTTGCTAGAAGACTGCTAAAAAATTTCTTAACTAAAAACTGCTCACTTATCTCACACACAGACGCATTCTTCTGTTGAGTAAAGACATACTGTGACAACTGACTTCAAAATGTGCTCTTTATGTGCTTTCAGTTTACCAGGTAGTGTGGAGACATGGGAGGTCAAGTTATCAACTTTGTAACTCCTCTATCGAGCATTCATTCCTGTTTCCACAGGTAGAAGAATTGTAAAAATCCTCCAGGAAACATGAGAGTTATGGTCCAAAATAAAGTGACACCTTTTTATGGGCCACTGACCACTATGGTCCATGGTGTATAACTAGCCATCCAGGTCAACTCAGCCTTCAATCCCTCCAGGTAGGTAAATCAAGTACTGGCACGTCTGGGTGGGGATAAGGCATGGCCTGTTCACCTATGTCGTATGGCAGGTGTGATCCCATATGGCAGGTGACACTCCGTAGGTAAGTGGTGGGTTCCTGTGAAGAGCTATCACCTTTAGCTTTTTTTTAACAATCAACAGCCACAGTCAATTGTAAGTGGAACTAATGACTATGTCTCTCTCTTGGTTGGAGCCTTACAATGATACCACTATATGTTGATAAAAACTGTTTCTAATAGCAACTTACTGACTGATTTCCCAGATATAGTTTATGTATACGTGGAATAGTTATAACTGTGATAGCATCATTATGAACTGTTCCCCTTACCAGTAAGTAACGGCAATAAGACAAATTTAAAGCATCAGAATATCAGCAGAGCATTTCATATAGAAAACATATTGCAATGGGCTAGATGGTGGAAATCGCTTTGACAGTATAATAGAAAACAGTACATGCTGTGCAATAGTATGGCATGAAGTGGCTTAGGTATGGTCTTAAGTTTAGCAGCAAAGTCACTGTGAAAAAGTCTATTTTGAACTCAGCTTCACATGAAGTGCTAACGTTTTCAAGAGCAGCTAAAGCCCATCTACAGAACTTGTTGAAAATAGCCACGGCTTTCCTCGAATTCAGTCCATCTTGAAGCAACCAAAACTTAATGCACCAACGATTACCCATCGAGACAAACCATGAATTAATGGAGTGTTCTCAGTGACGTTCGTCCTTGGTGCTGACTTGTAAACATCGACGACATCATTATCAAGAGACCGAAACCTATCGCACACATTTCACATGAAGTTAAAGCCATCGGTAGTAATCACACTTCTCTACACAAGACTGTGAATTGCGAGGCAGCACTACTAGTGTAGCACAACTTCAATCACTCCTATTAACTGATGATAAGCACTAACAAGACATGGCACAAAAGGTGGGGATCAAGCTTGTTCAATGTTCACGGGTCCAGCCACAATCTCCAATAATGTCAGTACTGAGTCACAGATCATGTCAGGTGTGACGTTACCGACTTTTCTGCACTGCAGCATTAACTGGAAAAATATGTCCGCCTAATGCCGACATAATATGCAGCCGTCCACCAAGAACCGTGCAACCTTTGACCTGCTGAACTGAAAAATGGCACCCCGTTACTCCTGCCCTGGGGAACGTTCACACCAATTTTGGTTTCTCCAAGCCTTTTTGTTTGAGTTAGGAGCCTGCACAGACTAACGGAAGGACAGACGGACGGGTGGTCATGTGGACGGGACAGACTTCCTGTTAGGACGTCCACACAATAACACAATCTATGTGTTCACGGCCGCAGATTTCCGTGCATTGAAAAACTGATATTCAACCATTGTGGGAGTGCAAATCTTTCCGTAAAAAATGAAAACCTAAGTCACTTGAGCATAAGTTTTTCGGGCATCCTTGTTGCACGTTATTCACTTATGCTGTGTTAACTGTGGCTTTTATAGTTAGATAGAGGAGTCTATTCAAGCCCAGAGAGACAATGTCCTAGATGTGACATTCAACCACAACCAATAGTCCAAGAACATTAAAAGTACATTCCAATTCAGATAACATTCATCTTCTTACTACAAAACACACGTATTAAGAATTAATTACTTCTCCAAAGACTACGTGGGTGTGAAACATTTCAAATGTCATAATCACACAGAATTAATAGCAAAACCTGGCATCATGCTGTGACAATACAGAACGCCAATCGGGAGGAAATCCTTTACAGAACTTCTGGATTATGTGCGACGAGAATCCTGAATCAATAACAGAAATAACTCACGTGCACATCAGCCGTGCTAAGACAATGCATACAAAGAGACTCAGCACGTTAACCTAATTAAAATTAACATTATGTATACAGAAAACGTGCGTTCGGACACGGCAATCCATCTGCTTGAAATCTTCTACCAAACTATCTTAAAAGCAGCATAACAGTCTGATTAAAACATTATCACTTCTCATTCTACTAGCACACTGAATGCCTTTGACAGGGGCGTAACTTTTATCTGAAAAGTGAGGGGTACAAAAATAGTAGGCCTAGTAGGCTGCGTGCGTGCCGCAGCTCTGAGAAAATTTTTGAACTTTCTGTGCAGAATGTTGCATTTTCAGCCATATTCCGACACGAAAATTACGCCATGCATGTCTGAAAAGTGGGGTGGGCGGGGGATATGTGTACCCCCATACCTCGCACACTCTACGCCTATGGCCTTTGAGATTATTTACAGTTAATGTGCTGCGTAAATTACCCACCTACTGCACACAAACAGTGAAGTATACACTATACAGAGTACAGACACTGGTTTGGTACCTTGTGCCAATGCAAGAGGCTTGACAATGTTTCTGGTGAGTTTGTACGTGGTGCCAGTTGACGAGCACACAACCCGCCAATGCAGTCGTTCTGTGATCAGGCTGCTGTGCCAGAACTCATCATCTGCATCTGAACTAGACACAATATAAAATACACAACTACACACAACAAAGTTAACTTCCGTAGCCACTTCTTCTCCCATCGTTTGCACCGAGTGCCAAGCCATGCGACAGCAACACTGTTGGCAGTGTGAAGGGCAGCAATGCCTACGTCGAACTTGGTAAGTAGTCACCGACAAAACAACCATCTGCTCATCCACACAAAACATTGACAGACTAGAAACATATGTCAGCGCAGTGCCTACATATTATACAGTAAGTAATTTATGTAGCCGTTAACTCAAAACAACCGCGAACGCACTCAGTGTGCTGGCAGAACGAGAAGTAAAAGTGTTTGAGATGGCGTCTAAACGTAGACAGAAAGTGTGTGCTAGATTTAAGACTGTTCGGAAGAACGTTCCAAGTACATGGACCAGCATCTCCGAAAGCACGTCCTCCACAAGTTGGCATTCTGATCTGTGAAACTTGTAGCTGACAACAGTTGGCAGATCAGAGATGCCTGTGGCTGTCGATGCCAGCGACAGGTCGGCAGAGATCGGTTAGGTATCTAGGAGCCATGCTCTGCTGACCCACCGGGCATAAGTGTCACTGTCATTGTCACAAAAAAAATATCAGAAATATACCGCTATATGTCTAACAAATTCCAACACAATACAGTTAACGTTTCTCATAAATTATCTCTGCATAACTATTCAGAGACTAGTTAAGAAATAAACAAGAAACACACTAAACCTAAGCAACCAACAGACTTGGGTACAAGGCAACCAAACACAGGTGAGAATTTGTCAACCTGCGATGTCCTTCGACACAGATGCCATCACCGAGTGGTTTGATGATCCATCTCTCAAGCGTCATGTGCTCATCAGACGGTTGTTCCCTCGGTACTGATGTCGGCACTAACTGCATACAATGCTCAGCAGTCATCTCTTGTGTCACGCGGATATGATGCCTCTCATGTATGTGACCTGTACAGCAGACTAGCATGACAGTTGGACAGATAAACAGACATACACACTACAAGCTTTCTGGCCAAAATGTTGGGATGTTCTCTAGACTATGTCAACAATGGCGGGGCTCTGAATCATGGACACCATAAGCTATTAGCACTACCATCATGACCACAATACATCAACGTTACGTACAGACAGACTAATGGATAACATGCTTAGGGCTTACAAGTACAAGCTTTGTACTACGAGGGTCGTTCGATAAGTAGGTTACAAAATGGCACCATTCCATTAATTCTCAAAACATAGGAAAAAAAATCTGAAATACACGTTTTGTAGATAATTTAATTTTGAACATACACAGAAATTTTGTTGCTGATGACGTCATTATTGTGACATCACCTGTTCATAGAACACAGTCCATCTGTGCAGCATTATTTTCTCCACCAGTATTCTACCATAACTCACAAGTGATAAACAGCATAGGAACAAGAAAAAATGAATAAGCTTAAAAAGTTAATGTTGCCTCTCCAAATGTTAAACATTAGTGTTTCATTTTTCAACATATCGTCCACGTTCGTTCAAACATTTGTACCATCTGTCAACAAGCTTCTGAATGCCTGGTCCATGCTGCTCATTACAAGATGACTTCAACGGCAACGTTGCCATATTTAACGTCAATAAATGACGTCACAGTGACGCCATCCTAATAAAACTCACAGCTGGTACTCAGAATTAAATTTCGACATAATGTACATTTCAGATTTTATTTATGTTTTGGAAAACTAACAGAATGACGCGTCTTTGTAACTTATTAATCAAACGACACTTGTGCGTAAGTTTGCTGCAGTAAAAATGAAAGGATCAAGAATTCAAGATGCTTTTTGGTTCTAACTAACTTCATTTGTTTAAAACACATGATTCGACATTTTTGATATCATGCCTATTTTTTCCATCTTTAGAAAACCAATAAAGTGACTCAAACCTAATGCATCAATGATACACATTAGAGACAAACCATGAATGAAGGCCATGTTCTCAGTCATATTAGTCCTTTGTGTTGACTTGTTCACATCGCTCACAATCACATTATCACACTTTACCAGTCCATGATCAAGTGACCCAAACCTGTTGCACATTAATACAAAATTAAAAACAGTGAAATTACAATCAATCAAAATCAAAAGTTAAGTAAGTAATTACAAGAAGCTCAGCTACCGCTTAGAGAACAGGGCGTCAGATTGCTGCACTCATCTCATCATAATGCTACTCTCGGGCATTTGGCTTTACGTGTGAAATTTCTAGCAAACACACATGCCAACAAATGCATGGAAGTCTACAAGAATAGCAACCCAAGTAGTTTGACATGTCCTGTCTAAAGAACCCCCGCATATATCCACATAAGAAGTATACTGACATAAACTAGAGTTCATGCTGAAAAATTCTGTCGCACAACTCGCAAGTATATACAACAACTTTGGCCCAATTCTGGGCCAATTTTTTAATATCAGTTTTTAATAAATTGCTGTAGTCATTCGCCCTAATACGCTAAATGTGCACCAATTTTTGATTTTTTGCTTCCCCGCATTTTTTTCAGGGACACCCAAGTATTTTGAGCTAACTTTTAAAGCTCCACCCATCAGTCGACAAAGTTTCACGGTGATGGGTTGACAGAGCTCGGAGATTAAATGTAAAAAAGCAATTTCCCTGAAAATTGTTTTGAGGGGAGGCCCCGGAATTTTGAAATGTGCATTGTCTAAGTGCACATATTTCCAATCATGTGTCAAAGTTACACAGCAATCACCCGAGGCAGGTCAGAGATATAGTACTGCAAAGTGCAAAAAAACTCCAGCAAAACATAAGACCGTCGGCTCGTCGGGTACTACCAATACCATACAAGGTGGGCAGCCTAATAATATGATACATTTCTACTGAATGCAAGTGGAAAACCAGATTAGGTATGTACACTAAAAACAATACCAGTAATATTATTAAAAGAAAAACCTGGTATCATTCTGAGACAATACAGAATGCCAATCATCAGGAAATCCTTGACAGAACTTCTCCACTACGTACGGTGAGAATCCTAAAACAATGAATAGTTCACGTGCTGGTACACTGTACAGTACAACTGGTAGTTTGCTGTCGTGTGTCCTCTCTTTTGTGCACTTGTGTCGGTCTCTTCTGTTCTCTTTAGATAAGCTTGTTTAACTAAGTTCTCAAGCAGCCCGTCTCGGTGGGTGATTGCCTTTTTCAGGTAGCCTTATGTTTAGTGAATAATGGGCAAAATGTTTGCCCCATTTGGCGAATTTAGTGAATTATGGCCAAAACTCCAAACGGTGGTCCCAAATTCTAGGATTAGGGTTAAGATTATGGTTAGCTAACGCTAACCCAACATGGTACACTTGTGTAGTATGTCCATGTACTTTAGATCTGCTTCATATGCAGTAAACTAGAATTGTGTGTGTCATCATTAGTGTGCACTGTGCAATACTGTAAAACACTAATTATTCGCGTGCATCTAATTTTCGCGAAATTCGCGAATAGCCTAAAATCGAGAAATTAAATACCCGCAAAATTTCGGATTTCCCATCACTAGTAGGCCTCTTTACTACTACCACTAAATCAGCAAATCTGCAAACATTCACTGAATTAGCCTACTAGTGCAGACAGTAAATACTAGTAGACAATTCTGTTCATGTGGCTAC
>Ga0056124_1000477_pt1 | contig 12770 bp, 9 predicted proteins | sample WorMetHEROISLAND_2_FD_70069 | JGI IMG/M metagenome (GOLD analysis project Ga0056124, IMG submission 70069) | Marine gutless worms symbiont microbial communities from Max Planck institute for Marine Microbiology, Germany - Olavius sp. 4 HERON ISLAND | ecosystem: Host-associated > Annelida >... | reverse complement strand
TTCTTAAAACTCACTGCTTCCAGCAGGCCTTCGGCTCCCCCTAGCGACTCACCCAAGTGCCTCAGATTCGGCCACTGGCTGACATTGTGCACTCTAAATATTCATTTACTGTTTGTAAACAATATGCATTTACTTACTTACTTACTTACTTACTTACTTATCACCCGTCACCAGCAGTGCAGTGGTTAACACGCTCGTTTCAGTCAGAGAAGTTGCTCTACGCCGGGCTCCGGCGGTCATACCCGGACCTACTCGTCTGACGTAGTACTGGAAATAATGTTTGTTCACTATTCAGGCCACGTCAAACCAGTCTAATATGATGGTGGTAGTGATTACATTACATGTCATCAAGTGTGTACGCCGTACGTTGAAACTGGCTGCCGAAGGGCCGCTATTCTCTGCAGCTGGGAAGGACGTAGCCCGGGTCTGAGGAAAAATGACGGCAGCCTTCGCGGTGTGCCAATGAAAACATTCTGTAAGAAAAATCGTATATCTCAAAAAAATCTAGCAGTTTTTTTCACCAAACTGACTCTTACAGAGGAAGATTCACGCCACACATCCAGCAAATTTTATTTGCAACATTTAGTTTGATTCAACTGTGTTCCACAAGTTCCACTTCGCTGAAATAACAGAAAACTAACACAATGACTCAAATCTCGTTTTAGAACGCACACGGTAACAATCGGTATAATTATTGCCCTGCTAATCTCATCATGGAGACTATTAACTAACACCGCTTGTTTTAAACGGAATTTTAAAATATTACTGTTTCAGCGAGCGTTCTATCACTAATTTATGTTTTTAATGAATTCTGCTGTTGTTTTAGCTTTTGTCTTAAACGGTTTTAGCTTAGGTTATATTTTGTAATGCGCTGGCCATTTTTGTAACTGGTTTATTTGCTTGCTTGCTTGATTGGTTAATTAATATTGGTTGTAAACGATACGCAGTGGGTGTGTGCGTGTGTGCGCGTCTAGACATCAGCAAGGATGAATGCGAGCCTGGATGACGAGTCACTGACCTCACCGCCGTTCAACCTGGACATGTCGAGGCGCTCCGTGTCTGGAATCATCCTACACACGTCGTCGCCGAGGGCGGCACCGCGAGCAGGCTCAGCGTCCGCCGGACGACTGCGCAGCGTGGATAGCTTCACCGAGTACCCGAACATGTCCGACATCCTGCTGACCAGTAGCAGGTCGTCACTGCCGACGTCGTCCGACTCGGCGGCGGCGGCAGCCGTCGAGGAGGAACTGGTCGCCAGTCCGTCGACGAGACGATCCGACAGCGCCCGCGGTGACAGCATCGAGTCATGGCCGTCGTCTGGAGAATACCCCGCCGCGGAGCACGGATCAGCCAGCGATCCTCCTCAGAGGAGCTGCTCGCTGACTGACGTGGCGGTGGCGCACGGCGGCAGCGGTCGGGCGGTGACGGTCCCGGACTCGGAGCTGGAATGGCAGACACGCCGAGGACGCACGGGCGGCGGAGCGGTACCGCAGCGTCCCACGTCACTGCATCATCACACCATGGTCTCCATGGACCCAGGCGCTGGCGGTCAGCAGCAGAAACGTCGACGAACTGACGCCGCCGCGAGTACACAGGAGCAGCGTCATCATCATCAGCATCATCATCGTCGTCAGAACGGCGAGCAGAGACAAGGCAAACGTCACAAGTCACGCAGTCTCAGTCAGATGACGACCGTCGACGAGGAACAAGCGGCGCAGACGTCATCGCGTCTTGCGGCGCCAGCGTACGCCGGCTCAGCCGTCTAGCGTCACGGCTAAGTCACGGCTTAGCTGCTGCCAGATACGGGTGAAACAGTCAGCGTCGCTATGCCGCGTATCGATAAAACATTTTTGAAATTTTTGTATTAGCCGAAGTAGTAATAACTGCTGCTACAGTGCAGGGTAATTCGTTAGTGTCCAGGAAGTGATTTTATCAAGAGATAAGTTTTGAGCCGCCGGTGAAATGTAGACAGCGATTCGGCAGACGTCAGATCGTTCGACAAGTCATTGCAGATCTGTGGAGCGACAACCGGGAAAGCTCGGCTGCCGACCGTTGACAGCAGGCACCAGCGGACGGTTAGTGCCGACAGAGTGGAGAGATCTCGGCAGCCTGGGCAGGCCGGTGACACCGGCGACGCGTATTACCGTAGACGTCCATGGTATACCGGCGTCTGTAGAACTTTGTGCGTTAGTACAGATTCGTTTTCCAGCGCGAACTCTGTTCCTATTCTTATCACAGCAATGCCGCTTCATCATTGTGCGGCATTGACTAGCGACATTGCCGGGTAGCTTAGCTGCCGTAACACGCTGCGTAGATATAGATATAATCGATGCTAATGACATGACATGCGCTTACAGTGGATATTTCGTTGTTACTGTGTAACCGATGTCTTAAAGGCTGGATTATAACGTTGTATGTTTACTGCTGTTGTCAATCTGCATGGTGACCACTGTCCAAGCAATGTGAAATTACTCTCCGACTCTTTGCCGCACTCGACCCCGTGTTGCGTTTACCAGCGCCATGCAGTAGGCCTATACGCTAGATATTAACAAAATAAAACAGCTATAGGCTAAGACGCAATGCATCACAAAAATGTACCATCTAAACTTTATACCGAGTACACACTATCTACATGTAGAGCTCTACATGTAAACTTTCTACATGTAGACAGTATGGACTGTGCACGACCTACTGTAGGCTACTACTACTAGTACTAGGCCTACTACGCTACCGGTAGCCTGGGCCTACTGGATATTGGTGCGGCCCACAATCTAAAATTAATAAATTTTTAATTCTTTGACAAAACTTATTCTGACGTTTTCCCGGTCAGTTTCCCAGACGATTATACTTTTTTTCCAGTCAAGTGGTCATCCTGCATCTGTCTGTGTGTTGTATAGGTCCCCTACCGCCACGTCACTTGATTAATGCGATAATCAAAATGGATAAACACGAAACAGTGGGAGCCTACATAAGTAGGCCCTACCGCTATTTGTGCATGTCGGCTTTTCACGAGTCGTCGTGGAATTAACTTGGGGTGATGGGAAAGAATAAACGTATATGATAAGCGGGTGTTAGGTGTCCTGTCCTCGCTGTTACGTTATCACATCGTGGCACCTTAAACTCAACTCGTACCATACAGTACAATATGTTAGTACGTTAGCGTTATGTTCGATTGACATTATGACACTCTTCACGAACTCGTTTAAGTAGGCCCTACCGGAACGGAATTTCGAGTTACTGGTAGAAAGAACTGTGATACTAACAAAGCGCACCTCGGCATGGTTACAAGCTTACAGTAGGCCTAGGCCTACAGAATTTTTCTCAACGCCTGCATCTCTCCCACAGAATAATTCTACGAGCTGGCCCTAACAGGCGTACACAGGCTACAAGTATCAATTTAGAGGTTGGTCCGTGCTATGAATTCCGCCGGTCGAGGTACAGATGTGGTGGGCGTGGTATAATAGTTCTCAGGTTGTTTGCGTAGGCTGGTTGTTGGTTTGTTGAACTACTACATATTGATTGTTCGTGTTTGCAGATAATTCGCATCAACTGTACAGCTAAGCGTGTTTAACTAAAAACTACTCGGAATCGTTACCGTGTATTGTTGCAGTCTCTTGTAGACCTTGGAATCCATTCGATGACCGCTGGGTTACCACCTTTTCCTTTTCTCAATCCGGGACGGGGACCTCGATCGGCCCTGGGACTGGAACTCCAGCCAACGGGGATCCGGGATATCACCCTCCAACAACATTTTTTTTGCAATTCTGTATGGTTAACTCCCGACACAGTGTGGTGGTAATTTATTAGCCTGTACGTAGTACATTTTGTTGTGACTTTGTAATTGACGAACTATTCAACTTTTAGTGCAGTCTTCGTAGACTATTGGCGCCCCGGCCGGTTCTCGCTTTGCACTTAATAATGAGCATCTCGTTGACCCAACGTTAACAGTCAGCAGCATCGCGATCTATGCCCATCGTCCAGCACTGGAAAGGACGAGCAGCGGCCACAGGGATGTGGCAGTGTTCGAGAATACGTATTTTACGTTTTTTTCAGATTTCAAAAAACATGACTTTTTACGTTTTTTTAAAATGACCTCTGAAAAAAAACGTAAAAAGTCGTTAGCAAAAATATAGTCCTTAATGAGTCAAAATGAGTTCATATACTTCGCTCAGTTAATTTAATTCTCAGCTTCTGGAGTTTGATCCATTCTGACTAGTGGCTCTGAGGACTGAGCCTTTGCTGAACTATCTGGTTGATCGGATCAATCAGTCGGAGCAAAATAACGAACGCTTCCAGATTGACTGCACATATTCTAAGTTGAGTGTTATGGCAAAATTTGAGCGATTAAGTGGCCTGTGAAACTATAGGTTGAGTAGGCCTACCGGTACGTTTTTTTTCAAAATCCAAAAAAACATGACTTTTTACGTTTTTTTGAGTTGCCTCACACGTTTTCTCGAACACTGGGATGTGGTAGGGTCTGAGGAGCATAGTAAGCACCCCTAGCGGAGTCTGAGGCGGAAACGATTTTAGTGCATTCCTGCAAGCTTTATAAACGACTCTAGCTGCATTTTCTTAGTAATCGAGGTCAAAAATATAATTTTTATAACACACAAAGATAGAAAATGGGCTGTCGCTGTCCCAGTAATTCCAAGTCACCTTTCCTCTGCTACGGGAGACAAAGGCATTGGTGTTCCTGCCCAAAACTGTCCGCTTTGTTGATAGTTCTCACGCTAGGCGTTCTAACAGCGGTAATATAACGATTTCTTAGGGGGTATCCTCTTTGATCCCCTCGTTCGAGGGGAATCTCCTCACCCAGCGGGATGAAATTTGGTCAGAAAAAAACTACAGACTCCACGCTGTCATACCTTGTAAGCCCGGAGTCTCTACCTCAGCTGGGCTTGGATCGGTACCGGGACGTGACACCAGGACAGACGGACGGACAGAATTACGATAGCTAAGAAAACCACGCTCACGTGTGCAATTCGTCGGGGGTTGATTTTATTTCCGAACAGAATCATAGACAACAGACACACACTCACACGTACAGACAGACAGACACAGTCAGGTATGGCCAGACGCACACACACAGAGAGACAACGGACGACGGCAATTTATACAACAGTACAATATGGATACACGAGTACATACGGATCGAGTCGGAACAGCGAGTCGAGAAGCAACATCGACGACGACGAGTGGAGGTAAATGGCGGCATGCCGCGACGCGTCCAGACACCAAACGCACGACAGCGGGCGGCGCGATACGACGACTATTTACAGCTCCTCGCGTTCAACGACGACAACAACAACGACAACAACGCAAAGCCGCACACAGCGCACACTGTATAATACAGCTTCTGCATCGTACACATCGTTTGAACATAACGACATTTACGCGGCCGTCCAAGTACGGGTCTTGACCGTCCGTTTGTCCCGCACGGGCTCATAACTCGAGAACTAAAATGCACGGAAAAGCCAAAATTGGTGCGAACAGTGTTTGAATTGTGAAAAAAATAACTAGGGGGTTGAAAATTAGTGGCGGCGCCAGCGGGTGGGGTTTGGAGACCCCCCCAGGATGGGGGTCCGGGGGTATCACCCCCGGGAAATTTTTAAAATTTGAGACGCAATTTGGTGCAATCTGGAACTTTTTTTGCCACAAATTGACGGCGTGTACATTGGGGGGGCTTGAGAAACGAGCGATTCACACGTAAGTAAGTAAGCAAAATGGTCTATGACTTTAACAGCTGGGCTGTCACAGTACACTAATCAATGCATAATTGAAACAAAATTCGAAGATCCAAGGAATTAGGTGGGGGGCGTTAAGACTGACCCCCAGCCTGTGTTAAGGCAAGTTAACAAGGGGGGTCTAAAAATCAACTAGGGGGTTCAACCCCCCCCAACCCCGGCGGCAATTCAAACACTGGGTGCGAACTGCCAGTGTTTTCAGTTCAAAAGATCGAAGGCCAGCGATGCAAGGCGGACGGCCGCATAATATGCCGGCACTGGACCGACTACTTTTCTACTTCGACAAGCCAATGCATATCAGAGTCGTTAACAATTGTGACAAACAACACTTCAAATTCTTGGAAGTACAGCAACTACCTCAGGTAAACTGATGTCCTTTGCCCGCACTAGCAAACAAATGGACCCATCAGTGCAGCACGCAGACATACCACCACCAGCTTCACTCATAGGCAAGTTACCAGTTATTTCTGTCGAGCTAAGCATAAGAGGCAGTTACTCTGTCCAAAGTCAAGTGACATCCCCATGGTTCCTACTACTTTGCTGAAATCAATTTCCATGACTTTTCCAGACCAAATTAATGCTCCATGACTACTTTTATACGTGCAATGCCCCAAAAAACCCAAAAGTAGGTGCACAAATATATACCGAGGGTAAGCAGTCTGGTCAGGGGTATTTCCCTCCCAGCTGGGGTAGGGTCTGGGGAGGCCCCAGAAAATTTTTGAGATGTTTGCCTGAAAATGGCGCATTTTGGTTGCATTTTTGCCATACGCGAGATTTTCCATCTGTCTTGTTTATTTTTGCAGCTCAAGAATTTTTTTCCGAAAACAAATGGTTAAAATTCCATGGCTCTCTCCATTTTCCATGACTTTCCATGACCGTAGGAACCATGCATCCCAAATGGACGAAAACTATACACACGTCAGCAATACATTAGCCTGATGTTTTGATGTTTGGTCAGATAGAGGCATGAGCACGTTCAACACTGTGATTTCCTTCACAATTCAAACAAGTCTTGGAGGCCCGTCGCTCAGCATGCAAACAAACAAACAGGCCAAACGACGATCTGCGTAACAGGAAAAACAACTCAAACCAGTCGAAACGATTAAAACCAAAAACCAATTCCATCGGCTCATAATACAACAAGCTTGGGCTAATATTGTATACAGCACAGTTTATCAAGCACAGTTTATCAGCAATAATGAGTTGTTACCGTTGTGCCACACAGGCAAGTTGACATGAACATTTCATCGGCGTACATGGACTAGATGCAGCGCTGCTTCGGCATGCTATGTCATCAATGTTCAACTGCATGGAAGCAATGCGAATATTCCGCCGTGCAAGCCGAGATCACGTACTATTATTAGTCATTTCACAGAAATGAGTACAAGGTTGTCCTAACAAAAATGGCATCTTATCTTTTCATCGAAAAATTGTGCAAGCCACCAAGTACACATAAATTCACCCATCACAAGCGGGTGCACTTTACCTTACAGTATGACGTCAACAAGCTGAAGTTGCAGTGCAACAAAACACGTGAAAGATAATTGTAAACACGTTTCATGCCATAATCGCCAAAACATCAACGTCAAATGACAAAACCGAATGCCTATTTTTACTCAGACACGCAGTATTTTTAAAATGGCACGGTAAATTCTGAATGTTAAGCTGCAGTTTCCATCACTCCAGAAATTACTTGACTCACTGCTTACAATCACCAGCATTTGTCATAAGACATCACACAGTTTGCGAGGCAGTTAACATTCGTGGATGTATGCCAAACTTCTGCCATTAATGACGTGCATTACATCCAGGGTGACCACTATCCAGACACTATGAAATTCCCTGACATTTCCCTGTCAGTTTGAATGTAAATGATCAGACTATCAAGTTCACAATTATCTCATAATTAATGATCACGAAAGATGAAATCACTATGTATATACGTAGCTATGCGCTGTTTTTGAAGGAAATGCTAATGTTTAGGTACACAGTAGCCTATATGAACGCAAATATTCACCTAGTAATGAACAGTTTTGGGACACTACCATGACAAGATTTCCCCCTGACATTTCCCTGACTGTTAACAACATCCCTGACATGTTTCAAATTCCCTGACATTTCCAGGTTTTCCAGACAAGTGGTCACCCTGTACATCATCAGCCAAGATCAACAGACTCTTCCCCATTCCACATCAAATTCTAATTCAAGGGACAGACCACATAACAGCGAGCTTCCAGACTGCATGCCATATCTCACTACTTTTAATTTTATAATAAAAATGTACTTTTTACAAAACTTATTGTCTTATTGACTGTACTGTTTTTATACCTTGTGTTCATTCATATTGTACAATAGCCGTCTGACAGGCGTCTTGTTAAAGAAACACCTGATTGATCTGACATTCATTTCCGGTAATAAACCCTAGAACTGTCGCCAGCACAAGTCGGTTAGCAGAAATGACCCAGTGGTGACACAGATACTCTGCATACAGACACAACACTAACAACAATGTAAACCCTTGCTCAAGGCTAAGTACTGCCCGCGGGCCACGCCTGTGCAACATTTCGTGAATCCAGGCCAACTGGTTCATGCAGTATCATCCACACAAAAAACCCACGTGACCTTGACCTTAGACCTAGATATTCAATAGGCTTCTAGAGTTGTCAAGGTACATGTTCGCGTAAAGTTTCATCAAGCTAAGTGCAGCGGTTCATGAGTTATCGTGTTAACAGAGAGAAAAAAACTTAGCGAAGATGCTGAAAACAATACGACACTTTGTACTAGCAGCTGATGCACAAGATCTGCACAGTCAAAACCAACTTACATCAACTGAACTTGACAGCAAGAATATGCATGCAGCAGGCAGTTCAGACACAAAACAATCTAAAACAACAGTAAATAGACAAACTACCGGCAGTAAACAGTTGACTGGATGGACTCAACATACAATGAGAGACTTCACTTTTTGACTCGACTTAAGTCAAGTCGACTTGACTTAAGTCAAGTCAGTTCACTTCGGTCTAAGTACCTACTCAGACCAGAGTTCAACTAAACTTCGGTCTAAGTATGTACTAAGACCATAATTTTGCACGCAAGACTCAGCGAAATCACTTTACTTTTTGACTTAAGTAGGTACTTAAACCAAACTTTCGCTAAGCGAACTGGCTCAGCGAAGGTTAAGTCAAAAAGTGAAGTCACCCAATGCCATTCGACTCATATGTACAGGCTACAGTCACCAAAGAACCAATCACTTCACAAAGAACAACAGACTAAACAAAGCAGCCAGTTACAAAAATCAAAACACAAAATCAGATCTACTCAAAACCGAACGCGTGCGAGTTGATTAATAACATCTGGCGTAAGACACAGACTAGCTGTTCGCTGTTCAGTTATGCAGCACGTAAAAACTAAAATAGCACAGTCGACAATTAATGCTCATTTCCTGTTGAAAATACAAGAATATGCATAATTCAAAGCGCATACTGAACACAGTCACGGTAGCAGAATGCGCACGCGTGCATGCTGACCAAGCTGTGTCAGTCTGCATGTCAAATGTAGCCAAAATGCAACAAGCACAGAACAACATAATGCTATCATCGACGTGGCTGCGTGTAGCAGGAAAACCTACCAATTCAGCTGCGATCACAGCTGTGATATAAACCCGATATTAGTATGCGACTTAGACCTTACAAACCCACCTTAGTGCATGCGCGATGATGCAATGCAGACGACAGCAAAATCTCAGCCCAGTGCAGCCATGTCATGCCATGGTTAACAACCGTTTCTTTGGACTGCCTTCGTGCATCATCACACTGCATGTCAGATACCACTGACTCATTAATCCATTAAGTTTTGGTTTGGTTCCACGGGGCGGGGCCACAGAGCTGGATACAAGGAAGCTATATACATTCACAAACTACAACCTCTATTTGTTAAATTGTTGCCGATGCATCGTTGCATTGCGGCAAATAAAAATGCTGCATCAATAAGTTGGCAGCAGCGGTTGCCAAAACATCAGCAAAAGTTCAACTGACAAAGAGTGTAACTGGATGAATTTACACAGCTTATTAAAAACAGATACACTTGGCAGCTTTCAACTACTTACTTAATTTGCTCTCCCATCTGATCATACCATGACCACAGATTGAGTCGGGAAGTAACTTAAGCACAGCACACTGATAATATGACGTATCACATTAAATACACCGCAGCACACTGACACGCAACAATGCAATATGCACGCAGCAAGCTTGGGATAATTGCAGCCGACGTATACATTTGACTACATATGCAATGCCTGTACAGTACAACACAACACATGATCTGCCATTCATAATAATAATTAGCCAACATACTGGCATTTTGACGCGACTTATCCACGCCAACTTGCAGCTTATTAGCAAATCCGGTCGATCAAATAATTATATGATCGGTGAACATCAGTACCCCCCACCGTGGTCTTGCCACCTTGTCGTGGTGGTGGGGCTTATGCACCGATGACCCGGACGATTTTTAATCTGAAGGAGAGGAGGTAACTAAGAGCAGACTGAATGATAGGAACAACCATACTACACGTCACCAGTCCCAGGTGGCTGGTGATTTTTCGGCTTCACAGCCGATCACTGTGACCTTATGGTTACATCGGGGTTGCGCATTTGGCCGAACTGATACGGCCTCAGCGCTGGGCAGATGTAACAACCTGCCCATCCCGAAGGTAAGGTAAGGAACATGAGTACCAAAACAACATTGCTGCATCATCTCTGTACGTCAGTGAGTTCAGGTTGGCAGTTACGCACTGTAGCTTGTCTTCAAAAAGAGGCATCTGAGCACTCAAAATCATAATCCCATCAAGCAATAGCCACAAATGGCTTGTCTGCAGATATGTGGAGTCTTAAGTCTTACTTTAGGTGACTATCAAAAACAAAATGAGTGGACAAAACTGAGAAATGGCATTACTGTGCAGAAAGCATGTTTCAGAACAACGACTAAGCACGTGTGCAGCTATTAACAATTGTAAACATCGTTTCGGTCAGGCAGCAGACTGCAGAACCATTACTAACATCTGCTGCACACAGCAAGTGTTTGTTACACGCTGTTATCCGCAACAACAACGACACAAACTGTACAACCAGCAAAGCATCATCAGCTTATATCAACAAGCATACAGCAGCTCATAATAACGCACACACAGCTAGACGAATGTTGGTTGTCAAATTTCCGAAAGCTGGTGCAATAATTTATGGACCAGCAACGACTCAACAATGAGAAATCTGCAGTGAATGCATTCAAAGAAGTCGACATCATTTATTTACAGGAACGACGCCAGACACGAGACAAAAAAGTCTACAGTCACCACATTGAATCACGCTCACAAACAGCATATATAAAACTTAACCGACAACGTGAACACTTCCATGCACGGAACCGCTTATGGACAACACAACAACTGACTCTATGCTTCAAACAACAATACGTAGCACAACACCAGATTACTTACTTACTTACGTCGTTGTCCTCATCTCAAACAGCCGGCAATATATACAATTACCGTGGCAAATTACTTTAATTTTATGCCATGCGCTGTTCAGCCGCATGTTCAGGGAAAACACCACACAACACAGGCAGACACATCACAGACGGAGCTGGGCCAAAAATGGCATTATGCGTCATCGAGACATTTTAAATTATTCTGCAGACTTCCATATTTCCCTCGGGAAAAATTCCGTCATTACGAAAACTAGTCACTGGAAGAAAGTTTAGCAAACTAATATGAAATGAAGAAGTGGTAATAAGAGATAAATGGGAAAAAATATAACAGGCAACATTAGAACATGTTGACAGTGATAGCTCTAGAGACACAGTTAAACCGAACCGAAGAAATACATGCAGACACCATAGAAACCACGGGAATTAACCAACAGACTAGTAAACAGTATGCACATCAACACACGAACCATGAATCCAAATGAGGTGGCAGAAAATGCCAAAACCCAACTTTGGGCAGAAAATCAAACAGTACAGCAATAACAAACGTTTACTTGGCCACCATTCTGCAACAATTTACCACATACTGGTACACATTATCCACTGGCCTCTATTTTGCAAAAAAAAGTTTGACAGAAAATCTAATAACAAACAACATAACAAGTGAGACTTGACAGATGAACAGAAACAAAGTGGCCTAAGAAAAATACTAAAAACTAGTTTCACTGCCATACATGTCACGTGGCCATAACTAATAAACCTCGTCTTGTGCAGAAACTGGTCAAAATACAAACAAGTACTTCCTCCCAGGATGCTTCGCTGCTCGCATTGGTGGTACTATGAACTTGTGTTCACGGTAACGTGATTGGTCATCGTGGTATAAATATGCAACGCAGTTCACGGTGAATGGCTGATTGACAAAAACATGTGACGGAATGCTGCTTCGTCTGCTTGTATTTAAAAAAAATAATCTACCGATGTAGGCAGGCATTTTGGTGAATTCTAGCTCCACGTAAATGCAGCCACAAAACACGAGAAACGTGTACGTGTGTCTCACTGTGCTGCCGACAGCCATTACAGCAGACCTCAAGCACCAGAGGTTGTTGACCAAAGAAAGACCATGGGACAACATTATGTTAACTGAAAAAAACCCACACTTCATTATGTATAAATTGCATGTACAGGGTGGGCCAAATCAAACGACACCAACTTTCATTTTTGCTTGTAACCAGTGAACGCAACCATGGAATTAGACGAGTCAGTGAACGTGACATTCCGACACTGCAGTCACGCGACTGTCTTAAGATGATATCGGCATTGAGCCATTTGCTGCTTCAAGTTCTTTGTATAAAGTGTCAAAAGCCACCCCACTGAGGTCTGCCACCTTGGCATGGTGGTGGGGCTAATGCACCGATGACCTGGACGATTTGTTAATCTGAAGGAGAGGAGCTAACCAAGCGCAGACCGCCTGATAGGAACAACCATACTACACGTCACCAGTCCCAGGTGGCTGGTGATTTGTTCGGCTTCACAGCCGATTTC
>Ga0056124_1000476_pt1 | contig 12770 bp, 11 predicted proteins | sample WorMetHEROISLAND_2_FD_70069 | JGI IMG/M metagenome (GOLD analysis project Ga0056124, IMG submission 70069) | Marine gutless worms symbiont microbial communities from Max Planck institute for Marine Microbiology, Germany - Olavius sp. 4 HERON ISLAND | ecosystem: Host-associated > Annelida >... | reverse complement strand
TCTCGGATTGGTTCTGGCGATGGGTCTGAAAGCGATGGGGCTTGCTGACGAAATTGTGACCATGGCCTTTGGTTTCACCTTCGGTAGTGCCGCTGTCGCCGTTGCTTTGGCATTCGGGTTGGGAGGTCGCGATGCCGCGAAAACCCTGGCCGATCGCTGGGTCAGCAAAATCGACTGATAACCATTTCCAATTACAAGCGATAATCGCCCGGTCACAAAATGTGATCGGGCGATTTGCTGTCTGACAATAATACGCGGATTGTTGACGGCTTCGCAGGAAAGAAGATCTGGCAGGCCTGGAGCCGAAAATCTGTAGGGTTGCTTTAGCCCATCACCTGCCGCGAAAATAATCGAACCATAACCGACAGCGCTATCGGTTATTGGTAGCTCGTCCGTTCTCACTAAATCTGTTGAAATATATGTGAGGATGCCTGTGAACAGATCTGGTTTAAGACCCTGTGTAACATCAGGTGATTTGGCGCTCCTCTGTTACGCGCAGACCATAGCCTTCCAATCCGATCAAAGTATGCATGGGTGAGTTGGTTAGAAGGATGAGCGAGGAAATCCCCAGGTCAAGAAGGATCTGGGCTCCGATTCCATATTCGCGCAACGTCCCTGAGGCTTTAGGCGGATCCTTTTTAACTTCGTTCTTCTCCTGCAAAAGCTGCGTTATGGTTCTGTTTCGCATATCGCGGAGGATGATAACCACGCCTTCACCTGCCGTTGCGATCGCTTCCATCGAACGGGGTAACAGATGCGATCTTGGAGTATCTTCGCCTAGGATGTCATCGGTTAGTGATAGGGCATGCATCCTGACAAGAACAGGCTTTGACATTTCCGGGCTACCCTTGATCAGAGCGAGATGTTCGACTCCGTCGAGGGTGTTGACATAGGAAGTTACGGTCCATTCACCACCATAAATGCTGCGAATTCTGGCATTGGCCGTTCGTTTAACCAGAAGGTCATGGCGCCGGCGATAAGCAATCAGATCTGCAATCGAGCCAATCTTCAATCCGTGGGTGCGACCAAATTCGGCAAGATCATGAAGTCGCGCCATCGTTCCGTCATCGTTCAGGATCTCACAAATAACGCCTGCCGGGATCAAGCCCGCAAGGCGTGCCATATCCACAGCAGCTTCCGTATGACCGGCACGAACAAGGACACCGCCTTGTCGCGCCATTAGCGGAAAGACATGGCCTGGTGTGACGATGTGATTCTTGTCTTTGGCCGAATCGATGGCAACGGCTATCGTTTTGGCACGATCCGCAGCCGATATGCCGGTCGTAACACCCTCCCGGGATTCGATGGACACCGTAAAGGCTGTCTGGTGTCTGCTGTCGTTATTGCGACTCATCAAAGGTAGGTCGAGTTGTTTGACGCGTTCTTCGGTCATGGCCAGGCAGATGAGTCCCCGGCCGTATTTGGCCATGAAATTGATCGCCTTGGGGGTCGCCATTTGAGCCGGAATAACCAGATCGCCTTCATTTTCACGATTTTCATCATCGACCAGAATGAACATGCGTCCGTTGCGAGCATCTTCAATGATTGAATCTATCGAAGACAAGCACGTACTGCTCTGGTCCTTATGGCCGGGGGAGGATACTTCATGCAGCATCAATTGATTTCCCATGCTCTATCAGGCGTGCGATATAGCGCGCCAGAATATCAAACTCCAGATTAACACGATCGTGCACAGACAACAAACCCAGGGTCGTCTCATTCCTGGTATAAGGAATAACATTGACCCCAAAGCGGATATGATCGCCTTCATCCTTTACCGAATTGACAGTGATAGATACGCCGTCAATGGCGATGGAGCCTTTGGTCGCAATCAGGCCACCGAGAGCCTGGGGCGCGATGAATTCCAGTCGTTGCGAGGACCCATCTGCCTTACTGTCAACCAGCATTGCCGTGCAGTCAACATGACCTGTGACGATATGACCACCGATTTCATCGCCCAATCTGGCGGCTCGCTCCAGATTGATTCTCTTCCCGACGGTCCAGGATTCAAGGGTCGTGCGATCCAGGGTCTCTTGAGAGATATCAACCATGAACCAGTCGCCGGTCTGATCGGCTCCTTTGTCCACAACGGTAAGGCAACAGCCGGAACAGGAAATTGAGGAGCCCGCTGCTATGTTCTTTGCAAGATAGTGTGTTGCGATTTTAACCCTGCGATTTTTTCTTTGGATTTTACCCGCGTCCTGATCACTGTCTTCCAGACTGAGAATTTCCCCGATGTCGGTGACAATACCTGTGAACATAGACTATTCCTTACGCTTAAGGCCGGTTGCGCCACAGGATATGGAGGTCATCCGGGCCAAGGGGTATGCTTGCTTCCTTATTCCATAGCCCCACGGCCCGATCAAGCGTCTTCAGGACTGTTACAGCGACGGCTTTGCGTCCATTTCCGGCAATGATTGGCGCTTGATAATGGTAGATGCAATCGACAAGGTCCGCTTTTAAAAAAGCTCCGGCAATGATTGCACCGCCTTCTATCAGGAGACGGTTTACACCGTCTTGTGCGATCAGATTCAAGACTTCAACCGGATCATGGCTGGCGATATGGCTCGCTCGATCCTTGAGATACTGGTCCGTGGTTAGCGAGCGCTTGCCCAGGACATAGACTCTGGGACTGTAGCGTTCCAGCCCGGCAATACGCACATCCAGCCGAGGATTGTCCGCAAATACGGTTCCTGTGCCGACCGCGACCGCATCGCAGCGGCTGCGTAATACATGGCTAGAACGGCGCGCTTGTGGTGATGTGATCCACTGACTTGCTCCGTTTTCCAGGGCTATCGCTCCATCGTGAGTTGTCGCGAGTTTCAACGCTACCCAAGGGCGTTCTAAGCGCAGTCTTGTGGTGAAACCAATGATGGATCGCTCCGCCTGATCTCGACATAAGCCGGTCAAGACTTCAATCCCGGCCTGCTTTAAGTCAGTAACGGAGGTTCCATCCGTCCTTGGATCCGGATCAAGGCAGGCGATAACGACCCTGGTTACGCCGGATTTTTTAATCAGATCGAGACAGGATGGACCGCGAGGGCTGCTATGGGCGCAAGGTTCCAATGTCGTATATAATGTGGCGCCGAGAGTTTTTCCTTCGGCCTGGGCCAGGGCGATGGATTCCGCATGGGGGCGACCGCCGTCTCCGGTGCGCCCACAACCGATAATGCAGTCGTCGTTGGTGATGACGCAGCCGACTGCCGGATTGGATCCGGTCCGGCCCTGGGACTGGTCGGCTAGGCGCAGCGCGATGTCCATGAATCGGCTGTCGTGCTTGGCAGCCATTACAGAGCCTTGAGGTTCGGAGTCTTCAGATTTCCAATAAAGTCTTCAAAGTCTTCAGCTGCACGAAAATCACGGTATACGGAGGCGAAACGTACATAAGCGACAGAATCGATATCCTTTAGCGCATCCATGACTCGTTCGCCGATTATTTCGACTGCAATGTTACTTTCGCCGGATGATTCCAGTTGTCGAACGATCCCGGTAATAAGTTTGTCGATTTGTTCCTGCGCTACGGGGCGTTTGCGCAGAGCAATCATGATCGATCTTTCCAGCTTATCGCGATTAAAAGGCTCGGTTAGACCCGATCGTTTCTGGACCATCAGCTCCCGGAGCTGGACGCGCTCAAAAGTTGTAAAGCGGGCAGCGCAGGCAGTGCACGCACGGCGTCGGCGAATAGCGGAATGATCTTCGATCGGCCTACTATCTCGCACTGTTGAATCGTCATGTCCGCAAAAGGGGCAGCGCATGCCAAACTCCACCTTAGCTATTGAAAATATAACATATTATTTGATTTTTTTGAAATCCGCAATGCTGCTTAAGCATTCTATCTCAAAAAACGGTATTTTCACGATATTAACTTGAAATTAAAGCCATTAGACAATAGTATAGGGTTTAATGATGCGTTCACAGCGTATGATTATTGGCGCCTTGGCTATATAGGCACTTAATCAACGAATGCTGACTTTACAGAGGGGAAGGAAGCGCTAAGAGCGGATCTATTTTAAGTTTCTTTAAGAGAGGTTTTGATTAATGGACAATAATACCACCATCCAGCGACAACAAGAAGCCAGCCGCGATTCGGCCATCAACCAAGGCCTACGCAAGCATATGCTTGGTGTGTACAACTATATGTGCTCTGCCATTTTGCTGACTGCTGTAACCTCTATGCTGGTCTCCAAAAGCCCAAGCCTGATGGCATTGATTTTTAACACGCCGCTGAAATGGGTCGTTTTTCTAGCGCCGCTTGGTCTGGTCTTCTATCTCAGTGCCAGGCTAATGAAACTGAAATTATCCACGGCGCGGACGCTGTTTTTCGTATACGCAGCTTCTGTCGGACTGATGATCTCATCGATCTTTATCGTTTATTCCGGTATATCGATTGCAAAAACCTTCTTTATTACGGCTGCGGCTTTCGCCGGCTTGAGCCTTTATGGCTATACCACCAAGAGATCCTTGTCTGCTATGGGAAGTTTCATGGTGATGGGGTTGATCGGACTGATCATCGCCATGGTAGTGAATATCTTCCTGCAGTCTGCGATGATGGACTTCATTATCAGCTGCGTAGGCGTTCTGATTTTTGCGGGACTGACCGCTTGGGATACGCAAAAAATCAAAGAGATGTATCTCCACAACAATTATCAAGGCACTGTGGCAGCGAAGATCTCAATCTATGGAGCCTTGGCGCTTTACCTCGACTTTTTGAACATGTTCCTGTTTCTATTACGCTTTTTCGGAAGCCGTGAATAGTAATCTTTTATAGCATCACCATGGGGGCCACTCAGCAGCTTGGTTGCGAGTGGCCCCTTTTTTTGTTTTTAGATTTTTAATCATTGTGCTGGCATAGTGCGTTATTTAGATCGCATGAACATGGGGCCAGTCGTGGTTCAGACCAAGAACAACAGCCTTCAATGGCCGGAATCTTTTCCCAGCCAGGTTCTTCTGTTTGTCAATGTTCAAGAACAGCTGGATTGGCGTAAACCCTTCAGCAGGGGGCAGAACGATCTGTCGTCACTGGCTAAGTTACAGTCCTTCCATAACGATATTATAAAACTTGGGCTGAAACCTTGCTATCTCTTGTCAATGGTCGTTATGCAAGACCTCGACGCTGTCCGTCTTATCATGGAAATCAGCAGTGACGGAATGTGTGAACTGGGTGTTTTGCACCATCCTGTATCGACACCGCCATTTTTGGAAGATGTCACTGGCTATAACAGCTATAGCGGAAACCTGCTTAAAGAGGTAGAGTTGGCGAAAATTACGTCTTTGACCCACATGTTTCAAGATCTGTTCCATCGTCACCCCCGGATTTATCGTGCAGGAAGAAGTGGCCTTGGTCCGAACTCCCCTGGGATTTTAAAGCAATTGGGGTATCACATTGACTGTTCGGTACGTTCCTGGTTTGATTATAAACCGTATAGCGGCTATGATTACTCATCAATCTGCCCCAATGCATTCTGGCTTGACGAAGCACACAGCCTTCTGGAACTTCCCATGTCAACTGCATTTATCGGGCCGATGCACAGCCTGGGCCCCAGGATCTATCCTTTGATGCAATATTTCAAGCCTGGTTATGCCATGATGGAAAAGACGGGATTGTTACAGCGTGTGGTTATGACCCCTGAGGGCAACAGCGTAGCTAAAGGGACTGAAGCTGTAGAAAATCTATTACGCTCAGGCTATGGCGCGATTAGCATCAATATGCATAGCCATTCGCTCACTCCGGGAAACAGCAGTTATGTTAGGACGAAAAAGGACGTAAGTCGTATTCGTCACTGGCTTGTGGAACTTGTCAATCTGTTAATGGAAGGTTATAAAGCTCAGGCGGTGCTTCCAAGCCAGCTCTATGAGAAGTTTCGCCCGTACTAACTGACCCCTATTATCAGGAAAAGATATGCCAGTATATTCTGCTCCCGTGAAGGACAGCCAATTTGTTCTAAACGACCTTTTAAATATCTACTCGCTTACCAACACGATTCCAGGTTTTGCCCAAATCGGTTCCGATCTGACGAAAGCGATCCTTGAAGAAGGTGCAAAGTTCGTAGAAGAAAAACTCCATCCCATCAACCAAAGCGGTGACGAAGAGGGCTGCACACGCCACGCGGATGGTAGTGTGACGACGCCGTCAGGATTTAAAGAGGCATACCAGGCCTGGTGCGAGGCGGGCTGGGGAACATTGTCGGCACCGGAGCGTTTTGGGGGCCAGGAACTACCCTATGTGCTCACTATGGCGTTTAACGAATATCCTTCGGCTGCAAACCACAGTTTCGCAATCTATTCAGGCCTGACTCAAGGAGCCGTTGCGGCCCTGGTCGCCAGTGGTTCTGAAAAGCTGATTGAAACCTATGTCACGAAGATGGTCAGCGGTGAATGGAGCGGGACAATGAACCTGACGGAACCGCATTGTGGCACCGATCTGGGGCTGATTCGAACCAAGGCAGTTCCCGAAGAAGATGGGTCCTACCGCATCACTGGAACCAAGATTTTTATCTCCGCAGGGGAACATGACTTGACGGAGAATATCATTCACCTTGTCTTGGCGCGTGCAGAAGGCAGCCCGGAAGGGATTAAGGGGATTTCGCTTTTCGTTGTCCCGAAATATCTTGTCAACGAAGATCAGAGCCTGGGTGAGCGTAATACTCTATCTTGCGGCGCTATTGAAAAAAAGATGGGTATTCATGCCAATGCGACCTGTCTTTTGAATTTTGACGAGGCAAAGGGATGGATGATTGGTGAGAAAGACCGTGGCTTGGGCGGTATGTTCGTGATGATGAACGCAGCACGAATCGGTGTAGCTATGGAAGGACTTGCAGCGTCGGAAGCAGCTTATCAAAATGCTGTAGCTTACGTTAAGGAACGCAAGCAAGGCCGCGCCCTGACAGGCGCAAAAAACCCGGATGACAAGGCAGATCCTCTGATTGTTCATCCTGATATCCGACGGATGTTGATGGATATACGTAGTTTCAATGAAGGCGCACGAGCCCTTATTTTGTGGGCGGCGTTACAGGTGGACCTGGCGCGCAATGCTCCGGATGAGGCCGATCGCCAGAAAGCGGATGACCTGCTGGGGTTATTGACACCCGTCCTCAAGGGCTATTTTACGGATAAGGGTTATGAGAATTCAACGCTGGCGCAACAGTGTTTCGGTGGTCACGGTTATATTCGTGAATGGGGCATGGAGCAGCTTGTTCGCGATGCACGGATTTCACAGATTTATGAAGGAGCCAATGGGGTTCAGGCGCTCGATCTGGTCGGGCGCAAACTCCCAAAGAACGGTGGACGGGCAATCCAGACCTGGTTTGCTCTACTTGGTGATCATTGTGACGATCTACAGGGAAATGAGGCAATGACACCATTTGTCGCAGCATTGAAGGCGGCTCTGGAGGATCTTAAGGCAGCCACAATGTGGCTGGTGCAACATGGTATGCAAAACCCTAATGAAGCCGGAGCAGCTTCTTATGCCTATATGACCATGATGGGCCATATAGCGGTGGGCTATTTCTGGACGTTGATTGCTCAGAAGGCACAAGAACATCTGGATGCCGGAGACGGGGATCAGGATTTCTGGGAGGCAAAGCTTGTGACAGGTCGGCACTTCATCAATAGGCATTTGTGTGAGACCGCGACCTTGCGTCGCAAGATTGAAGCAGGCTGTGAGACAATTATGGCCTTGCCCGCCAATGCGTTTTAGCTAAAAGGATGGAAGGCTTACGCCAAAATGACGATGACCCTGCCTCGAGGGAGGAGGCAGGGTCTAATAGCGCTCGTCACGCTTGTCTGACAGTTAGGCAACAGGGGGGGAATCCTAATCCTGTCCGACGAAAGCACCTTATAACATATATATTAATTTATCGTTGAGTTGATACATGGACGCATAAACTATCCAGGCGAGAAAAATGGCCAAAGATAATAAAAACTGCGCAAAGACACATCTAAGACGGGTAACAGGCCTGTCCATCTTGCTAGCTATCGTCTTGATTGGACTGAAGGTCTGGGCGCTTCTTGAGACGGGCTCTGTTGCAATTTTGAGTATCTTAGTCGATTCGACGATGGATTTACTCGCATCCATCATAACCTTTGTTGCCGTTAGGGTCGCCATGGAGCCAGCCGATAGCGACCATCGCTTTGGTCATGGCAAGGCGGAGGCTTTGGCTGCACTATTTCAGGCGCAAATCATTATGCTCCTTGCGCTTGGGATTGTTTGGAAAGCCTTTCAGGCCTGGAGTGAAGAACGACCGATCTCCAATCCTGAGATCGGAATCTTCGTTGCGCTTGTGACGATTGGCGCTACTTTGGCTCTGGTTTTATATCAACAGCATGTCGTCCGAATGACCGGATCGATCGCCGTGCGTACGGACCAGATTCACTATCAATCCGACCTTGCTTTGAATGTCGCTGTCATCATCGTTTTGATTTTGGAAGGCTATGCCAAGATGATGGGTGTCGACAGTCTGATTGCTACGGCTATTGCTGCGTGGATGGTTTACGCGGCCATGAAATCGTTTCGAGATGCAATCGATATGCTCATGGATCGCAATTGGGGGCAAGATGAACACGGTATGATTCACAAAATCGTGATGGGCCATCCTCAGGTCAAAGATATGCATGAGCTAAAGACCCGAACATCAGGATATGACCGGTTCATTCAGCTTCACCTGGTGGTTGATGCCGATCTTTCGGTGCTGAATTCGCATATGATTTCGGATGAAGTCGAACAGCTTCTCAAAGAGAAATACCACAATGCAGAAATCATCATTCACATAGATCCGGAAGGGTTGCTTGAAGAAGATCAGCACAGCGTGCACTATACTCCGCTTGTGACAAAATAGAAATTGCCCTAGGTTGCGGATATGAAAAAAATCAGGATCACCCTCTTATCATTGGCTTTGCTCCTTTTTTTAGGCGTTTTTGGCTATCGTTTTGTGAAACCTACAGCGGATGTCATAGCCTCTTATGGAGCACGGGTCGTCTGTTCATGTGTTTTCGTCGGTGGTCGCTCAGATGATTCATGCGCAATGGACCTGGAAGAGGGAATGGAGATAGCGCGGTTAGAAATTGATCGTAAGGAAAAACGTGTAACGGCCACGATTCCTCTGATATCTAAAAGATCTGCGGAGTTTATAGAAGACGGAACAGGCTGCCTACTCGACTAAGTCAAGTGGGGTGAGGCCCTTCGATGCATTTCCAATTCCACTGGGCCTACTCAAAAAAACCAGATCAGAGAAGCGCTTAATCTTTCAAAATATCCCGACCGATAATTAGGCGCATGATCTGGTTTGTCCCTTCCAGGATCTGGTGGATGCGCAGGTCCCGAAAGAAGCGCTCCACGGGATAGTCCTTCAAATAGCCGTAGCCGCCGTGAAGTTGAAGAGCGTCGTTGACGATTTGTGAACAGCGATCGGTCGCCAGTCGCTTGGCCATGGCTGCAAAGCGCGTTTTGTCGGGATCATTGCGGCTAACCTTCAGCGCTGTCCTGTACAGGAGGCTTCGAACAGCCTCAAGTTCTGTCGCCATATCGGCAATCATGAATTGCGTGTTCTGGAAGTCGGCGATAGTCTTGCCGAATTGTTTTCTGTCCTTGACATAGGCGATGCTGTCGTCAAGGCAACGTTGCGCTCCACCGATAGAGCAGGCCGCGATATTCAATCGTCCGCCGTCTAGTCCGCTCATGGCGATCTTGAAACCTTCGCCTTCCGCACCGATGCGGTTTTTAACCGGAACACGGCAATCATCAAAGTGAACCTGGGCTGTCGGCTGGGCGTTCCACCCAAGCTTATGCTCTGGTGTTCCAAAGCTGATGCCGGGGGTTGACTTCTCTACAATCAGGCAAGAGATCCCATTGGCGCCTTCGCCCCCGGTTCTTACCATACAGATATAGAGGTCGCTTACTCCGGCACCGGAAATAAAAGCCTTAGACCCGTTTAGAATATAATGATCTCCGTCTCGCTCTGCCCTGGTTTTCAAGGATGCAGCATCGGATCCCGCTGATGGCTCAGTAAGGCAATAGCTAGCCAAAACCTCCATGGTTACTATCTTGGGTAGAAAGCGCTTCTTCAAGTCGGGATCGCCAAAACGATCAATCATCCAGGCTGTCATGTTGTGAATGGAAATAAAGGCCGATGTCACCGGGCAACCGTAAGCCATTGCTTCAAAAACCAAAACAGCATCCAGTCTGGACAAGCCAGCGCCGCCATGATCAGGGCTGGCGTACATGGCTGCAAAGCCAAGATTGCCAGCAGCTTTAATGACATCTACCGGAAAATGATGGTCATGATCCCATTGTCCGGCCTGATCAGTAATTTGTTCTTTTGTAAATCGTCGTGCTAAGTCCTGGATAGCGATTTGCTCGTGAGAAAGTTGATCATCCATGTCGTTCAATTCCTCTGATGAAACAAGGCTAAAGCCAGTGATGGCTGCGATACCAGGCTGCGGTCAACTCTAGGCCACGATGCAGACTATATTCCGGACTCCAGCCTGTCAATCGATTGAGCGCGTCATCACTACTGGTCCAGTCCGGATGCAGGATTTCAGCAATTTTCTCAGGAGTGACTAGGGGAACTCTTTTTCCAAAGCGTTGTAAGGATCTATTGACAAAACTGCTTAGACCAATCGCCAGACCAGGAGGCAAGGGCAGGATGTAGTTTCGATGATTCAAGACCTTCTCAAGAGCCTTGAAAAGATCGCCCATGGAATAACCATCGCGGCTTCCATCGTGGAGTGTCAGGATCTTGTGGCATGTCTCGAAGCATTCGCTGACGGTCAATGCGGCGTTTGCAACATCCTCAGCCATGATCATCGCATAGCGACCATGACCGATCTGTAATCCAAGTCCAAGACGGGCGAGCTTGAAAAAGATAAGCGTCTCACGGTCTCCAGGGCCATATATTACACCGGGACGCAATATGGTCCAGTTGAGATCTGATGCGCGCACCAGTTCTTCCGCTGATGCTTTGCTTGCTGCGTAGGAGGAGATATCAGGGGAGCGCGCTGCGATGGAGGAGATGAAAATGAAACGCTGTACGTCTTCGTGCTTGCAGGCATCAAGAAGGTTTGCTGTCCCTTCCTGGTTGGTTTTGAAAAAGGCTCTCCTGCTCTTTTCTTTGATCGTACCTGCACAGTGGATGACAACATCGGTACCTCTAACCAGATTGCGAAGCGATTGCGGATCCTCCAGGCGCCCCCGTATCCAACGGGTCTGAATCGGCGCCGGGCTTGTATCAGCTCTGCTCAAGGCTGAAATCTGATTATTGGTCTTTCCGAGTTTTTGGAGGATATGCCCCCCAAGAAAGCCAGTTGCTCCGGTTAATGCAAAATGCATGAAGCATTATTCCATCTGTTATCCCACTGGAACCGCCTGCAGGGAGATAGGTTTGATTTCCCCGCTTAAGAACATTTGCCTAGCCTTGGCGCGCGTCAGCTTGCCGGAGGATGTCAGCGGCAGGCTACGCGGTGGAATCAGCAAAACTTCGCATTGCAGTGATGTTTCTTTTGAAATCACTTCCCGGATATTTTCCTGAAGCTGTATTTGCTCCTGCGGATCCTTTTTTTTGCAATGAACCAGGACGACCGGTTTTTCCATATTGTCAACCTCGGTTGTATTGCCGGAGATCGAAAAAGCTGCGACATCTCCGTTGTTAAGGCTGAACTCCTTTTCAATCGCCCATTCGATATCTTGGGGCCAGTAGTTGCAGCCGTTAATGATAATCATATCCTTAATGCGTCCAACGACATAAAGATCGCCGTCTTTGATAAATCCGGCATCACCGGTGTTCAGCCAACCGTCTGTGGTTATCGCACGCTGAGTTTCAGTCTCATTATGGTAATAGCCTCGCATCCTGCTCTTTCCGTGCACGAAGATCTGGCCAATCTGCTCATCTTGTAAGACTTTATTATTATTGTCGCGAATGGAAATCCTAACACCGGGCAGGGGTGGGCCGCAGTTGACGAAGTGTTTTGATCGGGTTTTCGTACTTGTTATGTTTTTTTCCATCGCGATATCGCCCAACGCATCAATTTCTATGGCGGTTGTGGAAATGTCTCTGTTCGGAGAGCCGATGGTTATTGCCAAGGTAAATTCTGCAAGGCCATAGCTAGGGGTCAAAGCCCGACTATCGAAACCTGTAGGGGATAATTTAGAAGCAAAATCCTGCATGACTTCGGGTTTTATCATATCTCCGCCGCAACCTGCGATCCGCCAGCGAGAGAGGTCTAGGCTCTTGATATCCTGCTCTTTGACCCTGCGGGTGATAAGGTTATAGCCAAAGTTCGGCGCATAGGAGATTGCATTTCCGTCGCATTGTGAAATATGTCGCAGCCATGACAAGGGCCGACGGACAAATTGATCGGTTGGAATAATATCTAGCGAGACTTGCGACGTTAGGGGCGTGATAAAAAAGCCGACAAGACCCATATCGTGATATAAAGGCAGCCAACTGATGGCGCGGTCATCGTCACAAAGCTGCATACCATGAAGGGCCTGAAGGCGACAGTTGTCAAGAAGCGCTTTATGGGTGATTTCCACGCCATAGGGAGAGCGCGTACTTCCTGAGGAGTATTGCAGATAGGCAACTTCATCGCTTTTTGCTTGAGGCAGTGAGGCAGGCGCCCAGCTAAGCTTGTCAATTCCGCTCCATGTCGTTGTTAGAATTACGTCTTCGAGTCCCTGGGCAGCTTCGCTTAGATAGGACAAGAGACCTTCAGGGCCGATCAAGAGCGATGCTTTGCTACTTTGAAGCTGTTGCCTGATCTGTCGAACATAGCCATCA
>Ga0056124_1000473_pt1 | contig 12793 bp, 12 predicted proteins | sample WorMetHEROISLAND_2_FD_70069 | JGI IMG/M metagenome (GOLD analysis project Ga0056124, IMG submission 70069) | Marine gutless worms symbiont microbial communities from Max Planck institute for Marine Microbiology, Germany - Olavius sp. 4 HERON ISLAND | ecosystem: Host-associated > Annelida >... | reverse complement strand
CTCAACGTATGTGATCAGGAATCACCAACGTTACAGACAGACAGACAGACAGACAGACGGACAGACGGACGTCAAGCGACGGCAACACCGTTCCATGCTAAAGCATGGGACGGTAAAAATTCTTTCAACGAGTTTAGCTAAAAAGAGCTAGATAGCTTGGTTTCTATTGGCTGGAGAATTGCGATTCTTACGTTAGTTGCGTTCATTGCGTTGCGTGCGTTGCGTTGGCTGGAAACCCCGATTAGATTCAGTCCTGACCCTAGCAACGCGAATGATACAAACCTGATTACTTACTTACTTACTCTATGGTTGGAAAGTGTAAACAAACTTTGACTATGGCTTCGTATCAAGGGAGGTAAGTAACTTTTTAGTCGATTGTACAAGTTATTATATCATATACATTTAATTGCCGGTTAGTTGTGCATGTGCTGCTTTCCTTGTAGGTTGTATGAATTTAAAGACATAGTCGAATCAGAAGTAATCGACATCGAGAGGCTTCGCAAAGTAACGTTTCGAGGTCGGTGGGCGTACCTTAGCTCTTTTTAAAGTTAAATATTGTAGCCTGCGTGTTCATGCACAGTTTTTATAACCTCGATGCGAATTATATTACATTGAAATGTCAGTAATTGTTGCATGTATTGACTTTGTGATTGTTGCATGAGCCTTCTTTTTCAGGTACCAGTGACAGCTGGTTAAAAGTAATGGAAAGCTTTTTATATAACGGAACTCTGCAGATCTGATCAGATCAGTTAGGCTCACCATGCGCGTTTGTCTGTGTACACAGTCAGTGTGATTATATGTGCATTTCTGTTTCAGTCGGCTGTCCAGAAAACCCATGGATGCGTTCTGTAGTATGGAAGGTATGCTGTCACACACATTGACACTATTATCTCTGGCGGTGACTACAAACACTACATCGGCGCACATCGGCACATCGGCGGCGAGTAACGGAGTTTCTTTGTTGCATGCCACTGCTGCTACTGTTGGCGGTATCATATTCGTTGATCCCGACTTCAAATCGATGAACCCTAAGTTGATTCTCTTAGCACAGCTGCTGCCTATCATATGCAAGGATTCTGGTAGTTCATATCTCAGCAAGACTGGCTGAGCACAAACAAAATGCCAGTTTAGAACGTTCGTATTTCACAAGGTAGTGTAGCGACGAGTTTAAGGTGCGGTGGGAACTTTATAATAATAGTTTTATCGTAAATTGTCCGCAGAGTTTGCCAGTAAAAGAATTATTAAAATCGGTCAGTATTTGGCGAAGGTATAGACAAAAGTATGGTGGCACCTAAATGCAGTGCAGCACGATATGCCGGTGTGCAGCGGCGGCCGCGGCGCCTATATACACTATACAGACATGTCAACTGCCGATGTGCGCCGATGTAGTGTTAGTAGTCACCCGACGTTATCTCTGGCTGTTGCTCTAACTCTAACCCTAAACCCTACTGCATATTTAAAAAAATTGGGCAGGCCACAACAACATGTAAACAAAATTTACTTGGCTGTAAATGTACTGGGTGGTCAATAACCTTTGGCTTGGTCTGCTTGTCTGCCTAAATATACAGCATTGCAGCTATTTTGTCCACTTCCGTTGTTGTCATTTTGTAGAATGCCGACATTGCATACATATAATGTTGTTCTGTCTTTTCTAGCTGCAGGCCTCACATAGGCCAGTTTGTTGTCCATGATAAACTCATTCTCAGAAAATCATTTCTATCTAAATGCTCTATTGTTTCTAAGTGATTGATGATAATGATAATGATGATGATGATACTGATGGTGGTGATTATGATGATAATTGTCATTACTGATGATCGTTTGTTGCTGCTGGTCGTTGTGTAGTTGATGCTGAAGTATCTGCCTGTTGTACAGTCTGACTGGAACTCTGAAATGAGCAGAAGAAGGTTGGTCACTTTTCCCAGTTCTCAATGCTTAATTTTTATGTTTGTAAATATTGGTTTTGTTTATCACCATTAATTGAATAATTGACTATTATATTAACAACAAATGTTGTGCAGTTTTGTACTGTACTTTGCATTACAGTAAATATCTTTTATCTGTACCTTTATCAAGTAAAGTTTAATCATAATTGAACAGCTGTTACCCATCAGTTCGTGACAGTTGAACAGATATGTAATTCTGTTCAGTTATGATGAAACTTTCCTGGAGATTCTTGCATTTACATTTATACTTCTTGTCTTTCTTAGCAGTTGTTTGGCACTGCTATTGTTAGTTTGTAGCCATTGTGTCATCTGAGATATGATATGTCTGTTTGTGTCTAATTGTTACTGGCAGAGCACTGTATCGGCAGTTTGTTGATGAGGTTATCATTAAACCTGGAACTCGACACTTTGAGAGCAGCCGCACTGATGTAACACTTGAGGACCATGTATGTTTGCCAAATAACTTGACGTGTTTGACATATTATATCACACAGTCCAGTTTTGAATGATGAAGTAGGCAAATTAATTAGCAGAAAACTGTTTGTTATTTTAAAGTGCTTGAGTTTTAAGAGAATTAACACACACAACTAAATATTTGAGCTGTCAAATTAATGTACTAATTAGTTTGTTAATGAATTAGTCGTGGTTAAGAAAATTAATGCCATTATAATTTTGACACAGCAGCAAAAATTACTTTGCATGCCACCCAATTTAGTCACTTTTTGCCCATCTTTCGTGGAACATGTTCTTGTAGCCGTTGCCTTGCATTGATATGATGACAGGAGTGAGTGGTTGAAAGCTGATGAAGTGAAATGTCCTGTTTGTAGCCATTGAATCCACATCCAGACAGCAAGTGGAGTCAATACTTTAGTGACAATGATATGCTTGTACAGATCGACAAAGATTGCCGGTAACTATTTATTTATTTATTTATTTACCGGTAGTTATTGTAATAGTGAACAATCTCGTGACATTCCTTGTGTTTGGATAGTTTTTTTCGTAGTTTGGTAATGTGAAGCCAATAGCAATTGAGTAACTTTCTCGGGCAGATGCTTTAAGAGCTCATTAGCCTGAGAAGTAGCAGACTCGGCCACCAGCAGTGTGTTTAGCAGTTTAGCTGGCAGCGCAGTTTATCATCATCATCGTCATCATTAGCGGTGATTAGTGGATGCAGGACAATGAGTCCTCTATATCCAGATCATAACAGTTTATAGTTGTAGTTCTTCCTTATAACAGAATCGAATGGGCTGATTTGACCACACTTTATCTAGTCTGGATTCAAACATCTGAACACTTGTAGAAGACACAACAAATTCAGGTAACGAATTCCATGGTGCAACAACTCTGGCTGCGAAACAATTTCTTCTTACCGGTATTTCTATCTTGGAGTGTTGTGCAACTAGTTTCGGAGAATGTCCTCTTGTTCTGGACGCGAAGTTTAGCTGAAGAGTGGTCATTATTGTCACCATTATAATTGTTCTCATAGTAGTAATACAGATGTGGTGTTGACGTAATGTGTACACTTTGTAGTGATGTTTGCAGGCATAATCGTAGCTTCAGTGTTTGTCAGTGTGGACTGTGGATTGATGCTGTTGCTGCTGATGAATGATGATGGAATGTGTGCTTTATACCCCAGTGGAGCTGCAGCTTTATGTTTACATTTAGTCTTCAACTCATGCTCATGCAGTACCCATATGTGCTCACATTTGTGAAGTGCACAAAATGTCTGTCAGATTTGCAGAATCAAAGGTGCTGGGTGGGAGTCATCGGTGGTACATGGTCAGGGATTTTTAAAAAAAGCAGCAGCAACGTAAAAGAGATGACAGATGTTCAGTTATTGATATTCGATGGAATGGCATTCCATATCTGTGGAGCAGCATAACTGATAGCATGATGACCTATTGATGTATAAACTGGACACTTAGCCAATAGGTGAGTGTATGGTGAGTGTGTTATAGAAACGTGATCATCAACGGCCATGTTGTGTTTAGGCGCCTGTGTCCAGGCCTGGCGTTCTTCCAGAATGCAACTTCTAACACACTGGACGTACTTGACACTGCTGCTGGAACGTATGAAACGTTACGAGTTCGCGTGGAGCGTTCAGTACTCAAGTCACAGAACATCTCACGCAATCGGCTCGGTTTTACCACTGCCAATGTAATTTCCTGCTGCATACTCTTTGTAGTAATTATTGGTAGTAACTGCCTGTTATGCCTCAGATTTGGCATGTTTTTCATTGACGTCGTGGCTACATAAATTTACTTACTTACTAGGGTAACTTGTTCTTTTAGTAGGGCTGAAAAAACCCGAGTTTTTTAAAGCTCAACATGGTGGGTTTGATTGGTTTTAACGCTTAGACTCGGGTTTTGTAAAAAGACCCAACTTGACAGGTTCTGGGATTTGTGTGGGTTTTTAGTTGTTAGAATAAGCACTGCTATGTAGATACTCTCCACATCAAATAAATATAAGATATGGCAGTTTTATTGTCAGTTTTATTACTAGTTAGGAACAATCTATATATTTGTAAGTGCTCTAATTGCAATTTAATTAACCATAATAAAATATTTCAGTATTAGTGGAACACGAAACTGAAATTGTGTTTAAGTCTGGGGTGGGTTTTTAACTGGGTTTTTGGGTGTATCTGCCGAGGTGTCTGAATTCTGTCTTTCAGGAGCTTGTCATAGATGTTGCCATTGCCACGAGTAGTCGCCATGCTTCTCTGTCCTGCACACATCGCTCTGCCGTCGCCAGCCCAAGGTTTAGTGAACGCAGATCGGCTTTCACTCTTCTTAGCCATGATTGTCTGGGACGGCCAGGCCTTCATCTCCAATCTGCAGGAGTGTCCGCGATGCAGGCCTGCAGAGCTCAGTAGCGGTCCTGGCATGAATCTGCTCGGTTGTCACAGATCTTGTCTGCGTACTTGGGAGGAGTTAGGCTGAGTAGCAACAGTTTGACCACAGACCACTTTTGTACAGAGAACACGGAGATTAATTACTAGTATCATGTGTACAGCAGAGCAAGAATCACTAGTGTGGATATAGACTTAGAACTTCTCTATTTTGTGTTATGTTTGTATGTATGTGTATTTGTTATAACTTATTTTCATCTGAGTTGTGTGTGTGGAGTGTGTGGAGGGCAAAGTATCGTCTGGTTTTGATGATCTTGTTGTTCTTGCTGACGGCCAAGAAGCCAACTGGGAAGTTGTTGAGCGAATTCTCTTTATCTATGCCAAACTGAATCCCGGCCACAGCTACGTACAGGCTAGTAACTAGCATTGTTAATAGTGTTGATAATGTCACTAAAACAGCTAAGTACGGGCTGATAGTGTGCTAATGATGTTGTTAGTTTGTTGAACTAAGCAACTTATCGATTTGCCACTCTGATAACTGTTAACGACCATCAGTTATGAACAGTATGACTGTGATACTGTTTGAAATTCTCTGATCTCAGCCTATCTGTGAAAGAACGTGAGTGTATGTCAACTGTTCACTTGTTGATGCATCTTCACAAATGTGTAGAAGCTGTCTGAGGTTTGCTGTAAAAAGCTGTCAGCTGTTGCTAATAAACAGTATCGATTGACAGTACCACATAACTGATGAATTATAGCTAGTCTGGCACGGTTTTGATGTGCTGCAAAGAGTCCGGATGAATTGCCGTAAAAACAGAACTTTGAAACACACACAGCTGGCTTAGGCTTACTGTATGTTAGTGGATTGTGTTTTTCATTGTTTCCAGTGATTGTGTTCAATGTGTTGTAACTTGTAGGGTGTGAAGGATTGTAGACTGTAGCTAGTCATCTGAATACTTTTAATTCCTGCTGGGATTGCAATAATCATAGTTGCCGCTGTGAAGTGCGCTCATGTGTCAACGTCTATCCCTACTGAATATGCGGTAGCCCATACAATAAACCTGATGTTGTTATTTGTAGGGTATGAACGAGATTATAGGGCCAATATATTATGTGCTTGCCAGCGACACAGACCCTGCCTGTCAAGGTAAACAGCATTCTGTTTAGTAGTCTGGCAGTGAAGACTATTATGATTACTTCAGTCAGTCAATATGTAAATTTGTAAAGCACCCCTGAAGTCTATAGCGATTATTTCAGTCAACCAATATGTAAATTTGTAGAGTGCCCCTTTCACAGAGTTCTCAGAGGCGCCTAGTACGAGTAAGCACGATCAGAAGGCCATGTATGGCCTGGCTTGAATCACTATCTACTGATTCACTGTTTTGCAGTTTTGAACTACTATCCCATGTACACCAAGCTGAAAAATCTGTTGAATTTTTCAATACTTGTAGCGAAATGCTGCCGTGCTGGCTTTCATCAGTCAGTGTTATAATGTATATTATATTACGATATAATTTCTTACCACTTTGTACTACATGTTGTTCAGTGTGTTATTTTGGTATCGTTTGTGTTCTGTTTATTTGTTAGTAGTTATTTATATCTCGTGTATGCAGTGACTTACAGTAATCTAAGTATGCTATATTTTTACAGCAGTTTTTAGTTAATATCTGTGTTCTGCTATCTGCCTTCTTACTGGCTTTCTGTGCGTTAGCACAATGTGACGACTCTCTGTTTGTGTGTCTTTCTGTCTGTCTCTGTCTCTCTGTTTGGTGTTTTGTTATGTCTGCTTGTGATTCCGTTTGTCTAGTGGAGACAGAAGCGGACACGTTCTGGTGCAGTTTGTCTGTCAGCCTGTCTCTGTCTGTCTGTCCGCCTGTCTGTTTGTCTGTCTGCCCGATGCACTGTGGTGTCTGGTTGTGTGTCTAGCGGAGACAGAAGCGGACACGTTCTGGTGCTGTTTGTCTGTCTGTCTGTCTCTGTGTCTAGCGGAGACAGAAGCGGACGCGTTCTGGTCCTGTTCGTCTGTCTGTCTGCCTCTGTCTGTCCGCCAGTCTGTTTGTCTATCTCTCTGTCTGTCTGTCTGTCTGTCTCTGTGTGTCTAGCGGAGACAGAAGCGGACACGTTCTGGTGCAGTTTGTCTGTCAGCCTGTCTCTGTCTGTCTCTCTCTGTCTGTCCGCCTGTCTGTCTGTCTATCTGTCTGTCTCTATGTGTGTAGCGGAGACAGAAGCGGACACGTTCTGGTGCTGTTTGTCCGTCAGCCTGTCTCTCTCTGTCTGTCTGCCTGTCTGTCTGTCTATCTGTCTGTCTCTATGTGTCTATCGGAGACAGAAGCGGACACGTTCTGGTGCAGTTTGTCTGTCAGCCTGTCTCTGTCTGTCTCTGGTTGTACAGCTCTAGGATGTCTCTGTCTGTCCGTCAGTCTGTTTGTCTGTCTGCCTGGTGCACTGTGGTGTCTGGTAGTGTGTCTAGCGGAGACAGAAGCGGACACGTTCCGGTGCTGTTTGTCTGTCGGTCTGTCTCTGTCTGTCCGTCAATCTGTTTGTCTGTCTGTTTGTCTATCTGTCTGTCTCTATGTGTCTAGCGGAGACAGAAGCGGACACATTCTGGTGCTTCACAAACCTGATGAGTGAGATTCGTGACAACTTCAGCAAACATCTCGACCACGATCACGTCTTCGGCATCGGTCAGTTTGATGTAATATCATGTCACATTCCATCAGCTTGTCTCTCTTATTCTTAGTCTCACGTAGCAGCAATGGTGACTAGTTCAACACTTACCAGTGCCTTGTTGTGCGGCTGTCCTAATAGGCTAAGTTACGGGTCTTGCCCATCTGTCCTTCTGTCTATTCTGTGTGGGCTTCTAACTCGAAAACAAAAAGGTGTATAACTGTATATAAATCCAAAATTGATGTGAAAGTTCACTGGGGCAGGATTTACTGGTGTATCATTTTTCAGTTCAAAGTGTCAAGGGTCAGGGTTTCAGTTAGGGTTGTACAGCTCTAGGATGGTGGCCAGCAACATAATGTGTCAGCACCGGCTCGACGTATTTTTCCAGTTACAGAGCTTTATTCTGGCTCTGTGTTGAATGCAGTGATATACAGAACAATCCGTACAAATCCGTGCTGTCGTGGTCCTAGAGATAATATTTATTATTTAGGCCACGTTAAACTCCTCTGTGATGATGATGATGATCGTTGACACTATGGTTGATGCTGTGTCTTGATGCCGATGCTGTTTGTGCATGTAGGTATGTTAATGCAGAAGTTTGACGACCGTCTCAAGACGTCTGATGTGACAGTTTGGCTGAAGCTTCAGCAGCAAGACATCAAGCCTCAGTATTATGCATTCCGCTGGCTCACGTTGCTTCTATCCCAGGAGTTTGAGCTTCCTGGTACGACACACGTATGCTCTCTGCCTTTGAATAAATTCATAGGTTGAAACTGTAACTACTAGCCAATAAGCTATATAAACAGAAATCCTTCCAAAGAAAGTAGACCCCCGGTCGTATTTAAAATTGCAGATGGATGGAAAGAATTTTTGGCTGATATCTGTATCAGCCAAATTGTTGCGAATAGTTAAAAATACGGCTAATATTCAGATGAGTGCCAACGTTTTCGGCTGATATCTGGGTTAGAGAAATTATCGCAGGACAGAACCGTCAGTAATTCTACTGAGAAAGCATGCATGCAGCAAACTGTTCAAATGAAGCCACAACTGTTCGAAAGTTACAACTGTTACCGACTCACAAACAAAAGCACTATTTTGTAGTTTCTGTGCCTGTTTTTAGTTAAAGAAAGTTAAAGAAGTTATCATCAACGTGATTTTCTTTTAGTAAATGAGAAAAAAAAATTGAATATCCTTATTTTTTCAGTGGATTTTCAGGGGACAAAATTCAGTGGCAGATTTGGCTTGGGGCTCCAGAAGAAAGCAACAACGGATGCTGAAATGTCAGCAAGTTAGCAAATCAAAGTTTTGCTTTGATTAATTGCTGTAGCTTATTTGATGCTGTCTGCAAAAGCGGGCAAAGTTCAGGGTCATCAGCCAAACAAAGCTTGTACCCAGAATGACGCGATAGAAGGCTGATATTGTTGGTGTCTCTGTGTATTTGTCTGCGTGTGTCTGCTCATCTCTCTGTCTGTCTGTGTCTGCATGTCTGTAGATGTGTTACGGCTATGGGACACTCTTCTGGCTGATAAAAATCGATTTGATTTTCTGATTTGCGTTTGCTGTGCAATGCTGATGTAAGTTATTTTTAGTCTCACCTGTATCGTGTCACGCATAAACTGATTACTGTTATTTATGTTATAATTATAACTTTTTTTGGCAGCATCAGCAATGCCAACTATTGCAGCAGATCTTTCTTTCTTTCTGTCTATTGCACTTGTGCACCGTCCTAAAGTCGGACAGAATGAGATGCCATTTAGCAGCAGAGACACTTGTGTCATTCAGGGGTAAAAAATTCTTATTAGTCTATGACATCTGCATTACAAATTGCAGCCAAATTGTTGCACTATAAACAGCCGATAAGGCTCAGCAATGCCATTCTTTTCCCTTGTCACAAAATAGTGTTTGCAGTGATGCTCCATAGTGCCTAATTACTTTGGCACTTGTTATTATTGTCAATCTGCTTGGCTAGTAACCACTAATAACGAAGAGTCTGTACCTCAAGCTCTTTGTGCAAAATACAGATTTCCAAATAAAAAAATCCAGAGTAATAATAAATGAAGAGATATTTCCACAATAATGGGTGTGCATCTTCTCAGAGTCAGAACTTTTGCCCTCCAAATAAGTAGTGCACAATTTACCTTGGGAATTTTGATGACATAATTTCAACAAAACTGACAGTGCATTTTTTCTCGCTGAAGTTATAGTAGGACTTAAATATTTTAATGTAGCGTTTTTTTTTAGAAAAGTAGGTGTGGCAAATATTTTTGAAAATCAGATCTAGCATTATTTTGATATCTCCATGCCAGAAATTACCAAAATCATTTTATTTTTGCCGAAGTTAGATAGTGGTGCTAGACACATTATTTTATTTGTACACAGTAGACATATTATTAGTGTAACTACTACTGCTGTTGCTACAGCTAAGGTACTACAGTTATTACTGTTGCTGCTGTTGTTGCTCTTGGTGGTGGTGTTATGATGCGCTGTAGTATCGAGAGTCGCGATGTGTTTGTGTGTGAAGTTTAATACGAGACGATCTGTTGGCCGGAGACTTCTCAACTAATATGAAACTTGTTCAGGTTAGCATTTCTTCTGCCTTTCTCGTCAGTGTTATTTTTAGCTGAACGTGTGAAGAATGTTGGACTTTTCAGTGCCTTTAGCTTTATTTTAAATATGGCAGAAAATTTCTAATATTTGTTAAAATTTGCTTTTACGCATCCCTATTATCGAGAACTTTTAAAATTCATAAAAATTTGTGAATTTTAAAATTTTTGAAAATTGTGAAATTTGAATTTCAATCTGTGGGCAAGTGTAATCGTAATCTCATATCTGTCTTTTAATTTTTTGCTTACTTTTATCAGTTCATCATTTTATGCACAATTGCTGTTTTAAATACGTTAAACAAAATAAATACCTGATGTGTGATGTGAATGAAAGTAGTAAGTAAGTAACCGAGTTAGTAAATAAATAAAGAAGCAAGTGATGTAGAGCTGATGATGTGAATGTTGCAGCGCTATCCATGTGTTGATATAAACGTGATACTTGGCAAGGCCGTTGAACTGGCGGGTCTCCGGTGACAAGAGTTGTCAGGTTTGTAGTCTGTTTGCACTCACTACCTGTGTGCTCTCTTTGTTTCATCACTTCACTCATTAGGTCTGTCGTCTCTTCCCGTCTAGTTATGCTCTGCTGCAGTGGCGTCGTATGTTTAGCTGGATTCCTTGCTCCTTTGAAAGTGAACGAAAAGAAACAATTAATCCGACGAGGCAGGTCTGACGTGAAAATGTTCATCTGAACTGTACAGTACCGTCCCTCGGAGTATGCTGTTATTTTGCTGTTATCAGTTGGCGTCGTTTCTCTCTGCCTCAGTCTCGGTCTCAAATAGCTTGGTTTCATGTTCTTTGCCCTTGGACTCGTCCTTGATCTTTTCTCGTTTACAGCACTGAGTGTCCATCACGTGCGCACACAGATGCCCTGCAGTGTCAGTGATAATCTGGCGCACTGTTGATCATCATCATCATCATCATCATTTATTCGCCATAATAAAGTACATAATATAAAACTCATGAAACACACAGTTGGCAAGACATACCAGGCTCACAGAGCTCTTACAGTAGCCTTTACCTAAACAAAACTATACCATCAACACAGATTAAAATCAAGTTAAAACATAAAAAAGTACAATTAGGCCTATACAGTATGCTTTAGATACGACGAAAAATCGACACTTTTTAATGAACTCTTAAAAGTTGGCAGAGAAGCAAAATTAACTGTAGGCGGTAAATAGTTCCAGACATCAATGACTCTTTCGGCGAAAAAGTTACGACGAGCCGTGTGTGTACATTGTGATTTATACAGTTTGTATGGGTGTCCCCTGGTCTGAGGTGAAGGGCTAAATGTGAAGAAATCAAAATTGGTACAGATTCGACCAAACACAATCTTGTAGCAAAATATCGATCGATAAAACTTATCACTATTGTTGTACAAGATGCTGATGGTTGTGTAGAGTTGTTGGTCACGGATTCCCCCAATCCTGTGAAGTATTCTGCTGCATTAAAGTTGATGCATTTCTTTCACACAGCATTACAGATCACACTCATTGATATTGTTGATATTGTTTCAGTGGCTCTGAGATTGGTACATGTATCTTAGCCAAGCGTTGACTAGCTCAGTCTAGCTGTTAAACTATTAGCAGTACTCAACAGAGTGGCATATCAGCCGCCTTGCCAGTATGGTGAAGGGTGGTAAACTATTGCTGTCCCTTTGAAAATACATTACAGGGGTGAAATTTGTGCAAAATAGGGGAAGGGGATATTTAAGATTGCCCATGACTAAACTTTGTGCTCCAGTTTTGTGAAAAATGTTATGTACTTTTGGAGATATTTTGTTGAACAGAAGTGGGTAAACACAGAGGCAGACACGTAGTGACAGCTGATAATGATTTGTGCATATTAATGACAGCCGACTATGTAGGCCGATGGATCTGTTATGAATATTCATGATGTATAATGACAGCTGATGTTGTAGGCCGATGAACCTGCTCCGAATATTCATCTGTCGGATTGACGACCTGCTTGCTGTATACCATGTCAAGATAAAGGTCACACCTTGCTGACCAGGTGTGATGTGATGACGATGTGCGGCTGATAAATGATTGATGTATTACCTGTACCTGCCTGTACCTGTATATGACGCTGCTGGTGCTGCTTGTCATTGCATAGTGTATATTGTCAATGTATGTATTCGCTGACACCTGCTGCTGACACATGTCAGTGTCTATCCAGATGAAATCAAATCAAAACACTAATTCCAATGCTGCAGTCATTCCAATACTACATTCGTCAGTGTCAGAGCTTAATTTGTAGAAAACGAAGTGATGGCGTTGAGAAGCGAGGCGCAGAGATTGAAAGCCCCAACTCCCCGGCCAGCTGAAGATGAGTTTTATTGTATTTTGAATTTAAGAAACGCATTCGATGCGACATTCTGAACCTCGTAAATGCACAACATACCGCCATTGTCACAAAGAACTGGCAATGCAGCATACCACCGCCAAAATAATTGTTGGTATCTTGCAGTGAATTGCCTGTCTTCTAAGCTAGAAAAATATGTCAGCCCAGTGCCGACATATTATGCAGCCGTCCACCATAAACCGTGCAACCCTAACCCTGACTTTGACCTTTGACCTCTTGGACTGAAAATTGGACACCAGATACTTCTGCCGTGGGGAACGCTTACACCAATTTTGGTTTTTCTAGGAACTTTGTTTTCAAGTTAGAGGCCCGTACAGGACAGACACAGGTGAACGGACAAGACCCGTAATGCGGCCTATTTTGAC
>Ga0056124_1000472_pt1 | contig 12797 bp, 10 predicted proteins | sample WorMetHEROISLAND_2_FD_70069 | JGI IMG/M metagenome (GOLD analysis project Ga0056124, IMG submission 70069) | Marine gutless worms symbiont microbial communities from Max Planck institute for Marine Microbiology, Germany - Olavius sp. 4 HERON ISLAND | ecosystem: Host-associated > Annelida >... | reverse complement strand
GGTCAGGGTTGGATAAGTAAATAAAACACTAAATGTAGTGGCATGCATATGGCGACAAGCAGTATACGAGGAGTAGATATCTACTAGTACGGTCGGCTTCCCCTAGCGACAGCTGGGCTCTTGTTCTTATGTGGCGATTGCATACTAATAGTGCTGTACGAATGAACGTTCAGGCGACGCAGTCGGAAGGTCGAGCTGTGGAACGCGCGGCTGCGTGGTGCAGTATGATCGGCGTTCCATACTTCCGCTTCAGTCCGCAGTTGTCCGAGGACGTGGCACTCGACTGCAAGGACGACTCAACGCTCATCAACATGCTCTGGGAGACGCGCTGCTACATCACCGACCACGTCGACCGCATTGTCCAGCTGGTCAGTCTACTCGGCTCATGACTCTCATGAGCTCTCAATCCTCCGACAGTCAGATGCCCGGTGACAAGAATTTCGCGTCTCAGTCAGTCGGGGATACACGTCGTCCAGGACGCGTTGATGATTAGAATTACGGACGTTTCGCCTCCAGGACGTTTCGCCTCCAAGACGTTTCGTCCCCAGGACGTTTCGGCTAGGCTAGGGGCAAAACGTCCTGATGCCGGTGATTCGAAGGCAAAAGTTTTGGAGCAGAAAAACTGCGGGATAAATGCACTGAAGGAATGGAAGTGGAGTCGTACAAGGTAAAGAACAAATTGCTGAAACAAATGCCGCATCAATTTCCTACGGTTGTAGTTAGTAGTCATTAGCTACTACCATATATGGGTAAGCAGGGGATTACAGTATTGTTTTTGAGCCACTTGAGAGTAGATGTGGGTGGTTACTGTGTACAAACGTGTATGACAAACATGTATGGCAGTAGCAGTGACCCTTACAGTAAATCAAACCCTCGTAAGACCTCGTCTCTTGCGAGTTTTTAACTTTTTGTTTAAGAAGGCTGATATGTCTGGCCATCTCGAAGACGGCGGAAGGCTAGATCAAGTTGTCCAATGCATCGATGCGTGTTAGTCTGGGTACTAGTGCAGGAGGCATATTAGAGGTGTTTTGTGTGCACTATGTTGATTTGTTTTACTTACTTTATTTATCACAGTGTCCATAGCAGTAAGTACACAGCTTTACAATTCCTTTCTACGGTATCCTTGGCATAGTTTGAGAATTCACATTTTATGAATTTTAAGAATAAAAAGAAATTGCGAGTTTTAACGAATTTTAAAACCAAAAATCATGAGTTCTCAAACTACGATCCTTGGACTGCTTCTATCGGCTATTGAACTTTTTTCCATAATCCTTTATACCTTACATCTGCTATTTAGTTTTTAGAACTTTTCCATGCTGTAAACTAAGCTTGGCTATGCATCAGTAACAATTGTAAATGCATAGACGTTATAGATTATGCATATACGCTGTGTCTCAGAAAAACATGGCAGTTTATTCAGTGATAATATCAACAAGAATTTTTGGACTATAATAATTTTGACATACATATTAATAAGTTACCAGAAGATAGTTTTATTTTCCAGCCGAAAGTTTTTAATGAAACTGTCTTACCCTGGGGAAACTTTCAACTCTAAGGATCATGACTGATGTTGTTCACAGTGGTCAGCTATGCATGGGCACACACGCTGAAGACTGCTTAATAAATCCACATCGTTTTGTCAGCCACCTTCGTCTGTTTTTTTTTTGTTGGGGTTATTTTCGAACCATTTTCTCTACCCACAGCAACTATACACTGAGCCAGTTTACGACGTATATTTCTGTGTACTTATGTTTATACTAGATATAGTATAGTTCTAGGGATTTACGAGTTTCTCTCGTTATGTCTATCCGTGCATGTAATGCTTGACCACAAGCTCTTCATTCCTGCTGCTGTAATGATGTTTGGCATTGAATTGTTGTACTTCTTTGAATTGTGATTAATAGGAAATTTGAATGATTCAATGGATCCCATGACTCAATACACAATGCATCCTATGCATTACGCCATTCTCTCATTAGCATCCAGTACTGTTTTCATGCTTTTGTTGGAAAAACAATGTACGTTTTTACACTACTGATACCAACTTCTTTTTTAATGCAATATTTAGTTGTGTGTAATAGAGTGAAAATATAGCTGTCGTTTAACAGTAAATTAAAATGATTAATTGAATCCGTGACTCAGTACACTATGCATCTTATTTATTCTGTTGTCCCATTAACATTCACTAGTTTTTTCATGGATTTTGTTGTATGCTTTTTGTACCAGTGATACCAATTTTGTTTTTTTTTGTGCTGTCTGGTTGTCTATAACTGAATGAAAGTATTGCTGTCGTTTAGCTATATATTCTAGTGTTAAAACTTGCAATATAAATAAATAATAAATATAAATAAATGAGAGACCTATAATGAGTGGGATGAGTTTCATTCATCTATTCCTCATAGATGTTGCTCTGAAGCATAAAATACTTTGTCAGTAGGATACACAGTGATTCGTAAATTTGTAACAAAGTGAAATATTGTGAAATATTGATGTTAGCTGTGGAATCTTAATAATATAACACCAATACAAATATTTGTCTATTTGTTGAGGTGTGGTGGGATATTAAAACTTACTGTTGCAAGTGTTCTGCTGGAAACTCGGCAACTTATATCGATGGATCACCCTGTAGGAAGTGACACTATGACTGCAAAATAACGTTAAGCATGAAGAATGATGTATTAAACCCACTACATATTTCCAACAGGTGATGGATAAACGATTTCTACGCTCATGCAGTAATACATGCTTGTGTAAAATGTACAGCAAAATACTGACGGCCATGACCAGTAAATAACTCCCCGAGTCATATGCACAATTGGAAATGCATCGGAATTATTAAGAATATTATCCACTCTCAACTACTGACGTTATTTATGTATATGTAATAATATGTATATGTAGAGTAAAATTCGCAGCAAGTATGTGGACAATGACAACATTAAAAATATCTGACTAGAACGTCGTTGAATGAGACATCGGCGTAGAAATAGTAGGACAATGACAACACAGAAACAGCAAACGAACATCAACATCTGGCATCTACAGTCGTCAATAACAACAACAGAACTGCAGACAAATACATCCAACACTTTGCACACAGTGACTAGGAAATAAACTTCCAATTGTTGCTTAGCTGCGTCTAGCGGAATTGAACTGTGATCTGGAACTGCCTCTTGCCTGTCACGAAGAACGTTTTTCTTAAAAGACAATCCATGAAGAACAATAGCAAGACATGATCGAAGCTATGCAGGCACAGAAAATGTGCTGGTTAAAAGATGAAAATAATTCTGCTAAGAAACAACCGATCCTAGCATGACAGACTTGTTGTGAAAAATGGAATTATGTGGGACGACTGACGACATTGGGCAGTGAGAAAATGAAAACAGTATCACAATAAAGTCCTTACACAGAACAGACACATAAGTATCCTTACATCAGTACACGATTACTACATCCAGCTACTCTGCCACAACAAATATATACACTCATGCACATGTATGTCACACCAACAGTGTTACGTTAGGAAAAGAGCCACACAGAACACAGAATAAAAATAACTAGAAAACACAAACAAAACTCAGACTAAATAAACTTTCAAAAAATACATAAAGGGGTATATCTTATACATATATGGCAAAATACTCTTCAGGAATGAAACGCAATGCTGCCAATACCCATAAAACGTAAACAGTGCAACAGAAAAATAAATAATACTGCACAAATAAGTCTAAAAGATAATAGCACAGGCTTTGCAGTAAAATGGCACATTACACGGTCATGTAGAAACAGTTTTTGTGCTTAATAATTCTACTTTCTAATGCATTAGTACACTATTCAACAACAAAAAAAACAACGCCATGATTTGATGTATGAATACATTACACATATGTACAATATATAAACTCAGAACGATCCTCAGTGATCGTATCACACTCAGTTCCATGCCACGAACAGTTACCATTCCTTCATCTGCAGTTAGTTCAATGTGAAATGTTTGGGTCACGTTTGACATCACAAAAACGAATAATACACAAGATTGATTGACAACGTAGACAAAATGATTGGCCGACTTCACACAATACAAATCACCAACACATTGTATTATATACACGATTGTTACCAATAATCATTAATTATCATTACGTTTTTATCACCTGCCATACATAAAGGTGAATGAGGACTACTGCTAGACCCGTCATTTACCTGTTTGCAGCTAAAAATTGTCAGGATCGTAATCATTTGCCCAAACTCTTCATTTTTGCATCATTATATCTAACACACTGTTATTCAAGTACTACAACATACCCTTGCATTACAAGCTCATGAACCTCATGTTCGTTTTATAAAGGACTTTAGTTGATGAATTCAGTCACACATACATGTATTCCAGTCCCATATTTTACACTCTTCTTCTCCATTTTCGTTTTTCAGTCCTGAATTTTCTACCCATTCCACCCACCCACAGCCACATTTTTGCACCCACATCTTCAGTTAACCCCATTACAGCATATGCCACCAAGTCGATTATTTCCCCATAGAAGAACAAGTAGCAGAGTGAGCCTGCAGGTTAACACAGACACGAGGTGCAATACATTCGTATTGCTACTAAACATCTGGTAACAGCGTCAAATGGCACACGAGGCAATGCAACGACCACAACAGGCAAGACAAATGGAGCAATGCCTCAAAACTCAACATGGCCTGAGCTCCCGGGAGCATTAGTATGAGTGGGAGCATGGCACACAGATGGTGTCAGAGGCTTACCTGCAATGGTCACATGATTACCGGCCAATTGCAACAGCACGACTCACACCGAATGCCAGCCAAGACACATGAGAAATAACAATCGACGGTAAATCGGCGCAAACACAGAACAAGACATATTCTGGCGGGGAGCATCCGGAGCAATGTGGAATGACGGAGACTGAAGGTGTCGCCGGCTGATGTGGCTATGGCTGGATTTGTATTGGGACCCAGACAACAAGTTCTGAATGATCACGAATGACTTCGGTCACTCTTGCATAGACATCATCAGCTGTATCGCCATTCACGATAGCTACAGCACCACAGTACACGGTCCTGCCATTAGTACATGCAAGTTGTGTAAACTCCTGTATAAGTTGATCCGCGTATTCCTTAACTTCCAGGGCACAAGTATGTCCCAAAATTTCTCTACTTACATGGAAGTAAATCATCTTTCAGTGTTTTGACATTGTTGGTTTGGGCATCGTGTCTGTAACACTTTTCACTTCAAAATCCCTTTGGTTAGACTGAAAATGAAGGGAGTGATTGACGGACCCAGGTAAATAAAAAATAGCTGTTATAATGGCCCATGTGTATATGAACAAGTATATGCGGTATATAACCCAGTTATAAAAAATGATGCATAACTTCCTGAAACATTCTCTCACAAATCCACAAACTGGTGTCAAAATAGATTTCCACATACAGTCCAGTGTTAGCAAGAAAGCGGTGAAGTAATGTACCTGTAAAATACTCTAAGAACTCAGCTTCGAGTTTCTGTGCACGTTCATAAGTCTTGCGTGCCTGTTCTTCTGGTGTCTTCTTATTCCAGTTCCTGCAATCCACCGCACAACATTATGATAAAAATAGGCTTAAATCTGCTCAGTAACGTTGTCCCTTCCTGCAGTGACACGTGGCTTTCCAGCACTTGTGATTCTTCACTGTCACAGTGAATGACATAACGTGTGTATAAAACATATAATAAATAATATTAAATAAACAAAATTATGCTCACAAACAAGATAACTTATTCAAAATATGTGCTACAGTGCTGTAGTCGATGACACACATTAGTAAAATAAACTGTGTATTTATTTGTAACAACAAGCAGCCTGCTACTGTAAAGAAACCATACGACATCGTTCGAAAATGGAAATCTTTTACATTCTTTCTATTCACATATGAATAAGTCACACTGCATTGTCCGTCCTCCTCCTCTGCAGACCACCTTCAGTCGCTGTCACCTCTGAATTTTTCACCAAGTTTGCTGAAACATTAGACATTCTGTCGACTATGGCTGCTACATTAATCGTTCTGGTGATATTAACATCTGGCAAGATCGGCCGGCGGACCCCGCTAATGTTTGGCTAACTGCTCTTCTAGCCAGCCGAGGTTTGTCATGCCATGTCAATCATCCTACACACCTGACTACAGTCTGTCCTCCATGATGCAGCGCGACTCATCTACGGCGCTAGCCGACGCGATCACGTCAAGCCACTGCTACGAAAATTACACTGACTGTCTGCTCCTGAGCGTGTCGAGTTCAAACTCTTTGTTTTGACATATCGCTGTCTCCATGGTCTTGGCCCAGATTACCTGTCTTGTGACTTCACGAGCATATTCGATATCTGTCCAAGACAAAGACTACGCTTGGCGTCTACTGCAGCTTTGGTTGTTCCTGCTACATGACACTCCACACCGGGCTTTTCCCGTCACTGGCGCCAGGTTATGGAACTCACTGCCAGACAACATCATCACTGCAACATCTCTTGTAACTTTTCGACATAAACTGAAAGCATTTTTATTTCGTCGATCTTATGACAACGTCGACACGTGACTACTGGATAATCTGCTTTTTGTTTTATCATTTTATTTTTTTTTTAATTTTTTGATGTGTTTTAATCCCATGTATGGTAACGTGGTCTTGTAGTGCTTTTGCACTTATACCACGTTCACTGTGATGATGACGATGATGCTATGGCAGGTATCATGTACGGTGAATGATTACGATGCACTGTATATCAGTGAGCAGCTCACAGGATCATGTCGACAGTCGCCGGTTTGACAAATATGACAATCGGATACAATGCAGCTGCATGCAGTCGCTTGATAGCATTGCCACTCACGTCCAGTATACAATGCTTCCCCTGTAACACATCATCATCATCATCAGCATCATCATATTTATCATCCGAAATATGTACAACAGATAGCAGTATTTACAATATGATGCAATTCAACAGGAACGCTGCCAGCGAAGCATATATAATGCTCACCGCCTGTGTAAAACGCTGAAAACTGGAGACCACAAGTAGTGCCTTGGACACTCACAGTACAGTTTATGCCCCTCTTGATTATGTAAAAAAATGAAAAACTGTGACTGTGAAGATCAAACAATCAATCAATTTATCAAATCAAAAAACATTTCTACAGTGCCATGTGTCGTGAATGAACCAGAGATGCATGCAAATGTACATGCAAATGACATAAACGCAGTGAAAACTACAAACTATGATTTTACTACTGACTAAAATACGGTGCAACATTAATAATGATATGTGAAACCCGACTGAAAGATATCCTGCAACATGTTGGTACTACTAATAAATCTATTACTAGTCCAAAGAAACTCTGAAGAGCAGAAGGAAATCATCTGGTTGAAACTACAGTATACACTATTGCCACACAACAGACAGTCAATAAAACTGTAAATAAAAAAGTGCCTAAAGTAAAGATAAAGATAAAGAAAAAAACGATAAACATGACAAAAAAAGGGCACAGAGCATTCAAACTTCACTGAACAACTGTTCAGTACTCACAAAGATTTGTGTATTTATAAAGAAGCTGAAAAACAATAAAAACTATGGTGACTGAGCCGTGTCAAATAGTAGTATATACTTCTGCATACGTGTGATCAAAATTCCACTAGTTTCCTGGTTTGACGAAGCAGTGCTAACCTGCTGTGCTACTTCCTTCACTGACTGTATGCTGGTACCATAGAGATTGTCACAGTACTGGCCGGCCTCAATGAACATGTGGTTCTCTATGTCACGTTCCATCTGCTCGCGAACTGTGAAGTGATAATCACGGCCATCGACCTCATACTCACGTGGTGGACGCGTTGTGTCTACGCAGCAAAACAAACCAGAATTAAATGCTGCAGCAACTAACTTGGTTCGTGGCACAGTAACTCTTTGTGTTTGATCAATAAACTTACTCTACACTGGGCCCGGTTAGTATGTGGATGGGTGATCGTCTGCAGGCACGTAAACCATCTCAGTGTGTAACCAACCACGTGACTGACTCAGCCATCTACCCTCTGTGGGATGGTAAAATGAGTATCAGCTTTGGGGATGAGTAGCAATGAATGACGATGATATACATATGCAGCCACCAGGCCCAAGCTCACTGACTTGGTCCAAAGGTCAGTGGTGACCGGTACCGCTTTACGTTAATCGGATTAACTGGGTGAATTCTTGCAATGACAGGACGATAAACATTAGGGTGACTATCATTATTACTGCTACTCATCTGTTTGGAACAGTCTGCCGGAGTCAGTACGGGCATCGCCATCACTGCAAGTTTTTCGCAGCAGACTGAAGACCGAGCTTTTTGCCCGGTCATACAGCTGTTCTGACTAAGAGCGTCTCATTGCACTGACTACCACGTGACTTCACTGTCATTCCTACGTGTTACGTGTCCTTGCAGTCTTAGGACTTATGCCACGTTAAAGTTCATTCGTTCATCATCATCATCATCATCATCATCATCAGTCCTGAAGCTACAACCACAACCGACTGAGTGTAGTGCTGTGAAACTGACTAAACAGCACAGACCAACAGAATAGCTCAACAATGGTAAATAAAATGCAGACACGCCCTGATGCGTATTCAGCCTACAGTGCACTGCCCACAGACAGCCAGTTTTGTTCTTTCACCACATTTATTTTTGCTGCAGATGTAAGGTTCAAAACACAGTCACCGTTCATCACTTTACATGTTCCAAGTTTATCTGTCCGTGATTTTATTTCACATTCTTTACAGCACTCACTACACGACATCTGTTTTTCTCTGGTTGGAAAAGTTGCCTGCTTTATCGTAACGAATAATGAATGAAAATCATTACAACAGTAACATAAAATATACAGAATATGAGTCCTATAAACCAGGGATTTTCAGGGAAGGGAAGCTGCACTTCAGCTGCCCCACTGTTAAAGCTACTTGTTTTCGGATAAAAAAAGAGGCAGAGCAATACCAATTTAACAAGGCAATCAACCAACATATACAGTATGCTAACTTCAATTTCTGTTTAACCAGAAATCTGGGGCCCGATTCACAGACATTGTCATAAGATTTATCTTACGACATGTCTTAGGACCATCGCAACACAAAAGCTAAGATATCCTAAAATGATTATACGACGTGTCTTAAGTGAATTCACAGAACTTGTCTTAAACGATAGCAAGATCTGTCAGTCTTGAGATATGTCGTAAGTGTTCTGTGATCAGTGTCTTAAGATGACTGTAAGTGTGAAGACTGTCTTAAGATTATTCTAAGATTCTCTGTGAATCAGGGCCCTGGTTTGGCTGCGTCCACTCCATCAAAGTGACCTGTTGGAGCAGGAAATTATACAGACTGAATGATAAGGCACCCAGCTGACAGCACAAACTATCAGCCAGGAAGAATCAACAGAACGTACGAGGCACGCAGCTGCCGAACTTGTCTGGAAATTCAGCGATGAGGTCATCGTTGATGCGATCTTTCAGCGGACCAAGAATAACGACCGGCCTCGTGTACTTCACTGCCACCACGCGATAAACACACAACACAACGTCCGTGAGTGTCACGTTGGAATAAATGCCAGAAATTAAAAAAGCGATTTCATGGACTTAACATCTGTCTGTTGTGATTCAAGTTCATTTTTGCATTGCTTCTGCACATTTTGATCAATCAGAGAGAGACAGGCAAAAAAGGCTACGACGAACGATAGTACACTTTCAACACTGTAGCTTCGATTTAAGCACTAACAGTAAATACGCACTTTTACAGAAGAGCAGTCAATAAACTAAATGCACATCTACAACGGAAAGACCACTGTGGCGACTGAGCTGCCATAACGGTCATTAGTAGTGTTAATGCAGCTTACCAGAAGCTTTGCAACTAACTTGTGACAGGGACGTGTGAGTGAGTGAGTAAGGGACTTGTGACACAACAAACCAAAGCGCCACACAACTTAGAACATTTGCTACATTTGTGAACACTGAACAGTCGTCAAAGCAAAGCAACTTACATTCCTTCTGAACGACCACTTCATATGAAACGACTTGGTCCTCACCTACAGCAGAATACTTCAATTAAAATTTGAACAACACTACTAATAAAACTACTGCTACAACTACTAAACTAAAATAATAAACGCACCACAAAACAACGTTCATCGTAAGTTCAGCATCACCAAAAACAATGAAATAAGCACACACACAAGCTTTTACTTAGCCGGCCCATTTTCTGGAGTTAACCCAAGTTGGGATAGTCCCCGAAGTAAAACAACTCCCTTCCTAAAGTCCAACAAACAAGAGCGAAGAACATAATTTTATAATTAATCAATCAATAAATCGATCAAAGCACACATAATATAGCTGTCATGAGGAATCAGAAACATATCCTGAAAGACAAGGTTAACTAACATGCAACGGAAATAAGTGGCAACAAGTTAACTACGAACCATCTTCACTGCTGAAGGCATCATCGCTCCAGCCTTGACCTTTGCCCTTGACGAATGGCATCTTCTGACCAAGCAGTGCTCTTTTCTTCCGCTCCAACGTCTGACAAACCAACCAATGAACACCAGTGGACGTGAATATAAACATCTGTCATCAGACTGTCAATAGACAACGTGTTTATGCAGCATTACACACAGTCATTGACATAAAACCCACAGTACTGTACAACCTGACAATGACTTGTTGCATATTCGTTCTTCAATAACAGATGGATACACAGCAAGCATTTTGTTTAGGGAGTTCATTTTTTTCCGAATACATGGCACATCTAACTCAACATATTGTGCTTGCCACAAGAAAAGTATGTATAAGGTATTTTCAGACTTCCTGATAATGAGTTTATTGCAGACAACAACACGGCCTACATGAAGCCTGCTGCTATGTGAAACAGACAACATTATGCAGTGAAGACAGTGTATAGTTAGTCAGCCGCACCCGACTGTCTACCGTCGGCGACCGAGCTTTTCCGGTCGCCGCTGCTCGTGTATGGAAGAGTCTGCCTGAACATGTCAATTCCGCACATTCTGTGGCTGTTTTCAGGTCCCATCTCAAGACACATATGTTTGACATATCATATCCCGACCCCGTGTGACTGTACAGTGCATGCGCAGTGACGCTCGTTGCTTCGGACACTATAATCGTCCTTGTTACTTACTTACTTACCAGCACAAGCTGCTGGGTTGTGGAACTCACTGCCAGACGACATCACAACTCCAACTTGACTATTAACTTTTCGGCATATACTGAAAACACTATCATTATGTCAATCTCATGACAATGTCGATACATGACTATCAGGGTAATCTGCTTTTCGTTTTTATTGTTTTAGTTTTCGGTTTCTATTTCATAGTTTTTAGGTGTGCTTTTAACCATCATTTATTGTAACGTGGTCTTGCAGTGGTAATCTTGTCGCCGTGACATGATATGACAAGGAACGATATGACAAAGGAGACAATGAGCTTACACTCTTGCGATCGGGACTCTTGCTGTGTGAACGCACAGTGTGCAGATGAGCCCTCTCCTTTCTCTCAATTCTACACACAGTCACTGCTCTGTCACCACCAGCAAATTAACTGCACCAGAAACATCAGCGCTCAAAGCAATCAACTCAACATTGTGGATTTGTAGCCAGTAGAGATCAACGGAGCCAGAGTGGAGTCATCCAAGAAATAAACCCGTAATATAATTAAACAATACAACAATACACTTACCCCCGTTATATATAAACAAACATTAAACTGTGTTCCAAAAAAGTGATACACCAACTCATATCCATAACTCAGTCAATTCTCAATGGATTTTCAAAATTCTTTTACTGGCACACTCTCTGGAAAATTTGTGATAAAACTCTCATAAAAGATCCCACCACACCCAAAACGTGTCCTACACTACCTTGTGAAATACACATACACAAATTACTAGAATGGAAGCACAGCAAAGACTAACTAAGCACGCATGAACCATGAACTAAGGCAAATGTGATCATGGTAAATGAGCTGGTACTAAGACAGTAAGACCAGCAACAAATTCATCATTTAGTACACCAAGATGTACAAGCTGGTGTCATACAGATAATTTTTTTTCATGTCGATCTTAGTTTCAAGTGTTTTAAGAGATGCCTGTTGAAAACTGTCATCCGAGATATAGCTGCTCAAAACTGTTGCTTATTGATGCTATTTTCATTCGGTTTAGTGACAGAATGCTGTTCACATTTTCGCACAAGAATGACGTCCAGTCAGTTGCTAATGGTAACAGACGCCGCATTGAAGTTGAACTACGCCAGTGTGATATTCGTTGATCCTGGAGTTCAAATTGATGAAACTTAACTTAATTCTCTTACCACAGTTGCTGTGTGCCATACACGAGATCTCTGGTAGTTTACATCTCAGCAAGACAATGGCTCAGTGCACACAAAACGCTAGTTTACAGCATTCGTGTTTCACAAGGTAGTGTAGCGACGCGTTTAAGGTGTGGTGGGATTTTCAACGACAGTTTTGCTGCAAATTTTCCGCACAGCATGGCAATGAAAGAATTTTAAAAATCCGCTGAGAACTGACTAAGTTATGGATATGAGCTTGGTGCATAGGCGGATTTAGGGGGGGGGGCAAGGGGGCTATGCCCCCAAGAGGCCAAAAGTCGCCCTTTGCCTTGCCTAACTTAACAGTCAGCACTAAAATGCCACAAAAATATGGTATTTCGACATTAAAATATCCAAACAATTTCTGGGGAGGGGGCAATGCCCCCTTCCCAGACCCCTCCCCCTGTGGGGAGG
>Ga0056124_1000471_pt1 | contig 12843 bp, 5 predicted proteins | sample WorMetHEROISLAND_2_FD_70069 | JGI IMG/M metagenome (GOLD analysis project Ga0056124, IMG submission 70069) | Marine gutless worms symbiont microbial communities from Max Planck institute for Marine Microbiology, Germany - Olavius sp. 4 HERON ISLAND | ecosystem: Host-associated > Annelida >... | reverse complement strand
TTGCACCACTTATTGCCCAAACAGATCACACACAAACATCAACTCAGAACCAGGCGCCACGATAGACAGTTACTCTGCAAATCGAAGTTTGACGACAGTAACTTTATCAACAGACTTCTGCTCAAAGACTGATTAACCTCATCATCATTTTTCCATCATGTCTCTACTATCATTTTTCATGTATTGTATTATGCATATTGTCTTAATCCTCTGTTCCATAAACCTTTTGCAATTTAACGTTATTATTCATTTTTAACATTTTAAACGTTTTTACTTAGCTAACTGTAGTTTTTCTTCGTACACATCTATGTGAGGTTGCAGTTTGTCAAACTTCTTTATTAAATGAATATGCATAAAAAAATTAAAAAAGAAACTTCAGCAGTGACTGGCTATTACGGCGTATTACGCACGGGTGGCGTCATCAGTGGGCGTGACCGTATCGGCACCAGTCCATACGATGTACTCTGATGAACTGCCGCAGAACCACAGCAAAGTCCCTGTGCAGAGCCGGGCCAGTCGCCCAACTACAGTCTGTACCGTTTGAACCGTATACGATCTACACACGTGTACACCGTGAGCGGAAAAGGTAGACCTCCGAGTTTTTTTTGTCACAACTTTACCAAATACTAACCGATTTTCAAGATTCTTTTACTGGCACGTTTTCTGGAAACTGCAATAACGTAATTATTAAAGATCCCCCCAAACGGGCAACGTGTCGCTACGCTCCCTTGTGAAATATAAATGTCAAAAACTGTGGCTCCAAATGATTAGTCAGCGCAATTCTTATGATATGATAAACTGCGTTGAGTTTCGCAATCCAAGTCATTGCTCTTTTCGTATCACAATATCAGCGTCGTCATTCGTGAACATTTAATTTGCGTTTAAGAAGTGTAAATAAATAAATAAAAATAACTTTCGCCAGTGGACGCCTGCAGCGTAGCGTAGAATAATTTTCTGTCATTTAGCATATATTTCGCAAGTAGTGCAGCCACATGTTTCACGTGTGGGGAGATCTTTAAAACTCTGCAAATTTTCAGCAGAGTATGTCAGATAAAGAAATTTTTAATCGCTTAGTATTTGGTGGAATTATGATAAAGACTCGGCGCGTGGTCTGCTTTTTGACTCACGCTGTATATGCGTCTCGTCTACGCCGTTGGTATTTGACAACCCCGGGTCCACTCCTGTCTGGTGCGGCTATCATGTCAGTACGACTTCGCTCATCTGCGCCAGTCCTTCGTCGTCGTCAATGCACTGACTGGCCTGCTGAGCACTGAGCTTCGGTCCCCGGCGAGGCGACACATTAGCTGATTAGATAATTACACGCTTTCTCCATCTCCTTCGACGATCTGTCTCCGCTGCAGCGTTGCGACAGTCGATTTCTTTTGTGTTGAGGTTGTCTTTTAATGTTGAGCGCCAGCACTTCTTGGGTCGACATCTTTTCTGCCACTTCCAGCTGGTATCCATATGTCATGGCCGGGGTAGCAACTGGTCTGTCTTATATGGTAGTCGGATGATGTTACCCGCATACCACTACCAGCAACATTCTGTGGTGAACGATTCGTCGTCAGACTATATTTAAAGGTTAAAGGTGCGTACAATTTTTGTCGTAGCTCAGAGCTATAGGATGCCATCGGTCACGTGCTACGTGGGATCACGCAGTTTTATTTTCACCCAACACAGGTGAAAGTGCCCCGCCTTGTAACCACAGCCAAACAAGCCAGTACTCGATTTATCTACCCTAGAGGATAGAAGGCTGAGTTGACCTGGATGGTTGGTTATATTAGTGGTGTTTTTATGTTCATGCTTTTATTTTTTTAGGCTTAGGTGTGTGTTTGTGTTTGCTTTTTTGCTTTTTTTCTTAGTTCTGTAAATTGTGCGTGTTGTACCTGCTACCTTCTGGTGAAATAAAGATACCGAGATGGTTTGCCAGTCCGGCGACAGTCTGTCACCCACCTGTGTAGTAACCGGGCTCGGCGTAGAGCAACTTCTTTGATGGAGACAAGCGCGTTAACCCACGGCCTACAGCAAACTTCTATGTCACTGGAGTCGTCCTCAGTGCTTGTCGTGTAGGCTCGGTTCAAGTCATTGTTTTTACTTGTAAAGCTCAAGCTCTACTTACTTCGATTTGTCGCCGATTTGTTGTACAACAAGTCGTGCAAGAACCTGTAAAACACATCCACAGCATCTCGACATTATCACGATTTTGTGACAATCGCACAGGTACTTTTGCATGGAAATAAAAACACAATTATACAATCATATGAAAGTTACTTATAATTAAAGAGAGCCTTTGTAATACAACTTTTTCGTTAAAAACTGGGAGTCTTGTGTCTTGACCTATGGCAGAGAATGAATTCGCAAGTTTGGAGTTTGGACTTAAACGGTTAATTATCTGTGATAAACGCCGTAGAGAGAGAGAGAGAGAGAGAGAGAGAGAGAGACAGACAGACAGAGAGAGAGAGCAGTAGCGGCTGAGTTCCCTAGCTTCGCTTCTCGTGATTTAGTCTAGCTCGCCGCCATCGCCGCAGTCGCTGAAGCAACTACTTAGCGTCGGCTTAGTGAACGTTAATATCGACGCGCGGTCAATCAGAGGCCGCCGCTTCTATACACGCCAAGTGCTGACCGGCGGCCACGCGTCGAATGAAACGACGACTACGTCCAAGCTACGTAGCATTAACTTCTTCCACTCTTCCGTTCACATTCGTCCATAACGACGGTCAAATGTTACAAAAAGTTACTCCCGAAACGAACTCATATTTTGAGCGAATTTCTGCCATCTAACTTTTTTGGAAAATATAACACGTCTAATTTTTCAGAAAGCTGATTCTCTGTGTTACGTTGTTAATGTTTTTTGTCGCGGCTTGTCTACAATAAAATGTGCTATTGTTATTATTGTCAATATCATAATCCGAATTTCGATTTCGTAGAGAGCACAAAATGCGCACGTCACCTCTAGCACTAAAGGCTATGGTAACCGTTAGTTGGCCTTACATGCATGTTATGTTATGTTATGTCATGTCATGGTACGAATTTAGTTTAAGGTGCCATAATGTCACAACGTAACTGCAAGGACACCTAACACAAAGTGAGGGAAATGCCAAGGTACGGATAATCAAATAGAGTGTTTACGGATAAACTGCGAGTCGTGGAGCAGAAAACTGCGGGAAAAGGTTCAGTTTTGAGGCGTTGCCTAAATGTGTTCAGTGACGGTGCAGATGTGACAGTTCATGGCGGACTGTTCCACGCCCGGGCTGCGGCGACGGCGAAAGCCTGTCGCTGACGGTGGAGAGACAGAGAGAGAGAGAGAGAGAGAGAGAGAGAGACGGGTCGACGGAAGGACGACGGTGTTGGTGGCTGCAGAGCGTAGACGTCGCCGTGAGTCAAGGGCTGACACTCTGAAGTATAAACTTATCATTCATACTTATAAGGTTGATGCTTCGCCAAAAACATTTTGCAAATGTTTGGCATTTTGAACGTAACCACGGCCTGAGTGACTAATAATTTTTATGCGTGTTCGCCAATAGTACAAGAAGGCGAGCCTGCTGGAAAACGTCTAAAATCAACAACTAAAGTAGACGAAAAGGTCGAGAAATCAATCATCTCAACAGACGATTATATACTGCGTCCGTTCGGCCGGTGCGTAATGCATGGCGTGGTCGGTGATGGTTAATGCATCACTGGCGGCAGGATACGGCGTCGTTACGTCATTGTCAAACCGACTCCCCTGCAGCAGCAGCAGCAGCAGCAGCAGCAATCTGAGCTGGCGTTGTGCTGTCGAGCAGCACACAGTCGCCACCTCAGTGCCGTCCGGCCACTGTGTGCCTAGGTCCGATAGTCCCTCACTCCGCTGCTATGAGATCACTGTATGGTCGGCACTAGTTCACGCACCGACCGGAACTGGATACGAGTCGCGCGTGCGCACTACTGACCGGAAACCTTTTGGTGGCGGCGGTAAGGGTATAGAGTCGTCGATTTGCGGCGTGAGTACAACGAAGCGGTTGCGTGTTGCAAACTGCTACCGCCAGTGCGTCGACAGTCGACACAGCAGTCTCAAATTAAATTACAGTCAATAGAAGGCTGCTGCAGGCGTTCTCGGTTTGTGCGGGAGCACGCAACGCAGGCACACGCACGACGCACGCTTTGAACACACGCGCCGAGTGAGTGGTTTAGCGTCGCCTGTGATGCCGTGTCGACTGTCAACGCCGGGCAAACGTTAAACAGCCGTCCTTGCGCCACTTGTAGCTTGCCTCGAGATTCTACCAGATGACGTCACGCGCACCCGACCACGTGACCCTCACCGCGTGATCGTCTCACGCTGAAGTCGGTCGGCGCTACGATGACGTCATCAGTAGTCGGGTCGCGACTTCCGGTCTGTGCGTCGACACTGCGTTTCGTCGTCGCTCTGCTGATGACGTTGTTCTTTCCACTTCCGGTGGAGCGCACTGCGACGGCGACGACGGCCGGCTCTCTGGCACGACGAGCTGTCGTAGGTCGGTAACTTCAGTAACTTGCTATAGTTTCGTTCTGGCTCGCCGGTTGCTAACTTCTGTCCAACAGCTGACCGCATTGCGGATTACATTAAGCTCCTCGTTTCGTTTTCTACGTTCCAATTCTCCTTATCGCCTTGCTGACTTAGCGATAGCTTACTGACGCCGTATCGATGCTTCTATGATCAAATTCTTCTGTCGAATTGTCCGTCGCCAGCTTTTAAACGTGGCAACTGTTTGCCACTGAAATCGCCGTGACGCCCCCCCCCCCCAAAAAAAAATTACCAATTGTTAATTTGTAGTGTTTGCTCCCCTGGTCATCGGTACTAAGTTTCGTCGAAATTTTGAGTCCGATGTTTTCATCCTTTACAGGAAGGGTCTCTAGTCCGTCTGTTACTACGATTCCCAAAAGTTTAGCTTTGGGGACGGGCCTAACCGGGGCTTATTACAGAAAAAAATGCCCGACTAAACAAAATACGTGTGCATGCATGTGTGTTTGTATTGCACGCTCATATATTTTTAACCTATTCCGAACACACATTTCACACTTTCTCGTAGATTTAACCCAGTTTTCATTTTTACCTTGAATTGTGAAGTTTACGGTCTCGAAACTAAATCGTTTGGTTTTTTTTTACTTTTGTGATTCTCTGCATGTATGCCAACTTTCGGAAAAGCCAGACTTGCACATTTTGAGAAATTTTGATCACACATAAACAAACACGCGTGAAAACGAAGCCTCCACGTACCTACTTGTACTTCACTGAAAAAAAATAAACAAACAACTGCAACGATAATTATGATATGCTAATGGCACAGCAAATATAAGAGCGATGAACATTGCCATGATCAAGAACGAGAAGATGCAATGATGCAGTTGCCGTTGAAACTACAGATCACATTCAGTACAGTACATGTATGTGTAAAAATTCGGAATGCCAAAAATAAATATACTTGCTTCACGATAGTTACATAAGACGTGGCCGATGTGGCGCTGTGTTTGCACTGTTTACTTACTTACTTACATAAGTATCAGATGCAATAAAACGTTTTAGAGCTAGACAGCAATAAAGTCGTTGAGGCGCGTCAGTTTTTTTTATGTCAGCGTTGCGTCGGCTGTAATGGCTGCTTGTACAGTTGATGGCGATGCCGATGGACATACGCTAATGAAGCGACGATTGAGACAGTTTCTATTCGGTAGCCTGCATAACCAATGACCTATCGTAACCAGTGGCAACGCATCAGCTGCTGCAGCAGCAGCAGCAGCAGCGCTTGCTTGGTCGGACAGTGAATTGCGGTGTCAAGGGTTTGGTTAAATTGGGCATCGATAACCGTAACTATAGTGACGGCCGGCCGGCCAGGCAGTCAGTCGACGGAGAGCTAGTTCCGCCGTTTATCCAGTGGCGGATTACGTGACTATTTTTAGTTGTCTTTGTGCCGTGGCCCAGGGCTTGCTGCTTCGGACAAACTCAACTCTCGAGTTACGTTTTTCGAACTGTGCAAAATGGAGATATTATAAACTGACAAATTTTTTCACCGAAATTTTAATTGACCGTTTCATTTAACTTCATTCAGATTCGGCGGGTTTCCCGACGACATTGTGCGTTATATAAATTTACTTACTTCATACTTACTTGCAAAAGCAGGTAGGCCTACGACTGCAGTCAGTGTCGGTAGGATATGGCCGCTGAAGAGTGAACTGAACAGTAGTCCTTTTTAATTTTTAACAGTTGTCTTATTCCATTTTAGGGCATTCATTTTTTATCAGCTTTCTGTCCTTGTAGTACCGGTGTGTGTTTCTATACGTAGTCTATTATTATGTGCTTCTACAGATGAAATGATCGATTACTGAGCCGGCAATTAGTTCTAATAATATCAACTTCATACAAGGCCACGCGGAGCATCGTAGATTTCTGTTAATGAATATCAACACTTTCGTTGGAAATTTTTTGAGAGTACACACAGATTAAACAGCTGCACAGTGCAGTAAGTCGTCGTGTGTCTGATCGTCGCTAACAGTATCGGCAACACGTAAGCCAGTGCGATGTCCTGGATATCGAATGAGCGGATGAGAGTGGATGTTCTTGACGGTATCTCGAATATTTCCAAGTCATTACGTATCGAATGATGCGTAATTCCAGTGTTTTGCCGCTGCTACTGTGAATGGCTGCCGGGCGGTAGTGTGCGATACAGCAATCGTGTTTGTTCTCCTTGTCTGTCGCTATTGCAGTTCATCAAAACAACAACAAATAATCATTACAAAACTAGCGCAATTGATTCGTCTCGGTCATTCTAATTTAAGCCGGTTTTGGGATTTTTCTTTTTCTTGTTGCATTTCTTGCATTGGCCGACTAACTTTTGAGGTAATGAAGGAAAACATCAGTGCAGTAAAACTGGCCGAGCGATGACTGAGAGACTCGTGACGCGAAACGAGACGGTCGTGAATCAGAACGACGAATCGAACGGAAGAACTGTGCAGACAATACTCGGTGTTGAGAACGGGCGGCTTGACTAAAGAAAAACATATAAAACACTTAAACAACTCTGAACTGTATTGGATTTGTTTCGGGTTTATTAGCGCATTTATTTTTTCCGCTATTGAATACGCAAATGCTGAAACAGTTTAAGCACGTATCGATCAACAAATAACGCCCGATCGACTATCAAAAGGATGTCCTGCGTTTTTTTCTAACCACAAATGAAACAGAATTGTGTCGTTTCTGTTTTGTCTCTATTTTATTTCACATGTGCAGAGAGCTAAAGTTGACGGCTACAGATGATGCGTTGTCGTGCGACTCGAGGGTGTCGGCGTTGAAGCCGCATATGAATTAGCTCGGAATTAGCTCACGTCTTACCTCCATTAGCCTATAGGCCTTTACGCGCACCTGACATTGTCATCGTCACGGCAGGCTTTGTACACGTCTTCTCCGTCGACATTTCCGACCACACCGTTGATGTCGTATTTCCACTCTGTATAGCACCACTGACAAAATTAACAATAATTATAACGTGGTCGAGAGATAGGCCGCATTATGCGTCTTGTCCGTTCGTCTGTGCGTCTGTCGCGTACTGGCTCGACTCCCGGTCATTTCGCTGTCAAATAGCAACACTGAGCAAGTCATTCACACACAGTGTGTCTCTTTCACCAAACAGTATCATTCGGTGCAGTATGACCAGTGCTTAAAGTGTGAACGGACGGTCACGGACGGCGTCCAGGCACTTCTTGGGCCAGTGCCAGAGAATTTCTCAGGAAAATTAGTATATCTGGTGCCACCAGATGTCAGATTTTAATGCTAAAATGCCCCAAATTTGATTTCCGCTGGGGGAGCTTACAGCGCATTTAAGGGGCCTACTTCTAAAGGGAAATAGGGGAGGGGAAGAGGAGAGGAAGGGAAGGAAGAAAGGCATGGAGGGGAGCTCGGGTTGGGTGCGTCCAGGCACTTCTTTTTTCCACTTAAGGCACTGAGTATGACCACAGAGCGATTATGTACCGCGGCTGGAATTGGAAAAGATAACGGTGGGCCTAACAAAAAGTAACGACAGCGTGCCACTGCATGGTTTTTGATTATGTCGCATGCGGGCTGACTGCCCAGGAATCGGAATTATCTCCCGTCGCAACGCTGCTGTCGAATATAGGACTACTTGCAGTGCGTTTTAGTCCTAACGTTCGCCTTCTCGTTGGCGTCATTAGCGACGTCGGGATACTATCCCGTTTGTCTTGTAAGTGTCGGCTATGATAAAATGCGCCATCACTCTCGTCGACGTTATAAGCTATTTTCAACCATGCGGGACTCGGCGTCCAAACCTCCTCCTCGCGTCAGCGTCCTTCCAGTTTCTCCGTCGCGGATCCGCGGCTTAGTGTTCGTGACGTTGTTCGACGACGGTGGCGCCGACTGTCGACTGGCGTCGGAGTCGTCACATCATTTCTTATTGACCTCAACAACACCTTGCCGGTGGCCGGCGACTGACTGCCGGGCTGGGCTCGGCGTGCAGTATATACGAGCCTGTCAACGTCGTCGTCGGCAGGCGCCCGGCCCGACACGACGACAGATGGACAGTCACGTCGGTCGCCATGACATCCATAATTCAGCTGCTTTTGCCGCCGCCGCTGCTGCTGCTGCTGATTGGTTGACGTGCTCCACGTGACCGGTAGTGAGCAGTTTACGAGCTGCCAACAGTGTCCGTTAACCCTTTCAACGAGAAGCCGCCGTCATCTGCTGCTGGATCTGTTTGGGTTGTTGCGTTGCGCCCATCGAGAAAGAAGTCGGATATCTGAGGGTGGACTTTGTGTCCAGTTGCCTCATCGCTGAATCAAATGTCGTACACCGGACATTCGATTCCCCGCGTCGATATCACATGTCGGGGAAGGGATGAAGGGAAGGGATGCACATATCGGGGAAACAAGATGAAGCTTACATCAACGCCAATCAGTTGTGTCGTTAAGCCCGAACTCCACTAACTTGACTCGTTATTAACTATAGTTTGACAACAAGTCGTACAGCAAGCCGTGCGACGTGTTGGCATGTCAAGGATTTGTGGATTTGCCGTAGACTTTGATTCGTTGTATAGCTTGTCGTGCAGCATGCTGTACGACAAATCGACGAAAGTGGAGTTGGGGCTGTAAGAAGACTGCCGTCGGTTTAGAACGATCCAACGTGTGGGTAGTAAATGTCGGACTCCATTACTTCGATTTGTTGTGGATTTGTTGTTCAACATACTGTTACAACAAGCTGTACGACAAATCTTCAACAAATCGAAAGCCAACGGCAAGTCTTACAACAAGTTGGACAACTTGTTGCACAGCAAGTCCACAACGAATCCACAGCAAGTTGCATGCAACAATCAGCAAGTCTTACAGCAAGTCGCACCACTTGTTGCTAAACAAATCCACAGCTAATCGAAGTAATGGAGTCCGACACTAAATGCACGACGGACGTGACAGCTGGCAGGACGGCGATCATCACTCATTCGTTGAATGTCACAATGACGTCGTCATTTCCGGACCGTTCAGACGACGTCCCTCGTGGACCTCGTCGTTTTGACGCTGCTCCACGCAGTTTACCGCCACCAGCTAGCCTATCGGCTGCCTGCAACCTACAGCGTAAAGGCGCGTGCAGAGCGACTTAACTGAACTAAACTGAACTGAAATGCAGTTTAGTTGCGTTGCACGGAAAGTATAAAGCGAACAAACTGGCAGTTCAGTTCATTTGTGTCGCTTTCTGCACGCCTTAATTAAGTGATTGTCAGACTTGCGAATTTCTGCAGTGCAGCAACAGCTGTAGCTACTCCCTTACATCACCCCCGTGTCTCACGGCACATGTACATAGCCACAAGCTTCCCTGCAAAATCACCAGCGTTTACGAACGTAATTGTACTTTCCTTGTATTGTACAAAGACTTTTTAAAGTTTTTTTTTAGTTTTTGGTGTTTTTAACCTCGTCAACGTTCATTGTGCATTGTGTTTAACAGCAGTAGGCTATGTCTGTTGATGTCGTCATTAAGGACTAGGCCTAATCATCACTGACACGTGTCACTTGCAGTTACGTAGTTACAGTTTATGGAGTAAACCAGATCGCGGATTATGCTCATGGCTAAGTTAACCAAATTACGTCGAGACAGTAATTTTTTGGTCCTCAATTTATTTCAAGTCGGTTCAATTGTGCCCAAGGTCCGGATTATTTTATAATGCTGGAAAATTTTGGAATTGTAACACGCAAGTTGGTGCATTCTGGTGTACATGTATTTTGGCGACGACCGGTAATGCATTTTTACAAAGCTGAATGCAAACAAAACTGCGCCTGCGGCACCTTGTTACTGTCAACTGTCAACTGTCAACCATATCGCTCGCTATAACGTAACAACTAAACCTCGCGTAAGTTATTTTACTTCACCCCAATTACGCAGCGTGTAGCGAGTGATTTCTGTCTCCATCATCGGCCGTTGCAGGACGATGAAGATGCTACATGCAGTCTGTCGCCCTGTCAGTCTGACGTAGTACATGTACTCCACTGCTTGTCGTGTGCTTGTACTTATATGCTTGTCAGGTCTTCTTTTATACCACCCATCCATCTCGTTGACGTGTAATTTGATGCCGGCTAAACAGTGCTATTCTTCGCGGTATTGAGTATAGTAAACCGCTAACTCAGGAAAGTAATGACAGTCTACCGCCATGTTTAACAATGACTGCATGCACCCCAAGATGACCCGATAACACTAATGATAACGAAACAGCAACAATAATAAAGAAAGCTTTGCATTAATCCGATGACTGCAAAAAGAAGAAAAAGATCAATACGTCGCTGATTGATGAATTGAGAAGAAATCGATGCATTCACTGGGGACCAATCCATCACATCGACCGATAAAATTATCATTCTGCCGTATTTCAAATCATTCATATCATTCATTCAAATCAGCAGAATAGCTCACTTCATTCATCATAACGATCGATTTATACATTTCTCTTCTGTTCTATGTCTCCCAGTATCCGGCTTAGCGCATGCATCGCATAAGAACAACGTCTTCAGCCGGAAACTGCAAAACCCAATTTTAAATTAGTGACAGTGTTGGCTGATTAACAGTTGTAACATTCCTGTAGTATACTTTGATTTTTAAGTCCGTTGGCATACACAGACAAAGAGCGCTAGCTCGACCTTGTGACTTGGAACATTGACTTCCAGACCTCAAAACTACTGCAACTCGCGACCTATAATATTACACGTGTTATACACAACTTTCAGGTTAATGTCGGGCTTTTTAGATCTCTTCATTCTCTGTCTAGAGTCAGGCACGGAACACACACAGACAGACGCACAGTGCAATGCAATGTGGCCTACTGTAGAAGGACGGCCGCTTAGTAACAGTATGTAACTCGATCTACCAGATTTGTTAATAACGTTGGCTGGAATCATCGTAAGCTGCTGCTGCTGCTGCTGCTGCTGTGCAATCTTTTCGGCACATTACAATCAAAACTTGGACTTGAAACAATGCGTAGAAGGAACGCGCTGACAACGAACTGCTAGCTATATTATATTATTTCACCCGTGCATAACTGTTCGAGTAACCTCGCGGTGGGACAAACAGAAAAAAAACGGATCGGAATAAATATGCCACGCCGAATAAGTAGGGTTATATTTTTTATAATAAAACAACCCTATTTATTCGGTGCAGGTAATGATAAACACATATAGTATGGTTCAAGTGAAAATGCGCAAGAAACACCTTCACAACGAAAGCAACCTACGATTAATCAGCTGATACAGTATGATCGGCACATTTCTCAGTGTTGCTTGTCGCGGGCGCTCGCCCGTCTAGACGCTGCTTGACAGGTTCATTGCGATGGTATATCTCTGGCGGCATTCCGTGAATCTCCGTGGAAACCGATGTCATCAGCGGCCGACTGTGCGTGCGACATGCAACAGTTCGCGGCTCGGCGGATTCTCCGGGGACTGAGCGAGGAACGAGGAGGGACAGAAACTAAGGAGTCGCCGGAAACGTCCCGGGGGATGAGGAATGAACGCCGCCGCCGACGACGAGGCAGGAATACCTGCTCCAGTCGCGGTCACGTGGGAAATTTGTCTTGCAATGAACGCACAGGTCGATGTTGGTCGGACAGTGGGTCGATTCCCGGGTCAGTGGATGTCTGGCGAACTGTGAAAAATCGCCGGCCGGCTGGCATCGCTCGATCTTTCCTGGCAATAAATCCGACTTGACGTCATTCCACGTACAGCTCCGGACATCCGGGGTCATGCCGGGGTCATGTCGGCTCCAGTTAACTATGACCGTTCACGAGACTGGGCTCGTGTGTCCGTCACGCTGGCAACCATTGGCTCTCAGACATCCAACGTCAGGAAACACAGTGAGACACATACATGACAGCAGTGCTATTAACTTCAATCTTTCTACCTAACTTTGTTTCAAGCATTTGGTTAATCAGTAAGTTGACGAAAACAGCCTTTTTTACTATAAATATTCAGCCACAATCTAAAATAGATGTCATTCCAGAACAACGCAAGAAGCGGGTAAAACAGGAATGTAGGAGTACGACATCGGTAAAATGAGAGGCAGAAAGGCACACAGTTGGTCCACAAAAGCTGTAATTTGACGCAGCGTGCGAGAACAAAAACAAAATTGTACCGAGCACGCGGCAAAAAACGTATAAGTACAGCAACAAGACCGCAACAAACTAATTAAGTTCTGCAAATTCGCTTGCGTCAAAGATAAGAGGCGGACTTCTGATCAGCTCGGCCACACGGACGCGCATCAGAAATGTCCCAATCGACTCGCACCGATTGGGATCCGTCTTGCCGCCAGCAGCAGCAGCTCAATACTCACTGGCCTGCACCAAGGCGTCACGTAAC
>Ga0056124_1000470_pt1 | contig 12852 bp, 10 predicted proteins | sample WorMetHEROISLAND_2_FD_70069 | JGI IMG/M metagenome (GOLD analysis project Ga0056124, IMG submission 70069) | Marine gutless worms symbiont microbial communities from Max Planck institute for Marine Microbiology, Germany - Olavius sp. 4 HERON ISLAND | ecosystem: Host-associated > Annelida >... | reverse complement strand
TTGTTGTTGTTGTTGTTGTTGTTGTTGTAGCTGTATAGTATTAGCAGTAGTTGTAGTAGTTGACAAGACAAAGGTAGAAGAGCACTTGAAGGAAGTGATGGATAGCTTTAAGTCTGAGACTGACGTCAGATTCTCTCAGTTGCTTGACTACTACTGCTACTAAGCTTTAAGCTGAGCTTTAGAGCGCAGTACAGTCCGTGCAACGCAACTGAAATAAACTGAACTTCATTGGCATTTCAGTTCAGTTCAGCGTAATTTCAGGGTCGTTAAAGATTTATGCAAATTAGGCAAATAATATTTAAATGCATCGCTATGCAAGTTCTGCACTTTTTATACAGCATTCTAAAACTTGACATATTCTATACAACATTCTAAAACTTGGCATATCTCATGTCTATCTACCACTAACAGTCGCTAAGTTATCAACGCTCAAATTGGTCCGTTTTTTGGCCCATCCTGCAGATGCATTTCCGAACAGCCCTATTATGTAATCGGAGAATTAGCTGTGCGGTAAGATCTTGTAGTAAAATCTGTCATCAGTGTCACATTCAAAGTAAACTTTTGAACACTGGTACAAATTAAAGTTTTCAGCCGTTTTTGCAAGATCTGTCAACAACAGTTAACTGTTACATGGCTGAAATTGGCCATGCAGTTAAATTTAGCTGGCATTTGACTAATGCTTAGTAGTTCCAGGATCGTGTATTAAGCTAGCTGGTCAGCTAGCGGCTTGTTTAGCCGATCGGTTAAGAACCAGAAATGGACCAGTGATAGAATTCTTAGAGAAGTTGTGTAATATCTTGTTGACTGTTTGGAGCAGGATCTACAGAAGCAGAAGGAGGCAAATGAAGAGGAGCTGCTTGGGCTGCAGAAAGACGACAATGAGAAAAAGTCGAAGGTGGATGATGCCTCTGTAGTTCATACATTGTTTGATTTAATGCAAGTGACGAGAAATCAGTAGTAGTTGTCGTTTTTTGTTGTGATCATTTTTTTGTTTATAACGGTTTTTTTTTGTACATTGAACAATGAACTCACTTATATATTTATTTAATTTCTGCACAGTGTGGAGTGCATGGAGAGAGTGAAAGAGCTGTACACGTATGGTAGTAGCAGTGGTTGTACTTCATGTATTAGTAGTAGTAGTAATTGTTGTTGTTGTTGAATATGGTGTGTTGTAGTATGCAGTGGCTGAGTCAGCGCTGATGCTGTACACAAGCACTCATGACATATTGTAGTTGTTGTTGTTGTAGTATTTCATGTGTTGTAGTAGTATCCTGTGTGTTGTAGTAGTATCTTGTATGTTGTAGTAGTATCTCGTGTGTTCTAGTACGCAGTTACTGAGTCAGAGCTGATGCTGTACACAAGCACTCATGACAGGTTGTTGTTGTTGTTGTTGTAGTATCTTGTGTGTTGTAGTTGTTGTAGTAGTATCTCGTGTGTTGTAGTATGCGGTGGCTGAGTCAGAGCTGATGCTGTACACCAGCACTCATGACAACGAGGCTAAGAAACTTGCCGAGACTCAGAACAATCTTGCCAAGACTTCCTCAACCCTCCAGCACTGCCAGAGGTCACTGTTTTTCTTTACAATAATTTTGAATAATTGACTTCACTTTCTCCCCGCAATGGGTAAATCTCAAATCAAATCATGATCTGAAATCTCAATTTTTTAGGTAAATCATTTAAATCGCTAGGCGAAATCTCAACTCATTGTTCTTCAAATCTCAAATCTTTGAAAGCAAATCTTAAATCAAATCCCAGATCTTTTAATAGCAAAACATGTACGCTGTGAATTTTTAGTTCAGAAGTTGATTAGTGTATTAATGTATGCATCACATTCTAAATCGGAAATCTAAAACTGTTGAAACTTTTGAATTGAACCGCAAATTTCTTGAATCACAATTTTTCAAATCGAATTGCCTTATGTGATTCAATCGTGAGTTAAAATGAATCACGATCTTCCTCCTTGGGCCGTGCCCAAACTTTCCAAGAAATTTTATCAAAATCTAATTGTAAGTTTTTGAGTTATCTTGCATAGGAATGGACAGATCCAAAACATAACTTCTGCTGGAAATAGGTAATGATGTTTGCTGTCCGTAATTATTCCTAAGTCTATATGTTGTAATAAATATATTGCAATTGTGATTTTCATTTAGATTTTAAGTGCATTTTTGTCTGTTATGCGATCTGCATTGGAGCTGTTTGTAAATGGATTATTGCATCCATATTCAGACCAGCACTTATGTTGTCGGGTTTTAAAATATACTTGATTGTTTGATTGATTTTTTGATTGATTCATTCATTTATTGACTGATTGATTGATTGAATTGATTGTTTGTAAGTAAGTAAGTAAGTAAGTAAATGAGTATTCAGAGTGCACAATGTCAGCCAGTGGCCGAATCTGAGGCACTTGGGTGAGTCGCTAGGGGGAGCCAAAGGCCTGCTGGAAGCAGTGAGTTTTAAGAAGGCGACGAAAGGTATGGGTAGTAGAGGAAGAGTCGCGAATGCCAGATGGGAGTGAGTTCCAGACTGCGGGGGCTGCAACACTAAAACCACCGGAGGCAAAGGTAGTGCGAACACAAGGAGCAGACAACAGGTTGGTGTTTGCAGAGCGTTTGTTTGGTTGATTGACTGATTGATTGATCATGCACAGCACTGCTGACGAGTTGCGGGGCAAGATACCGGAAGTGGAGAAAGACTTGAAGAAATGTGAGAATGAGCTGGCAAGCATGGTGACACAGGAGAACAAAGTAGCCAACGAGGTCAGTAGTAGTAACATCAGGGTCTGGATGCAGGTCGCCCAATGTAACATTGTTATCTGAGCAAATGGTAATAGTAATTAGTAATAACCACAACAATGTTTACAGTGCTCTCGTGATGGCACAACCATTGCAAGAGTCTGCTTCGTATTTGGTTCGATGCCTCGGCTTTTGGTTGGCAGATCAAATGGCTCCGGTTGGGGTTTTCTTTGAGAGTAGTCACCTTGCATAGTTTACTTACTTGTATGTCCAGGTGGAGCTGATGCGTCATCCTGGTGAGGGTAGGAGGCTGAGTTGGCCTGTGTGTAACTGCTGTGTTGTCCCGGTGAGGGTAGGAGGCTGAGTCGACCTGTTTGCTATACTGTGTCTATGTGCATCTGATGCACGTTCGCTTGATGGAGGCGCGAGGCTGCATCCAGGCTTCACCCAGTGAGGATAGGAGGCTGAGTCTACCTGAGTGTAACTGCTGTGTTGTCCCGGTGAGGGTAGGAGGCTGAGTCGACCTGTTTGCTATACTGTGTCCATGTGCATCTGATGCACGTTCGCGTGATGGAGGCGCGAGGCTGCACCCAGTGAGGGTAGGAGGCTGAGGTGACCTGTGTGTAACTGCTGTGTTGTCCCCGTGAGGGTAGGAGGCTGAGTCGACGTGTTTGCTGTACTGTGTCTATGTGCATCTGATGCACGTTCGCGTGATGGAGGCGCGAAGCTGCACCCAGTGAGGGTAGGAGGCTGAGTCGACCTGTTTGCTATACTGTGTTGAGGTTCGGTTGATGCGAGTTCGCGTGGAGGAAGCACGCAGCTGCATGCATGCTGCGCGCAGTCAGAGCAAAGTCCTGGATTCACTGATGCAGCTCAAACGTAGCGGCCGACTGCCCGGCATTCACGGACGACTGGTCAGTATATATGAATGATTTCTGCTGGTTGTCATTTGAACAAGCGCTTAGATTATGTCAGGATGTGCAGGGACCGTGGGTATTACTGTCGGCAGCACGACATTCACTGACAAAGATTATGCAGATGATGCTGTCTCGTTTCACCAACGACCCAAGTAAATGGACACAGATTCTGGCATGTTGCTGTCTCTACCGCCTGTCCATCTCTTCACCACATCATAGTAGTGAACACAGTGCAGTAACCCGCTGAGGGTAGGAGGCTGAGTTGACCCGAGACCCAGTTGTTGTTAATGTGCAGGGAGATCTAGGAGCAATTGATGAGAAGTATGACATCGCTGTGTCCACTGCCTGTCCATCTCTTGACCACATCGTGGTGGACACTATGAACACTGCCCAGCAGTGTGTGGAGTATCTGAAGCAGCATGGTGTCGGCGTTGCTACGTTCATTGGAATGGACAAGATGCAGCGCTGGCAGTCGGTCTGCACCAAACCTTTCAACGCGTACGTTATTTTTACCTACTCATCTTAGGTGTCGACAGTAAGCTAGGCCTGACAATCGGGTATCTCAAACAACATGGTGTTGATGTGGCTACGATGGCGTCGGTATGCGCCAAAACTTTCAATGTGTACGTTATCGCTGTTTATTAGTAGGGACCACAGTTCTCCACGGCAAATTTTTTCCCAATTTTGTGGGCCAGTTCTCCAATTTGCAGCTCAACGGCGGCATATTTGCCTAATTCTCCGACATCATAGTTATCAAGTAAATTGAGGACTATTTGGATTATTTAATGTATTAAAACGTCTGTCACTCTGTGTTTAAATGTTCGATAATCACTGATTATACTTCATCGGTGGAATATTTTTTGTTGCATTGGAGTTTTTTTCTGCTGACTGCTGAAGTTGTCTGTCTATTAAGAAGAGCAGCAGTTTCGTCAGAAAGCTTCGCAAGCTTGGACTTGGATCGGAGCATAAAAATAAACATTGGCCAGTATTGAATTCCACATAATTCCACGGAAACAGACAAATTCCACAGCTCAGTTCAAATTTCTGCAGCCCACGGAAAACTCTGGTCGGTATTTATTATTGGCCTGTCCTAATTATGGATGTTGCCCGTCTTTCTGTCTGTCCCTCTCTCCGGTATGGAAAAATGGTGCTTAAAAACAACGCTTGCAGACTGTCTGCACAAAACCTTTCAATGCGTATGTTACTTTAATTGGTTATTTTGTGTAAAGGTAGAGCGTCTTAGGCGTCGTCAGTAAACTAGGCCTAACGACCTAGTACCTTGAACAACATGCCCTCATTTATATTTGTTGTGGAGCACGTGCCACGGCTGTTTGACCTCATGTGACTAAAAGACAAGTCTTTTCTCCCAGTCTTCTACTTTGAGGTGGCGGTTTGGCTCAGTTGGTAACGTCGTTGGTCGCATCAACGAAGTTAATTGACGCCGGGTCCGGTTAGTACTTGGATGGGTGACCGTCTGCAGACGGGTAAACCATCTTGGTATGTAGCCAGCCACCCAGGTCAACTCAGCCTGCCATCCCTCCGTTTAGGTGCAATGAGTACCAGTGAAAGCTGGGACATAAACAGGCACACCGCGAGATGCACTAGCCCCGTATCTGTGGTCTGGCGGTGTAAACTGGTGTCTGGCTGATGGCCGCTCTATGGGCGGTATGGCTTGAGAAGGACTTTGCAGGTACATTTTTACGTATTCTACACTGTGGCTCAAAAAAAACAAGGTACTTGATTTTTTATCATAACTTTCACGGTACTGTGGCAACATAATTAAGGTGTTGTGGATATCTTTATGGTAGAGTATTTAGAGAATTTTCTAACGAATGTGGCAGTGAAAGAATTTTGAAAATGGTTCATATCTGCCAAAGTTATGATAAAAAATCAAGTGTCTTGTTTTTTTTTGAGACACAGTGTACTTTGCTGTACAGCAACAACAACAACTACTACAGTTACTATTACTACCACTACAGCTGTAACATGTTTGTGTGTCATAGTCCTGAGGGTGTGCCGCGACTGTTTGACCTCGTGCGAGTGAAAGACAAGTCCTTTATTCCGGTCTTCTACTTTGCTCTGCGTGACACATTGGTGGCCGATGACTTGGGGCAAGCGACGAGGATTGCGTATGGAAGGACACGTCACCGAGTCGTCACACTGGCTGGACAACTCATTGAAACCTCAGGTACTACTACTGTTGCTACTACTACTACTGCTGCTGCTGCTACTACTAATAATAGTAATAGTAATAGCCGTGACAAGGTTATGGTGCTGTCGTCGTAGCAGTGCACTGCCACTGCAAGAGTTCACCCGGTTCATCTGACGAATGTAGCATGCAGCGCCAGGTGGCCGCCGACCTTTGGACCAAGCCACTAGATCCGCCTATACGTATCTATAGTGACTACATTCACCATCGCCATTTATTAGTACTCAGCCTGAAAGTTGATACTCCGTTTACCATCCCACGGAGGGTAGAAGGCTGAGTCGACCCAGCTGGCTGGCTTTGTACCGAGATGGTTTTGCCTGCTCGTAGACAGTCACCCATCCAAGTACTAACCGGGCCCGCCGTAGAGTAACTTCATTGATTCGACAACGCAATACCGCTGCGCCACGCCACCAACTACTACTACTACGGATACTACTTCTACTGGCATCAGTAGAACCCGTTCCTAACAAAACGGGAACAGCTTGCCTAAAAACGCTTGTAGCCAAAGTCTGCCTGTTGCAAGGCCATGGCCACAAAATTTGGCCTTGCGGCCAAAGCCAAAGCTGACATGACTACCATGACACCGAGTGAATGATCGTTGTGTGTGTAGGCACAATGAGTGGCGGCGGCGGCCGTGTCATGAAAGGTAAAATGAGCTCCACGATCGTTCAGGAGATCAGCGAAACCTCCATGCAGGACCTGGAAAAACAGCTGGAAAAGGTGACGAGCTCGCTGATTTCTTTTCTTCTTAATAGCACCTGTTAGTGACTTGTTGACTTTACTTTTGACTTTGCTTTTCGCTGAGCCAATTCGCTGAGCGAAACCTAAAGCTGAACGCTAAAGTACCTACTTAGATTAGAGCTCAACTAAACTTTGATCTGTGTATGTACTTTTGGACATAGACTTTTGCTGAGCGAAATCACTTCACTTTTTGGCTTAAGTATGTACTTAGACCGAACTTTCACTCAGCGAAAGGCTAAGTCAAAGAATGAAGTCACCCATTGTCTGTTACATCCATCTCGGCCGGACTTAGTGGAGTACGTTTCAGCAACATTTAGAAGTCTCCAGAACTTTAAGATTTCGTAATTCATTTGTCCCATTTTCTCTCAGTAACTCAGCCTGGCCATCCCTCATGGGATGGTGCAATAAGTACCAGTGAAACAGGCACACCGCATGATACAGTAGCCATGGTCTGGCTCAGGGCTAAGGAAATGGAGACCAGCACCACCCTGTGGGCTTTACAGCCCGGGAAGGACTTTATTTTTTTATGCTTTCAGTAACTATCACTTACCGGTTACCTTATCTACACAGCACAGCAGTGGTGGCAGCAAGTCCAGCCCAATGGCGTCATCTAGCCCACAGCATTCAAACTTTGATTAATTGACTGACTGAGTAATTGATTGATTGATTGGCATTATTGTTCTGTTCAGACTGCAGTGAATGGTGACATTCTGTCTGTTTCAGTAGACTTAATTACTAGGTGACTCACTGGCGTAACGGTTAAGACGTTGGACTTCACGATCAAGAGGTCATGAGTTCAACTCCCGGTCGGGTCGCTATCAAGTGGTTACTACTTGGATGGGTGACCGTCTGCAGACAGGTAAACTGTCTCGGTATATAGCCAACCACCAAGGTCAACTCAGCCTTCCATCTCTCCAGGGTAGGTAAATCGAGTACCGGCCTGCTTGGCTGAGGTTAAGGCGAGGCATGTGTCAGATGACAGGTAACACTGTGTGATCCCATGTGGCAGATGACGCTTTGTAGCGTTGAGATGGTGGCGTGCGTAGGAGTGGCATGTTGTGTCGAATGACGCACGACGTTTAACCCTTTGTTGCTGTTGCAGGAGACACGTAATGTGACCCAGTGTCGTGAGAGTCGTGCTAAGCTGGAGCAGAACGTGGAAACTCTGCGGAAAACACACACGGACCTTCTCCACAGCCGCGACAAATTTGCTCTCGATATTAAGGTTTGAAGGAAAAATTTCGTTATTTGACAGTTCTAGTTGGCCACATTGCGGGTCTTACCCGTTCGTTTGTCCATCTGTCCTATACGGTCTCCTAACTCACACAAAAAAGCTAAGAAAGCTGAAGTTGATGCAAACGCTCCCTAAGACTGGAGTACCCAGTGTGCTAATTTTCCGCGTAAAAAGGTTGTGGCCGTTGATTGTCAAAACAAAAATGGTGTCTATAATATTGCATAATTGTTCAGTAAGGTAAGCCGGCCTGTGAACGCCGCCTCACGGCACTCAAGGCGCAGTGCCGTGCACACAGAGTCGGAAAACTCGTGGAATTCAGCAGGTAAAATTCCCGGGAATAAGGCCGTGTTTATCCAAGCTTTGCCAAGGTTATTCCGTCACTCCTGAGTCTAATTATTTGGTAAAACATTTTAAGCCGTTGTCGTACGGTGGACAAAATTGGTTGAGTTCACTGATTTTTTTCACCTGATTTTATTGGTAAACTAAACCCCACACCAAAAATTGACTATTTTTATCGAAGGCACTATATCTCCTGGAACGGCCTGCAATTCGCTGTTTTGGTTCCTAGAAAGACCTGGAAAACAGCGTTAGGAAGTCTGTAAGAACCCTGTTACTACTACTACAACATGTACTGCTACTACTACTGTTACTACTACTACTACAACAACTACTACTACTAATGCTGTCTGCGTGTGTAGTCAATGACAGAACAACAGGTGATACTGAAGCGCCTGGAGAAAGAACAACAGGAAATACTACTACTACTACTACAAGTACAACAGCTACTACTACAACAACAACAACAGCTACTACTACTATTTCTAATGCTGTCTGTTGTAGTCAATGACAGAACAGCAGGTGATACTGAAGCGCCAGGAGAAGGAACAGGCGGAAAAGGTGAAGGCTTCCGTACCTGATAAGAAGAAGTTGGCGGAGATGGAGAAAAACGTCGAACATCTCAAGAAAGGCAGGCAGCAGCATCGGAACACGTTCTCCTTCTGTTTTGTTAATTTTTGTTAATTATTGTTATACTCTCAGTGGTTACTACTTGGATTTGCAAATTTTGGGATACTTACTTGTTTTAGACAGTATCTTACAACGCTCGACCCATGAAAACACCCGACTCCATCAAGTTGCCTTTTTTATAAAACCGGGTTTAACCCAAAAAACGTAGACCGAATAAAGCCCATTAAGCTCAATTGGGTTGGGCTTTTTAAAAAACTGGTTTTTTAACCCTGATCATTTCAAGCATATTTGCATTTCATTCAGTGTGTCCTAGTTGTATAGTTTTGCATTTGTTAGCAGCAGCAGCAGCACCAGTAGTAGCGTCAAGTGTTTGTAACGTCTTGTACAGAGTTTGATGATGCTCACGGTGCAGCAGAAAAGGTTGAAAGTCTCGTGACCAAGTAAGAAATTCTCACCTTGCTGATATGGATATGTAAGTAAGTAAAAGTGCAGAAAGATGTAAAGTCCTTCTCGAGCCATGCTTCATATTGCCAACGTAGTTGCTACTGTTCGCGGAAGCGACAGCAGTATTGCTTTCGGCATTGTCGATAAGTTTTTTTTCTCTGTTAGCATGATAACTCATGAACCGCTGCACCTAGCTTTGCGAAATTTTGCATTAACGTGTACCTTGACAACCTCTGGAAGGCTATTGAGTATCAGGGTCAAAGGTCAAGGTCACATGGGTTTTTGTGTGCGGGTAACGCTCCAGGCAATGAGGACCCATGTAACAGAGGCATTCACTTGGTGGCGCTAGCGGCGGTTGTGTTCCTGTAACGTAAAGTTGGCCTGGATTCGCGAAATGCTGCACAGGCATGGCCCGCAGGCAGTTCTTAGCCTTGAGCAAGGCTTGACGATCTTGCTACGTCATTGAAATGGCCGCATTCCGAAGAAGATAGCGTCCGATTAAGCCTTTGTTGATTGTTTATTGATTGATTGACTTAGTAACTTACAGGAGTTAGTGATCGGTTAATCTGATGTTTGGTTTTGATTAAAAACTAAATGCTATCACATATTTCTGCATTAACTTTGTTACGCAGTAAGCCTGCATCTCTCACCTATGTATTAGTGAGTGTTTTATCTCATCCTACCTCGCAGACAGATCGTATTGTTCAAAGGAGGTGGTTGTTCACTGTCAAAGATATGTCTTTACAATGGCGTAACTGCGTCTGAAGTGCCCTGAGGCAAACGTTTTTAGGCGCCCCCACTCCCACAAGGAATGTCAAAGTTATAGTTATCTGTCCCACCTGGGAACCCAAGCCACCAGCTGACTGAAGCCATAGAAAGCGCTTTTCCTCTCACAGTGACAGTGGGATAACATGATAACACTGAAATCTGGAGATGTGCCATGATGCTATTTCTAGTATTTGAACATAAAAGTAGAAAAATAATCAGATACTAGAAGTTGAATTACAAATTTACCTTCAAAATGAATATAGATACACAAAGTTCCTGTCATTTTGCTTGTTCTTTAACTTCTTTCTCTGTTTAGAAATTCGGCTGAATTCTGTAGTGCAAAGCAAACAATCCGTCGACCAAAAGCGCCCCCTGCCGCTTGGCGCCCTGAGGTAATTGCCTAACTTCGCTTCTCGTAGTTACGCCACTGTGTCTTTATATTCTTTGAAATTTCAGGATTAAGTCCATCATAAGTGTTAACATTTATCAGTTGATTGATTGATTGATTGATTGAATAGGCTACACAAGCAGATAATGGACATTGGAGGCAATAAGCTGAAAGCTGTTCAGTCACGCCTGGATATGATCAACGGACAGGTTGACCAGACTACAAGCCACAAGAACAAGGCTAACGTCGCCATTAAAACTGCCAAACGGTATAAACCACATCATTCCTGTATTGTATTATGTTCTATTGTCACTCCATTGTAGTTTTATGTCGTTAATATACAGGGTGGCCACTCACCTGGAAAACTTGGAACAGTCAGGGAATTTAAAAGTGGTCAGGGAAAATAGAAAAAGTCGGGGGAAATCTGTTCTTGCATGCATTAAATTTGGCCAATTGGTTCTCAGGAAAATTGTTGAAATTGTTGCTCCAGATGTCAGATTTTAAGGCTATAATGCCCCAAATTTGATTTAGTGTGCCTACTTCTAACGAAGAGGAGGAGAGGAATAGTGAATTAGCGTCTACTGAAGAACACAGTTGTCATAGTTGTGACATTATACATGAGTATTGCAGTGAGAAATAACATGCATTTCGTTTTGTATCGCTACTGTTGCGAGGGTCTATGCTCCATAAATATTTACTTGAAGTGTCTGGAAAAGTCAGGGAATTTGATAATGACTGGACAATAGCCACCTGAATATAATTATAATGAGCACAGTGGACAGATTGAAAAGACTACTGGATTTAAGAACGTGGTTAACGTTACCATTAAAACTATGAGACTTAAATCTGGTAGACTACGAAGTGTGGTCAGTAATGCAGAAGGTCTAGAAAGTGTATCACCTTTTAGGTGTGGTGGGAACATTAGTGATTATTTTGTTGCAGATTTTCTGCCGAGTCTGTCGGTGAAAGAATCGGTCACTATCTGGCGAATATATGGACAAGAGTTCGGTGACATGTTTTTCGAGTCAACGATTTAGTTGTGGTTTGTGTTTCGTGAGACGGAAATGAAGATAAAGCACGGCAGAAAATTGCTGGCATTCGGAAGGACATCAGGGACAATCTACTACTAGATAGATGCTTTATTTCGTATATCCGCCTGAAGAATCGCTCGGTCAGCCGAGCACGCCGTGACTCGAGTGGGTCCAGACCAGCCAGCATCAGAGCCATCTTGTAATCGCTGTCCGTCAATATTATTCTCATAGACCTCCGCTGTATTGCCTCCAGCGCCTTCGACTGTGCTGCCGTGAGGCTCAAATGCCACGCCGGACACGAGCACTGGCCGCACAACTGTGCCGTAGAAGCACAGTAGATCATCCAGGCCGGCACCCGAGCGTTTCAGCCGCTTGAAGAAATGGAGGCGCGATGCAGCTTTGGACGAGATGGCCCTGACATGCTGCGCCCACTTCAAGTCGTTGGCGACGTGCACGCCCAGCAGCTGCTACTACTACTTCTGTTACTACGACCACCACCACCACCACCACTACAACTACTACAGTGTAGTTGTTGTTTGTAGAAATGAAGAGAAGACACAACAGAAGATTGTTGACCTTCAGAAGGACATCGCGGACAATCAGGACAAGTCCGAGAAATTGCAGAACGACTTGAAGCAGTTGGACGTCGATGCCAAACAACTGCTAGACGACCACAAACAGGCCATGGTAGCAATTTACTTACATTTGTTTGCTATTAAATGTTAAAAGGTTAAGGGGTGTCTATAGATCTTCCTGTGAACCCATCTCGTAACTATGCGGCGTTACCTGTCATATGGGATCACACAGTGTTACTTGCCACCCTGCACGCCTGTACTCAATTCTTAACCCGGAGGGATAGAAGGCTGAGTTGTTATTGTATCATTATGCAGCCTCTTGCTAGGTCACATTACATGCTCTGCCCGTCCGTCGTCTGTCTGTTCCATACGGGCTGCTAACTCAAAAACAAAAAAGCAAAGCCAAAATCGGTGTGAACGTTTCCGAGGGCCGGAGGATGACAATTTTCAGCTCAGGATGTCACGCCGGAAATTTTTAAGGTGCTTGGTCATCCACCCGGCAGGTAAGGTGTCAACTGCTAACTAGGCCTACCATTATTAGACCTAGTTTCCTCTCAATGCCTGAGACATTCGGCATCTCGATTCATGGCTGCATGGATAGATTTTCATCGAATTTGTCCACAGTGCAGCTGCAGGCAGTACTGATTGGACTTGGTTTTGACAGCACAGAGGTCAACTCAGCCTTTCTTCCCTCTGGGGTAGGTAAATTGAGTACCGGCCTGCTTGGCTGGGGTTAAGGCGGGGCGCATTCGCCTGCGTCGGGTGGCAGATAGCACTGTGTAAGTAAGTAAATTTGTATTGCGCACAGTGTCAACGGGAAAACCCGCTGAATCTGAGGAGCAAAAAA
>Ga0056124_1000468_pt1 | contig 12879 bp, 6 predicted proteins | sample WorMetHEROISLAND_2_FD_70069 | JGI IMG/M metagenome (GOLD analysis project Ga0056124, IMG submission 70069) | Marine gutless worms symbiont microbial communities from Max Planck institute for Marine Microbiology, Germany - Olavius sp. 4 HERON ISLAND | ecosystem: Host-associated > Annelida >... | reverse complement strand
ACCACAGCTTGTCTTTCACTGGCCTGAGCCGCCAGCATCTTAAGACTCATAGTGAGCACAGAACTCACAGCGCTGCTCCACGCCAATCTTTTCACGAGCCGCACTCATCTACACAGAGACATTTCAGAAACATTTCAGCAGAACCAGAGCTTGTCTTTCACTGGCCTGAGCCGCCAGCATCTTAAGACTCATAGTGAGCACAGAACTCACACCGCTGCTCCACGCCAATCTTTTCACGAGCTGCACTCATCTACACAGAAGCATTTCAGAAACATTTCAGAGACATCACGAGACATTTCAGCATTGATGTCATTCATAAGTTTGCATGAGATCAGCTTCAAGAATACACAACTGCAGATAGCACAGATGATACGTGCATTATGTGTCTGCATCAAACGAACTACAATAAGTATTATAAAATAATAAACTAAAATGAGCAAACAGACATACAATGAATATTCGATACGATACGATAGATGATTTGCACTGGAAAACTGACAGGCAAGCTGCCAGTTTAATCTAGCACACGAACTAAAAGAAAACTAAAGATGTTTTAAATGGAACTAAAAAAGTGAAAAATAAAAATCAAGAAACAGACGGTTATGAGAGAGATAAGAGACCTAAGACAGAAAAACTAAAATGGAAGGAAAAACGATAACTGAAAACTAGAAAAAAAACTGAAACAGAGAAAAAAGCCGTAAAGCAGTCTGGGTATCCATGAAATCAGTCTTTATCTAGATTAATGCGTAAGTAAACGTAAAGAACTGTGGAGTGATGGTTCACCAGACATAACATGCTTTTGACCAACTGCAGCGGGGCAGAATAAAAAAAAATCAGCCAATTTTATAGCTGAAAATAAAACGTGTTCCATTTTGGCCGAAACAGTGGCCAATAATTCCCAATAATTGGCCAACTATGCACGTCACACGGAAGACTCTTGTCGACTGATGTCAAATGATCCTCAGACTGGCTATGAGCAAACTAATGTAAAAACAAGAAATCAGTGCTAATGGTCACAAGACGTGCGACAGCATCAGTTTAATTTCATACGCAGGTTGTCTTGGTCTATCTCCAGTAATTTCAGTGAAAATTCACTTACACTATTAAGACAGACACAAAGAGACAGAGAAACAGACAGACAGACAGAGACGGATACAGACAAACAGATACAGAGAGAGAGAAAGAGACAGACAGACAGACAGACAGACAGACAGACGGACGGACAGACGGACAGACAGACAGACGGACAGACAGACAGAGACGGATACAGACAAACAGATACAGAGAGAGAGAAAGAGACAGACAGACGGACGGACGGACGGACGGACAGACAGACGGACGGACAGACAGACAGAGAGACCGACAGATGGACAGACAGACAGACAGACAGACAGACGGACAGACAGACAACCTCTCTGTGCAGTAGCTGCCACTCTGCCTCACTGACAAGCCGCTTGCCATCAATGAACGTCGACGTCGCTTTGCTCTGAGAGTCACCAGCGTCCGTTGGGTCTGTACACACAGCACAGCACAGCACTTGTCAGTCAACTGCACTGAGACAGTGCACGCTGAAACACGCTAGAACTGTCTACAGCAGCTCACGGCAAACCCATCTCAGAGCTACATCTGCCCTATGGGATCACACAGTGCTGACAATGACAGCAACAGTAACAGCCACGACAATGTTTATGATGCTGTCATCGTAGCAGTGCACTGCCACTGCGAGAGTTCACCCGGTTCATCTGACGAATGTAGCACACAGCGCCAAGTGGCCGCCGACCTTTGAACCGGGCCGATCAGCCTGAGGCAATAGATCCGCCTATAGGCAACTACAGTGACTACATTCACTATGTACTACTACTCAGCCCGAAGCTGATACTCAGTTTACCATCCCACGGAGGGTAGAAGGCTGAGTCGACCTAGCTGGCTGGCTTCGTACTGAGATGGTTTACCTGCCCTTAGACATCAGAGATCCCATCAAAGATCCAGTGTAGTAGTAGTAGTAGTAGTAGCAGTGTGCACAGTAATAGTGTGAGTAGTAGTAGTAGTGACCTGTAGTTGTAGTATCAAGTTGTTCGGGTGAAGCTGGTTGGATTGATAGATCAAGTTCATCTGTTGTAGTTGTTGTAGTTGTAGCAGCCAGTGAACTGTCCAACGCTGTCTGTGCAGCAGCAGCAGCAGTGGTAGTAGTAGTAGTAGCAGTAGTAGTAGTGGTCTCAGGCTCTTGACTACTGGCTGCTGCTGACGCAGCTTCAGTTTGATCAGCATTTGATTCTGACAATGCCAAGGTCGAGTCTTTTGTCTTCATTTCTAACACACACAGCAGAGACACAGTCCCTGAGACCCCAAGTCTTGGTCTCAAGCTGCCTCTACGACAAGAAAATAACGTTTTGGTCCTGATGTTAGAAACATGTTTTGTCTTGAGCAAAGATAAGGGGATGATCTTGGTTCTAAAATAAAATAAGGTGTTGGTCTTCATCTGGAAAAAAAACTGTTGGTCTTGGACTTGAAAAAAGTCTTGTTCTTGTACTTGGTGCTCAAAAGTATTGTTTACATCATCGACACACACACACACGTTTCGGTTCTCGTAGCCACAGAGTTCTAAAAATAGACTTACAGCTCCGCCTTCTGCAGCGGCACGGCCGTCTATACTGTCGTCACGTGACCGCAGTATAGCAAGCTATAGTTATAGTTAGCTATTTTTTCTACTTTAGTCGTATATACGGCCTGTATACTAAATTACGCTCACAAAATTGCAGTTTTTAATTTATTTCAACTAATAGTACGGTATCTCGAGCAATGCCCATTGTTGTCAGTGAAGCATGGCTGCCGTGAACGCTGCTAGCCTAGCCGGAAGTCACGTGACGACAGTATAGGCTAGCAGTGTGCCATGGCATGAATAGGCGCTGGCCAATACGCTGCCAGTCTAGTTACTAAAAATAGAACGTCTTTGCTCGTAGCTTTACTGTAGCTGCTCCCACCATTTGGAATACACCCTCCCTTTAGATATTCGCCATTCCTCCTCCATATGTTGTTTTCGTAACCACCTCAAAACATTTTTCTACAATCTAGCTTTTAGGCCATCTTGGTCCCCACCACACATACCACTTGCGCTTCAGATTCAGCGGGTTTTCCTGTTGACATTGAGAAAAGATTTCGCATAGACAGCTAGGTCCGTTGTGTGAGAGCTCATCGCCTTTTCAGCACAATTGAGCCGGCGAGGGTTAAACCCAATTAAGCTAGCACACAGCAGCAGCAGCAGCAGTGTTGTAGTAGTGGTTGTAGTAGTAGTAGTAGTAGTAGTAGTAGTAGTAGTAGTAGTAGTAGTAGCAGCAGCAGCAGCAATAGTGGTTGTTGTAGTAGTAGCAGCAGCAGCAGTAGCAGTAGTGGCTGTAGTAGTAGCAGCAGTAGCAGCAGCAGCAGTGGTTGTTGTAGTAGTAGTAGCAGCAGCAGCAGTAGTGGCTGTAGTAGTAGTAGTAGCAGCAGCAGTAGTGGTTGTTGTAGTAGTAGCTGTAGTAGCAGCAGCAGTGGTTGTTGTAGTAGTAGTAGCAGCAGCAGCAGTAGTGGTTGTTGTAGTAGTAATAAACTGACCGGTGACTAGAAGCTTTTGTTCGGCAGTGAGCACAGCCTGCATTCTGCGCACGTCGGCCAGCAATTGTCTCTGACTGGACAAGAACTGATCATTAGCCATCTGCCACGTACGCTTTAGACTCACGTGATCCAACCGCTCTTGATCTAACGACCGAGACACTGTAACAACAACAACGACAACAACAACAATAATATTAATATTAATAATATGCTTCAGCCATTGGCTTTAGAGACCCTTGGTCAAATAAACTCCTCCGGCATCTCATTCCTGGTCGAGCTGGACCGACGATTAATGGACGTTTCATGAGACGCACGGGAAACCGTGTATTTCAACGTATTTATTTCAACGAGTTTCTCTGGCGGTCCAGCGATACAATTCGGCAGCCTTCAAAAAAACATTTACAGTTCCTACCGAACTGGACTAGCGCCACGCCACTCCAGCTAACTTGGTTTTAACTTTTGTTTTTAACCCGCGGCATCTTTACTACCGGGGGTATTAAAAAATAATAATAGATTTATACAGCGCCGTTAGATAGTAGCTTGAGAGGCGCTGGCGGCAGGTAATGTCAGTATCAGTAGTATACTGGAGAGAACAGAAATGTCTTTAGCCTAGACCTAAATATTCCCAGTGAGTTGCTGTCAGTAACTGTTCTTGGCAGAGAGTTCCAGGTGGCCTGAGCGGAACAGCGGAAAGCACGCTTGGCTTAGTAGCAGCAGCTGTAGTAATATAACTAGCAGTAGTAGTAGTCAACTCAGCCTGGCCATCCCTCAGGGCGAGTACCAGCAGCGAAAGCCGGAGCGTAAAGACATCCAGGAATGCACTAGCCCCGTAACGGTGGTCTGGCAGTGTAAACTGGTGTCTGGCTGAGCGCTAAGCAAATGGAAATCAGTGCTGATATCTGACATCTGGTGGCACCATTATAATAACTATGAAACACGTCATTTATGGAGCAATATTAATGTGGCTTGATGACTCTATACATCGTTTACGTACGTTAGCAGCAGCAACAGCAGCAGCAGTGTAACCTTCATTGAGTAGTAGTAGTAGTAGTAGTAGTAGTAGTAGTAGTAGTAGTAGTAGTAACCTTCAATGAGCCTAGCTCGTAGTGTGTAGTAGTAGTAGTAGTAGTAGTAGTAGTAGTAGTAGTAGTAGTAGTAGTAGTAGTAGTAGTAGTAGTAGTAGTAGTAGTAGCAGTAGTAACCTTCAATGAGCCTAGCTCGTAGTGTGTAGTAGTAGTAGTAGTAGTAGTAGTAGTAGTAGTAGTAGTAGTAGTAGTAGTAGTAGTAGTAGTAACCTTCAATGAGCCTAGCTCGTAGTGTGTCGTTGTCGTCAAGTAGTGCCATCTTCTGGGTGTTGAGGACACCAACATACATTTCAAGGTCAGTACGAGACGCTTTCTCCGTGTCCAGGCTACTACTACAGTCACTCAACTACAACACACGGCACCACCATCACCATCACTGTAGTAGTTGTAGTAGTAGTAGTAGTAGTGTGGCTCAGTAGTCTAGTGGTTAGCGCACTTGGAATGAGAACTCGGCGACCGCGGTTCTATTCCCAGGTCGTGCCATTATTCCATTGGGTAGCAACCTTGGGCTAGTTGTTTACTCACATTGCCTCCCCAGTTTCTCAGCTCCAAGAAAATGGGGTACAAAAGGGAGTTTTCGGCGCCTAAGTGGTTATGGTGATTAAGTGCGCTAGATTAAGCTAAGCTCTAAGCTAAGCTTTAGAGAGCACTATAATATAACCTAACTTTACTTTTTACTTTACTTTTAGTACACAGTACACAGTTGTTCAACTATAACACATTATCAGTATCACTGTAGTGCAGGGTGAAATAAAGAAATACCCCAATACGAAAAATTGCAATGTCTCAGAAATGTGCGAATATTTTTGTACTAAATTGTGCTCATTTGTTTAGAAGACAACTGTGCAAAGGTCTGCTGCTTTGTGCTGTATTTGCTTGACCAAAACACAAACTTCATGAATTTTGCAACTGTATAGACTGTATAAAAAAAAACAGATTTTATTTGTAAAGTAATGTAATGCCCAATACAACGTTTGTTGCGATGTCATTGTGACATAGGCATAATTATTTGGTTAACTTTGAAAAACAAATTAAAATTATAATTTTTTCAACATGTTAACCGAGAAGTAACTCACGATTCGTGGATTTCCCTGGGTTATCCCTGGTTTCAAAAACTGGGCAATAACGTACTAACAAAAGCAGCTCTGCTGCAATGCAACAATACCTTGAGTTCATTGGTGTTGAGACTGTTGTCAATGTTAGCAGCAGCTGCCGAATCTGACCACCGAGTCCCATCACTAGTCGACTACAACCGAAACAGCACACCATCGTTCACAGATACAACTTTGATGGGGAGTTGTATGCTAAGAGCCAAGAAGGCAGAGCTGCAAGTCTATTTTTAGAAGGTCTTTGCAAGTCTATTTTTAGAAGGTCTTTGCTAACAGCAACATCTGCGCTCTGCCACTCAGCGCAAGTTGATCGTACCGCGCTACTGACTCAACGGGTTCGGTCGTCGGCATTTTGCTGTTGCAGGCCGTCGACTTGGAACTCGCTGCCTGACAGCCTTCGTGACCCAGAGCTGAGTCTCAACCAAAGACCTTCTAAAAATAGACACCAGCTCCTTTCCACAGCGGTCATGTGACGACAGTACTGCCGACCAAAGATCTTCATTTTTAGCTATTTTAATTATCAATTATTAATGATTATTGTATATACGGCCTGTATACTAAATTATATTCACAAAATCGCAGTTTTAATTTATTTTGATTAATAGTACGGTATCTGGAGCGATGGCCATTGTTGTCAATGAAGCATGGCTGTCGTGAAGGCTGCTAGCCTAGCTGGAAGTCACGTGATGACAGTATCGAGTATAGGCTAGCAGTGTGCCACGGCCTGGATAGACGCTGGCCAATACACTGCCAGTCTAGCAGCTAACAATAAAACGTCTTTGGTCTCAACACTTTCAAGTGTCAACTGAAGACATACTTTTTACGAGATATTGACAACAAAAAGTACTAAGCGCATTAGACAGATTTGTTCGAGTATGCACTATATAAGTTTACACTTTACTTACTTACTTACTTACAAGGGGAGGTTTTTGGTTGGCTAGAAGGTACGGTGAAAACAGCACTGCAATCGCTGGAGACTAAGACACCAGCTCTGAGATAAGCCTCATGTCACCGAGCTACAGGACTGCCCATGAACAGACTGTGTGAACATAACACTGCAACTATTGCAAAGTAAGTAAGTAAATAAGTAAGTAAAAGTAGAATGAACAAGCCTTGAGATTAGCAGCAGTTCGAGCATCGTCTAGTTGAGCTTTAAGGCTGCTGATCTCTTCCTCCAGTGGACTAATGACAGACTTTAGCAACTCAGCGTCCTCCTGAGCCTACACAGCAACAGTAGCAATACTACTACCAGTAGGAGCAGTAGTAGTAGTAGTAGTAGCAGTAGCAGTAGTAGTAGTAGCAGCAGTAGCAGCAGCAGCAGCAGCAGTAGTAGTAGTAGTAGTAGTTGTTGTAGTAGTAGTAGGAGGAGCAGCAGCAGCATCAGTAGTAGTAAATTTTTCGGGGGCACCCAAACTTTTGGACCTAAATTACAAAGCTCTACCTATTTCCCATCATTTGGCAAAGTTTTGCAGCAATCGGCTGAGGGGGCTCAGAGATTTTGCCCCTAAACCAATTGCCCCCAAAATTATTTGGGGGGACGCCCCCCCCAATTGTGGGACCTACATTGCCTAGGATCACGCCGTTCTAATCATGTGTGAAAGATTCGAGGCAATCGGCCGAGACAGCTCGGAGATATAGCGCCGCTTAAGTGCCAGAAACAAACATAAAAAACACCAACAGTTAAACATAAGACCTCCCATTGCTAACGTATGGGCGGCCTAATAACTAGGAGAAAACGAATGAGCCACGTCACTGAAACACGACTACAATCATTAATACCAGGCTATTGCACTAATACACTATTAGAAGGCCGGGAACCTAGGCAATGTAATACCAGGCTATGCTGAGAGTTTGTACGACAGAAATAAATAAGTAACAAACTAAGAGAAAGCGAATGGGACAGACTCTTTTCATGCTGTACTCGAGGTTGTCGGAAGTGTCACGCGACGTCGCACCGACAGGAACATGCTTCTGCAGCGTCTTTGTCAGCGACGTTAGAAACCCTTCGCTGACAACATCACACAATGCACATCTCACAACAATCTTGCACACTCACTCGGCAAAACTCTATCATATCAGCTGTACACTCAACTGAGCTCTATTCTAACCCTTCGCTGACGACATCACACAATACACATCTCACAACAATCTTGTACACTCACTCGGCATAACTCTATCATATCAGCTGTACACTCAACTGAGCTCTATTCTAACCCTTCGCTGACGACATCACACAATACACATCTTACAACAATCTTGTACACTCAGCATAGCTCTATTGTATCATCTGTACACTCAACTGAGCTCTATTGTAGCCCTTCGCTGACGACATCATAGAATGCACATCTCACAACAATCTTGTACACTCAGCATAACACTATTGTATCAGCTGTACACTCAACTGAGCTCTATTCTAACCCTTATCATCTGTACACTCAACATACATCTACTGTAACCCTTCGCTGACATCACACAAAACATACCACACACAACCTTTATCGCATGTACAGTGTACACTCAACATAGCTCTATTCTAACATGCGTCTACTGTAACCCTTCGCTTTGCAACAATCTTGTACACTCGGCATTGTATCATCTGTACACTAAATACAGCTCTATTCTAACCATTATAATCTGTACAATCAACATAGCTCTATTGTAGCCTTTCGCTGACATCTCACAACACCCGTCATACAACAATGACAACGTTTATAATCTCTACACTCAACAGAGCTCTGTTCTGTAGCTAGACAGCGCCAGTACGACACATACCGGTCTGTCGTGTAGCTAGACAGCGCCAGTACGACACATACCGGTCTGTCGTGTAGCTAGACAGCGCCAGTACGACACACACCGGTCTGTCGTGTAGCTAGACAGCGCCAGTACGACACACACCGGTCTGTCGTGTAGCTAGACAGCGCCAGTACGACACATACCGGTCTGTCGTGTAGCTAGACAGCGCCAGTACGACACATACCGGTCTGTCGTGTAGCTAGACAGCGCCAGTACGACACATACCGGTCTGTCGTGTAGCTAGACAGCGCCAGTACAACACATACCGGTCGTGGTTGAGCTTGGAACGTAATGTCAGCAGCTCCGCCTCCAGCTCAGTTTGATGTCTCAGCCACTGAACGTGCTCGGCCTCATACTTTGATGTAGCACTTTGACGAGTTTGACTGACAGCTTCTGTACACGTCAGACCACACACAGACAAATCACACTCAGTCACACACACGTTCAATGCTCACCATTTTTCTATGTGCTTCGACGATGTTTGATTTTGACTTTTGTAATACTACTGCTACTGCTACTGCTGCTACTACTACTACTACTACTACATGCAGACCACACACGGACAGACAGACCACACTTAGTCAAGTGCTGCATTCCCCCCTGAATGACAGATGACGACATCTGTACTCATGGGCGACCGCAGAAAACTGTCCAACAGGGGAAGAGGTCGATCGAGGTGCCACAGGCGTCGAATAAAGTGGGGAACGGGGAAGGGCTATCTCCATTCCCAGCCAATTAGGAGGTCTGGGGGAGAGTCATAAGCTCCCAGTTGGGTCTGGGTTGGAGACTTCTGACGGAATGATGACTGTCCCCCATGAAGTCTTAAAAGTTGCCCCCTTGAGAAATCACTAATCAAAATTAACATGGATTACCTTCCATGATCTGCTGGAATGAGGCCAGTTCTTCCTCGTGTTGTTGTTGTGTCCGTGCAATCTCATCGTCTTTGCCCACTTCTTGTATAGCGGCGGCCGTCTTCACATCTTCAACCTCCGCCTGCAGTCTGTTCACTTGCTCACGCAGCTCTGTCCTCTCAGCGTCGGCCGTAGTCAGCTTTGCACACGTGCTCTCTAGCTCCTCTACACACACCCACAACAACAACAACAAGATCATCAAACCTTGCTCAAGGCTAAGTACTGTCCACGGGTAGCTGCAGCATCATGTACACAGAAAAACACCAAAAACCCATGTGACCTTGACCTCTGACCTATGATCTTGAAATTCAACAGGGTTATAGAGGTTGTCGAGGTACGTGTGCATACAAAATCAAGCTGAGTGCAGCGGTTTATGAGTTATCGTGTCCACAAGCTTTTCTGCCCTATCTGGCAATGGTGTAAAATCCGAAAACCCGGTCCTGTGACCTTGACCTGTGACCTATGACCTTGAAATTCAACAGGGTTCATGCGGTTGTCAACGAATGTTCACGGTAAATTTCATTGGGCGGCGAGCAGCAGTTCATGAGTTGTCTTGCATACAGAGAAAAAACTCGGCCGAAAACAATACAGTCTGTCACTACTGCACAGACAGTAACAACATCTCCCTACTAAGCTTGTAATACAGTTATCGGTTAACCGATTACCGGTAAAATTACCGATTACTGGTTGCATTTTCAAATTACCAATTATCGATTTACCGACATTTTTCTTTACGTAATGAAATTTTCGGCTGAAGCTTCGTCTCTATAGTATTCACACACTCACACTGGCAAACAAAGACATAGCCATGCATACTGACGTCTCACGGTCTCTCACTTTAGTTCATGTATACCCAGTATGTGACTGGTGGAGTCTGCCCCTTCCCCCCGTGTCCGACCGCCGCAGCCTGGATAGGCGGGGAGGGGAAGAGATGCAAACTGGACGTCACACAGTGACTGACGGCCGGCATGGATCACAAAGACTTTGGCCTACATTTCTGCTCACCGCTTCTGCTGATCTAGTCGACAACGCTGTCATGGTGGTCAAGCAACGCGGTCAACTACCAGGCCACTGCTACACTGGCCAGCCATTTGACTCTTGTGATAGATCAAGTTTGATATTCGTGAATGTTATAATGATGTGGACTTAGAGGTAGTTAGCCTGTGTCCATTATCTCGATACGATATGATAGATGAGACGTTAGAGACACAGCGCATGACTAGTAATGGATTACTGTACAACCTTCTTTCTGTTTGAAAAGCTCCATGAACTTGGCTCTCTGCTGTGCGAAGGCTGCCTCACTTTCACACTGTTGCTGCAACAGCTCGGAGTTTCTGAGCTTCAATGACGCGACGTCATCGTCTGAGACAATTACAACACACGCTGTCACTCACAATACATCGACCTTCGACTGATATATTACATATACACATACATACGACACTCTGACGTCATCAGTTTATTCAAGAACAAACATATATGCATAAAACCAACGGTAACAACAGTGTGTTCTTAGAGTCAAAAAAAATCCAAAACGCCACTTACAACTGCCCCTATCACTGACTATGTGGACAGCATAATAAGTGGTATAAGTTTTCATCTGTAGACTTCAGGGGCTACATTCTCAAAACTTCTCAGGAAGATCTGTGGAAGATTTTTTACGAAAGCTTCGAGAATGTGGCCCCATGCGTCTTAAGAAAGTGATTACGACAAGCTAACTGTTTTTTGCGTGCCATTAATGATGCGGTATTGTGGTTTGGTCTAAAAAGTTACAATCGCCCAACATGCAGCTGGATCTGGATCAGTAAGTAGGCAGGGCCCCAAACTGGGTCTAAATGTTATCACCAAGGCAGTGCAGACCGGAATGTAAAGTATCAGACGACACTGAAGAACACTGTTCGGCATTCATGTCGGACATCTTTGTTTAGAGAACAAACGCAGAGCAAATTCAACGCCAAAAGTCACCAGACGTCCCGCAGTGTTTATCAACATCAGCCATTTTCATAACAAGTAACGTAACGTAACGTCTCTGCACTAGTAGTGTCATAAATATAATTTCGATTTCGAGCATAGGTCTTGATTTCAACGTCCGTTTTTAAATATTTTACTTCCGTTAGATCATGCGTTAGATAAATGTTGTAATCACAGATTTATATATGTGCATGGTCTGTGCGTGTAATTTGAGTATGCCTTTTATAATACTGTGCGGTTATCCGTGTTCGGGCAAGACGTCACGATCACTGGAGTTGAAAGACTATTTTGAGAACACGAAGCGACGGCGAACAATTCTTATCACTGAGCATGATCGTGGATTAGAACGGACTTCCGTTTATTCGGGTAGACTGAACGTTTATTGATCTGTGTCACAGGGGTGTTTTCACTGAATTTATTGTTATTATTCTACCTTATTCAAATCAGTCACATACGCCGTGGGCCAGAAAAAAAGTGCCAAGTGACTTTTGTCAATATCTTCGCCAAGTATTGACCGATTTTAGAAATTCTTTAACTGTCCCATACTGCATACTACACCGACCAGACACACAACAGCGGCACACTGAAGCATGAGCGTACTGCAGTGAACATGACTGCTGTGGATAAACTGGGGTACTTGTCCGTTAATTCACCCGATTTATTTTTCGAATTATTTTTTGACATTAACATCATATTCATCATCATATTCATAGGGTTAGGGTTAGGGCTAACCCTAACCCCTAACCCTAACCCTAGCAAAAAGTAAGTAGCGAAAGATAATTTGAAAAATAAATTGGGTGAATTAACGGACAAGTACCTAAACTGGTACTAAGCCAGCAAGGCCAGACACAAACACATCGTTCAACATGCCAGATATCCATACAGACGGGTCTAACACAGTCTAGTGTGTTATGGATCATTTACCACAATTTTATGTCAAGTGTTATTTTTTATTCATCAAAACGCTTGCTATTATTGTTAGTTTTTTTCACATACGCATTTTACAAGGTAGTGTAAAGATGCATTTATGGTGTGGTGGGATATATAATAATCACGTTATTGCAAATTGTCCATAGAATGTGCTAGTGATAGATTTTTGAAAATCAGTCAATAATTGGCAAAGACGTGGACAAAAGTTTAGTGGCACATTTTTTATGTCCCACTGCATGCGCTTTGATCTCTCTCCACGGTTACACACAGTGGCCAATCAACCCCCCCACTACTGTGGAACCCCGGAACGGTGCAAGGTCTCACAGCAGGTGTGGAACAGAGTCATGAACTGAACTTGAACTTGGGTTACACCTTACTGTGACCTTCTTGATTAGATTACAGGGTCCCAATGACTCCTTGCACTAGTCGGCTAAAGACTAAAAAGACTAAAAACTCTTTCAACTTATCAAGAAAATATTGCATGGATAA
>Ga0056124_1000467_pt1 | contig 12912 bp, 12 predicted proteins | sample WorMetHEROISLAND_2_FD_70069 | JGI IMG/M metagenome (GOLD analysis project Ga0056124, IMG submission 70069) | Marine gutless worms symbiont microbial communities from Max Planck institute for Marine Microbiology, Germany - Olavius sp. 4 HERON ISLAND | ecosystem: Host-associated > Annelida >... | reverse complement strand
ATTTTACCACTATTGGCTCATCTAGCGTGAAAACGGTTGCAGATAGACACAGACTTGCTGCTTATCATAACAAGCACTACCGACGAGCTTTCCAGTGGTACCAACATCGATGACCTTGAACGACCTTGAACCCCCAAAATAAGGGTTTTTAGTGAATTTTTAGCGATTTTAGGCTGCAACACACAATTTAAGAGTGAATTGCGCCGAAACCATTCAAGATAGACCAGGACAACCTGCGTATGAAATGTTCGGCATTAAACGTTGATTTCAAAGGTGCAAGGTTTGGCCCCCTAGGTTCAAGGAGTCCTTCGTACGAGCGCATCAAATTTGGGTACCCCCTTGAAAACTTGCGATTTATGCTACTGTCGACTAATCTAGCACGAGAATGGTTGCAGATTGACACAGACTTGCTCCGTATCATAAGAAGCACTGCTGACGAGCTTTCCGGGTGTACCAACATCGATGACCTTGAACGACCTTGAACCCCCAAAATATGGGTTTTAACTGATTTTTGTTACTTTAGGCTGCGACACACACTTAGAGTGAATTTTCGCTGAAATATACTGGAGATAGACCAAGACAACCTGCGTACGAAATTAAACTGATGCTGTCGCGCGTCCCATGAGGATTAGCTCAGATTTCTTGTATATTTTGACTAGGCCTATTTGTTTTGTTAACGTAGCATAAACAGACAAAATTGCCAAATTTCGAGCATTCCATTGTGTTGTTTCTCACCGCATGCTCAGATTGTGAATGCGGAATTTTACGAACGTTCATTTCAGTTTCGTCGAACTCATTGGACTGGGACTCGGACTAAGCGAACTCGACTACATCACTGCCAGCGGGTCGCAGGTGGCACAGATCGAAGACCCATCAGAGTTGGTGGCTAGCTACGAAATAAGCAGGCTTATGAACGACGAATACTAGTGGGCCTAGGCAGCGTACGCGGCAACTGATCCGCACAATATATCCGCGGATGCTCGACGTACGACGCGACCTCATGAATCCAGTAAATGCCGCTGTAAGCTTTCATTCCGCCCGCACTGTACTGCGCTGCATCAACAAGCACCGATCCGGACATGGACGGCAAGGGTTATTTGGTTGAATCGAAGAAAGCATCAGGCAGCTTAAGCGAGGTAGCCTTACCAATATGTAGCACCAAAGGCTGCGTAATAACCCGCAGCCAGTCTCATACTGCGACATACAGAGGCTACCACGAGCGTTTGATGGAATGTAGCAGCCTGCATCCAAGTCTCAGTGGGGAGAGACAAAAATGACGATAAATTCTCATCAGACTTGCAGGAATTAACGATTAATCACGCGATTAATCGTTAAAAATTTTTAACGATTAATACAATGTTGACCATAAAATTTCAATTAAAGTCACGTCACTAAAATGCATTATAAAGTACAAAAATTGACACACATTAGATAAGCGATGAATCATTTTCTCCGGAGAACGTGATTGAATTAAACAAACACTTAGCCGGCAGGCCTACCAAAGCCCTATACTAATGATAATATACCAGACTTATTCTTGCCTCAGTACAACTGTGACAGCTGTCAGCTGAATACATTATAAAGTTCGCAAAAAATGCATTTTCTTGCACGATTACCACTGCTAATTGTAATCTAAATTTGAAAAAGTTAACTACTAATTTTTACAGCCGTCAGCATAGCAGTAATGCGGTAGCATTTCGAATGTTCTCACATTATGCTTGGCATCATGTCGGGGAAGAGGAGACATTGAGGCCAGAAGAAGCAATGGCTCGACGATATTACCCAACAGTCAGGAAAAAGTCTGGCAGAAATAGTCCGCCCGGCGGAAGACAGAGATGGACATCGACGCTTCATTCACGACTCTACCGGGCACAGCAAACTCCGAAGATCGAGCAGGTTTTAATTTCAAATTCTTGGGCATTATTATTGCCGAGGGTAAAAACCAAACAGCACGGCACAGGGTCTAAAACTCCCTTCTGTCCATAGGCTACAAATAGGTTAGTATCCATTGCCTAACTGTGCGTTGCCGACACTGCGGATGAGACCATTTTAGCTTGAACAATGCACAAAAATGTGCTATTTAAACGGCGCCCCTCCCCAGACCTCATTCCCTCAGCGCTTGGCGGCTCCTGTTCTTCGCTCGAACTGCGGTCCGTCCGTCGTCAGGACAAGTTGTAGCTGAAAGTGTATTAGGCCGTGGCACGCACGACACGACACGATAACACAAGTGGAGCGAATATGCGGCGACTGACTGTCGACTTGGCGTTGGTGATGTTCATGCGGACGCTGTAGTAGGAGTAGGCGCCGACGACGATCGGACAGTGCTGCGTGTCGAACGGGAAGTAGGCGATGTCGATGTCGCACGTCGTCTTGAAGATGCCGCCGGGCTCCCAGTGCAGCTGGCCGTCATGACTCAACATCACGCGGATACGCTCGAAGTCTGGCACCAGCTCCTCAGCCCTGGACCAACCCGACAGTCACGCGCCGTGGCTGGCAAATATATTTGAATAAACTCGCACGTTGAAATAGTAACTAATAAACTACAAGAATTCGTCAAATTACAAACATTCATTTGCTAATTTGTCGACGCAGCTGCCTTGGTCGGAACGACTTCTGTTTGCTGTTCCGAGGAAGACAGCATCGGTTGCCGAAATGTCAACAATTAAGCAAGTGCAGGCCGTAATTTGACTATTTTTTTTAGTTTATCAGACAAGTCTGCCTAATGGATCTCTGAGTAGAGAGTATGAATCAAGCAAATAGAGCAACTGTTCACCAGATTTCTGAAGAGAACTTTAGATGTAGGTGTGTCGCTATTAATTATATCGGTACTATTCAGTTGCCAGTATAGGCCTTCTTGAGCGTTCCCCGCGATGCACCAAAACCATTTTCTGCTTGGGCCTTTTCTGGATTTCAGTAGAAAAATTCATATATCCTCCAATAGGGGTGTAATTGAAGTTTGGCCCCTTAGCTTGCTATGCTTCATTTCATCCAGAAAAGTTTTCTGGCCACGTCACTGAGTAGTTTCTCGACGATCCCACAAGCACTATTAACACACAACACCGCGAAAATCATACACAGAAAATGAAGAAAATATAAAAATAATGACTTGGCCCAGTAATCGCAACATCGAGCGACGCTGTGCTGCAATTACTGGATCAAATTGTGGCCTGACGACGTGAAGTGCTGTGCTGGGGTATGCATGCTTTAACGAACGGTTGGTCCAGCATTACTCTGCACATGCAGTGCTCTGCATAAGGTGTCAGATCGTTGGTGATTAAATACCCGAATTCATGTGCACATTCTACGTGACTTTAGAGGCGCAACTTACTCTGCGTTAAGACTGGGCGATAAAACGAAGACGAGTAAATACGCTCGTAACTCACAGGACTGCAGCTACACTTTGTGTTAACTATAGAGCTAGGCCCTATATAGGCTTTCATCCGAACAACAGAACTTTATCGGTTCTTGATTTTTGGCTAGACGATGTAATACCCGTGGTGCGCGTAACGGTGTAAGCTTCAGTATTTCGTTGTGAAGAGTACTTTAACGCAAGTTTACAATCTTCTGTTTCTAGCAGGCTCACCCGTTCATGACTGCTAATTCCGGTAGCCATATCTTGTCCGCTTTCAGTATGATGTCCGTCAGGTTTCCGAATCTCTCCGGTTGCCACGCCAGCCGTTCGTCGGTCCATTCCTTAAACGCATGCCATAACAGTCTAGCTGTTGCATATTTAATTAACTTCATTTTGTTAATGCTGACTTCATATTCCATAATTACTACAACTGTTTTTGAGTAAAGAATCCGAAAGCAAAAATATCTAACAAAGACCTGCAGTAGTTCAAAAAATTAGAAAAAAAGACAATTAATCTGGAATGACCTGGGTCAGTCCGGCTGATCCTCAACAAAAATATCTCATGCATCAGTCTGCACAGCGTCCGACCTTCGACCGGTTGCTATCCGGCCCGAGACGTCCAAGAAAAAAATCAAAATATGATATAATATAAAATTGTATGCCTTGCAAATTATACACTTACCGTCTTACTGGCTTTTTGGACTCATTATAAGTGGCACTACACTACAGTACACGTCTTCGTCGACATCGACGGACTACCACAAGCAAGCAAGCAAGTGGCACATGTCCAATTTCGAGCGGTAAAACATCACTGAGCTCTGTAGAATATGCAATACAATTATGATGTTTGCTGTTTTTCGTCAATAAATGTAATAGCATTGTGCATTAGTTTGGCCCTCAGTGGTTTCAAGACCGTGTTATGTGGCGTGCAGCTCAAAAAGGTTGGGCTTAATTTAACGTCGCTGCCTCAGATGACCATGTTACTGTTGTTAATCATAAATGTAAAATATTCGTGTAATAATAATAATAATACACACAGTAGTAGTCATCATAGTAGTGGCACTAACAGTTGTTGTTGTAGCAGGCCTATTACATATACTTCACCAAAATATTGTTAGTTATTTAGGAAAACTGTGTAGATGAACGATCTGCTAAGAGCAAACTGGATTGTGTGCACGACAAAAGTATAGCGCCGAAGTGAAAACACGCGTTAATATACTAAACTCATTGACGTACCGTTATGCAAAAATTAGGCACCAAAGCACGCAAATATCAAACAGCATGTTCCGCTAGTTCGCCCACGTTGTTTAGAGGGAAAGATACAAACATACGTCGTAATTTATTTGGTACGTTGTCTTCGGTACTTAATTAAGATGTAAGCCTACACAATGCTAAAACGCCACGCAGGCCTATAGGCCCGCCTACTCACAGCAATTATGAGCCCAGTTGTAGTCAGAACTTGACCTCTTTCTTCCTGTAACAACACAATGATTAACCTATACAGCACATTTCTTAAATATCATCAAATCTCTATTAGGCTATCAGCTGTATCAACGTCATCTCATAGATATTTCAACGTGACATAAATAGTACATTAAACTGCTACGTATTTAGCACGTCTACTCATATTCCGCACTACAAACCTGACTAAGCTTATGCCTGACTTGCAAACGCTTTTTCTGTGTTACTTTCATTAAAAGTAGTAACAATAAAGAAAACAACGAGACCACAATAGTGCCGGTAATCACAGACATTTCGGTAGTTAAGTTAACGATGCCTCCTGCCTACTCCATAATTATATCCTCAACGTCTTCAAATTCTGGCCCGTAATTGCCATCACCGAATGCACTGGGATGAAGATCAACGAAGCGGCTGCAGCAGCAGAAGATCGTGATCGTTGGAGAGGGATACTACGCGCCGCCAACCCTTCTTATGGAGGATGGCACTAGACGACGACGAATTGCCATAGCCCAGATTCCATTACGTCGACTTCCCCGTGTCTTGTGCGTGTCGTGCTTGTTACCAAATTCCATCACAAAGAAGCAAACGCAAACGTGTTGTCGCCGTCTTGTCACGGAATTTTTCCAAACCATCTCGACATGTCGAAAAATCCCCGTGACATCGCGGCAACATGACCCACGTCCACGACTTCCCCGTGACAAGTCGGCGTAATGGAATTAGGGCTTATGCACGCTTAGCTTACCCCGGAATTTTTTTTTCTGGCGACGTCAATGGATGGAATGGTTTGTACATTTTACATGCAACGATCTAAGACTTAAACGGGCAACAAGTTGTACAACATTCTGACGCGTTGGGATGTTGTGAATTTGTTGTGGCTCTTCGATTTCACGTTGGCTTCTGCAACTTGTTGTGGACCTGATGGAGACTTTTGATTCGTTCTGTATTTGTCGTACTGCAGCTTGTTGTACAGTTTGTTGTACAACAAATTCACAACAAATCGAAGTAAGCGGAGTTTGGACCCACGTCCACAGCAAATGGAAATACATAATGGAGTTGGCGCGGGGCGAGAAGGCGATCGCCTCCCCTTAATTAAAATACCGGGGGCAAGAGTATCTTTTTGCCTTCTCAAAGTTTAGCCGTTTTCTGGGCTCTTCTATGCCCAGAATGCGTTTGCAACCGGGGATTTGCACCAGGACCTCGCTCGGGAGCTTGCAGCGCTCCCCTAGACCCGCCAGCTGGTGGGAGGGCGCTCCCTGCACTCCCTCCAAGAACCTCATCCCCGCTGTCTGCATTGGGCTTCGATTTTCGGCCCCAAAGGCCTCGGGGACCATGCGAATCAGTTTGCTTCCAAATCAAATTTCACTACCACCCCAAAAATAAATTTGGATTGACGCCGGTGGGCGCCTAATCGATGTATGTAGAAGGCTGTAGAAGGCTGTCAGAGTGAGACAGACCAGGCCGTGTATGCGGAGCAGCACGAAGTCGATACAGACGCGGACCGGCTCGTCAATGTTGACTGCCGCTCGTGCCACTGGGTCATAGTCACTGAACAAATACGCCAACAGTCGCTCCTCGTACGTCGCGTTGCGGAACTGGTACGTCGCTGCAACGCAAAACACTGTAATTATGATTTATTTACGCTCGATTTCTCCGCCGCAAATATGCCGCAGATAACGTATAATGAATACTCCGTGCAGCGTGCCGCGACAACGCTCGAATGCTCGAGCTACTAGCGGGCCGCAGAAACAAAGACTCCAGTGTAACCACAGACTACATGAGCGCAGACACAATTTTGTACTACCATAATGTCACTTTAATTTGTTCAGGGTTTCTTTTTTAAACAAGTAATTGTTCACATATGTTTAACAGTTTGATCATTTTGTACACGTATTTGTGCTTTGCTTCTGTACTGTACCGATACTCGTTTGTTGTGTCTTCGATAAAACCAGTGAGTGAGAGACCTGAATGAAATGCCAATAAATTCCACACTGCTGCCCACGTCGTTCCTGTGGGGGTCATGTTCTGTCATACAATACTGAAAAGGTCTACACAAAAAAGCACGTGAAAACATGTTTCCTTAAGAACTGTAAGAAACATAATTTGTTAGGATGGTTGAATGAATGGTCAAACGAAAGATGCGCATAATCTTGTTGTCAGTTTTATGCAGAGTTATCGTATACCAAACACGAAACTACAATGGAACAAAATGAATACTGAGGCAAGCTGACGGAAGCATAGCCAGTAGGTTTGTTACGGGATGCAGCTGGTTTACACTGTTTTCTCTGCAGTCTGCCTCTGATCTGGAAGTGACAGCCTCCTGACACTGTTGCCTCTCTGAAGTATTGTACACCGTGAGCCACAAAAAAAACCTGCCACCATACTTTTGTCCATATCTTCGCCAAATATTGATCGGTTTTAAAAATTCTTTCACCGACACACTCTGTAGAAAATTTGCAATAACGTGATTATTAAATATCCCACCACGCCTTAACTGCGTCTCTACACTACCTTGTGAAGTATAAATGTAAGAAAAACTAACAATAATAGGAAACAAGCGTTTTGGTAAACAAAAGAGACACTTCAGGCCAGCGTCACAGTAAATGATCCCTACGACGCTATAGACTGTGTTAAACTCGTCTTTCTGCGTATCTTCCGTGTTGAACGATATGTGTGTCTGGCCTTCCTGGTTTAGTAGGCTTACCAGTTTATCCACAGTGGTCATGTCATTCTCTCTCTAGTACGCGCGTGCTTCGGCTTGCCGCTCTCATGCTTTTAGTCCATATGTTTCCTGTTTCATTTTTTTTCAGTTAAGTGCTCAGTCCTTTCCTTTTCCAGTTTTTCCAAAAATTCCTCTGTGAACCGTATTTTTTAACTGGTGTAAGTTTTTAATCATCAATGTCTTGTATTCGTCGCTAAACGGCATGTTACACAAGGTATTTTGTCAATGTATTAAACATTATTATTTACAGTAATATCGTTTGCATTGTTGACGAATACCCTAAATGTATCTAAGACTAAACGTACTTTAATTTCAAATTTAAAGTCAAAAATTATTTCAGAAGACAAGCTTTTGCACGCATTTTTTTCTGATTGTACTGATTTTTGAAATTTTATATTTCACCCGGTAAAGTAGTAATGCAGTTAAGATGTGGTGGGATATTTAATAATACATCATTGCAAATTGTTCACAGAGTGTGCCAGTGAAAGAATTTTTGAAATCGGTCAACATTTGCCAAAATATGCACAAAAGTTTACTGGCATGTTTTTATCGTTCGCGGTGTACTGTACATTTAATCAACTTACTCATGCAAATAATCAGTAATCAGGTTTTCGAGGGCTGGTTTATCAAACTCAGTCACGTGACCCTCTGTAGACAACTGGTCTACAAAATAACACTGGCCGACTTCCTTCTGAAATTACTTTAACAAGAAAGTGGCTCGATGGAGTTGGAAAATTAGATTTAGGCCCTCTGCTGTTCAGCGCAGTGTACCTAATCGTTGCGATCACGAAAGGTCGTCAAAGCTGTTTACATTTTTGACGTCGAACGCGTGAAGTCGCCATGTACACGTGTTTCGAAAAAGTGATACACCAACTCATATCGATAACTTGGTCAATTCTCAACGGATTTTCGAAATTCTTTCACTGGCACACTCTCTGGAAAATTTGCGATAAAACTAACCAAACCCTAGGACCCACAAACTTTTCCGGCATTTCATTTCGTTCCGAGCCGGGCCGAAGATTGCCAAGAGTTTCGGGACTCACGTGAAACTATGCATCTCTGCCAACGTTTCTCTGTCTCTCTGGCTGCCCACAAAAAACAATTCGATAGCTCTCAGGGGCATCTTCTCGGTCTCTAACGAAATGGACTGGCGCTCTCCAGCTATAACTGTGTTTTCAACGATTGTTTTTTAACCGGGGGTAGGCCTACGAATAGCATCGACAAATTATGCCTATATTTATTGGTCCTACGTCAGCTTAGATAGGCCTATTTTCAATTTCGACCTAGTGTAAAGTAGGCGTGGCAATAGCGAAATAAATATGGATATAGGCGTGAACGTTTGCTGGTAACCGCTCACTACAAAGTGAATTATATTCCGCGTACGTGACTCACGGATCAGGTCGATTGCGGAATAGGTTGTGCATGGCCACTGACCAGAATGACACTCGTACATTATTCAGTGTTAATCGAGTGACTTTGCAAATGTGAATATCAATCAATCAATCAACGAATCATTTATTTGCTCAGAATAACAATTTCAGTTGCAGACAAGGCTCCTAATAAGAAACAGTATCAGCTGTCCTTCGACCTATGTAAAATTAAAACACTTTTAGAACAATAAGTTGTAATCTTCTTTAGTTTTATTAGCAAACTTCGCTTATTAAGTTCTCACTAAACAGTAGAAGTAGACAGCACTATTGCTGTTGATGTCACCGAGAGCTAGATGTGAGTGCGTCTGAAGTTGAAACACGCTAAAGTACAAAATAAGAATGAACAAATGCAAAAAACGACATACGAATGTCTTAATTGTTGTGTGATAATTCATGCTATTTGTGCTTGCTACCGAGCTACGCAGACAGATCTATCATTATGTTTATTTGCTGTTTATATGATACTCGATATTAACACTTAAATCTCCAGACCTACAGGGTGCGGCAAAAAGTATCCCCTAAAGTTGTTTGCCGTTTTCTGAGCAACCGCTTGGAATTTTAGCACAAACTTTCATACATTTACTACCTTTTTCTTGGTCACATAAGTACCAGAAGGCATTTCATTATCGTCAACGACGACGAAGTTTTTGGATTTGTCCTGTAACCACATCGTCATTTCTCACGTTTACCGTTTACACGTTTACAGCAGAATGTGTGCAGAACGAAATGCGCCTCAGAAAAAAAATCAAGTTGTCTCAGATCACTTGCAGTGTTTGCCTGAGTTTAGCGACGGATTTCAGTTTTGGTGAGAAATTGTCCAAAAAAATTGAAAGAAAAGACCTCGCATACTTTGTCTATAAAGTTTACGTCACTTGGACGTCACGAACAATAAGATGCACCCAGTTGTTTTCAATACGCGTAACTCATTACAGCACTGTTTTTGCAAAATCACAATGTTGTGTCACAAAAATATGTAACTTTGCAACAATAACAGAGTATCAAATGCGGCTTGGCCTATTTTTGCAAGTATGAACAGATAACGTGCGTGAAACTTCGCGTTAAAATTCCAAGCGGTTGCCCAGAAAATGGCAAGCAACTTTAGGAGATATTTTTGCCGCACCTGTATACGATTACTTCTATGACTTAAGTATAATCACCGAAAATGTTATAAATTCGGTGATCAATTATATTTACAGAATTCAGCAAATAAGAAGTTAACTTATCGGTAGACATGACATTTTCATAAGGCTAAAATATTTAGTTAAGTGACTGTGAGTGACGTATATGTCTGTAGTTCATCGCGCAAATGGCGTTGCATTAGATCGAGTGACTCTAGACTAAAGAGAAATGGCTTTGCTGTCGATGGTGACCGATTTTTAGCGGCCAGCTAACTGGTAGCAGAGAAAAGCGGCAACGCGCTGAGACAAGTGGACAACAACAAATGCTGCTGATGCTGGTGCTGCCGGGAAGACAGACATTTTAGTAACTAAACGACAATAAAAACGAAAATTGTTTACGGCGAAACAAAAATTTCTGCGACGCAAGTCAATTTAACAATTTGTAATACCACAGTTTTCAGCGTAAAAAGTTGTAACATTTGTGACATAGGGTACATACATCAGTGCCACTCACCTGGTTATTAGCGAGAGCATTTCACACGTTACACACCGCCAAAAGAACGATTTTGGTGAATAGTGACAGTGTTGTCGACTGCCATTTTAAAGTGTCAATTTGGCATTTTAAAAGGCATTTTGTCGAAGTAAAATTGAACTTTAAAACTACACAACAGATAAAAATTATTTTTAAGAACAGTATGAAAACTAAAATAATGTATTCTGAGAAAACTAAAACTGCATAAAAACTACAAATTAGCATCCAAAATAACTAGAACTAAAATTAATTTGAGAACTAAAATACGTCTGTGCTGCTGCTGCTGCTGCTGCTGCTGGGAAGTGATGGAGACGGTGGTGGTGCACGCCGCTGCACGGCAATTGATGAATACGTCACGTGCTGAATATTCGTTGCGTCTGACGATCGAACGCATGCAGCCAGTAATAGCGGTCGTGATTCACGCGCCCGCCGACCAACAGCCCTGCTGCCTGCCTGCCTGCATGTCTGCCTGGCGAATATTTACGGCGATTTTTCGCTCTGATAAAACGCAGACGGATGCACAACTGCCGCGGAGTCGCTGCGGAGAAATAATCGTGCATGCGCCAGAGCGCACTTGGCGACTGGCGATCATATAAAAATCAGCAATTTCTCCAGTGACGCCGCTCTGTGTACAGAGAAAGATATTGCAAATGGACACCACAGACTCGCGACGTCGTATTGGACATAAAAATGATCTACAAGAGTAAACGCAATTACGAACAGCCGTTATTGGACTTCAGGAAAATGGCTGCTGACTGTAACGAGCATTTTCTGTTGAAGATGATAAAAAGTATTTTTGAAACAAATATTAAACACATTGTCCATCTTGTTCGGTACCAAAAATCAGGTAGTTATGGACAAACGTGGGACAAAAAACATTTCATAAAAGTAATTAGACTAAGAAGACAAATTAAATTGCTGTGACGTGGAACAAAAAGACAACGTGAGGAAAACAATGGGTAGTGTATGCAGCCATATTCATGAAGTTTAAAAGTGCTCTTTAAAATGTACAGAAAAAGAACAGACATATTTTGAAAGTCCACGCTAGGCGACGTCACACAAATGTTATTAACTCACAGAATGTGTTGAATTCAAGGTTACTGCATGGAATAACTTGTACGTTTTGCAGTGACAGCAATCGGTAACTAACTACCTTTTAGTAGTAGCCTAACTAGAAGAAAAGTTTACTAATTTTACTAACGAACTATTCAAACGTTGCAGGATTGCAATTATCTAGCATAGAGTTTCACGGCGAGAAGAGACTTGGGTGTTAGTCGTAAATTTTACACGGACAGCCGAACTAGCTGAGGGGAGAGCTCTGAGCTGTATCAGCTTTATGCATCAGTGAACGGCTGCGGAGGTGGGACACTAGTTGTCAATGTCAACCAGCAGCAGCCAGTGATTTACATGACGTAATTTTCCCGCCTCGGTCCCAGCGTGTGCGAATGACTGGACATAGGCGAATGCGCGCCAGTAATATCAACAATATACAACGACATCAAGTGCAATATACCGGTTATACGCGAACATGCGATAGCAGCATATATCGCATATTTAGCAAGAATCCGCACATCGCACTACTTTCCAGCGCATAATGGCGCTTCCAAACTCGTAGGCTACATGCGGAAGTTATGCGACGATTCGCACATCTGTGTATATTTTCTCGCATGCGATCGCATTTTTCAAAAACAATGTTGTCACTTTTGTGCAAGCTATTTTACGCAACGACAAAGTTCGTTAACAGGTTTTGCATTCTGTTCAGCATGCAGTCATGGCTGCGTGCACGCACATGCCGCATCATGTGCCGCGTATTTTAGCGAGCGCATATTTTGACAAATTCCGTACATGTTTGCATCCAAACGAAGCTCATATTTCTAGAAAAATTTACGCAGTATCCCTGCTCCATATAGAGAACAACCATATGCAGCATGTTTACTAAATATTCTGTGAGTTGAAACAAAACACCGACACAGTTACCCATCCCGTTACTAACCGGGCTCCGCGTAAAATAACTTTCACTCATCTGTTACTCAGTGGGCGACATTGTTTAAACTAGTTCACTTTAACAGTAAGTAAAAAGTAAAGTAAAAAGTAAAGTTAGGTTATATTATCGTGCGCTCTAAAGCTTAGCTTAGAGCTTAGCCTAATCTAGCGCACTTAACCACCATAACCACTTAGGCGCCGAAAACTCCCTTTTATACCCCAGTTTCTTGGAGCTAAGAAACTGGGGAGGCAATGTGTGTAAACAACTTGCCCAAGATTGCTACCCAGTGGAATAGTGGCGCGACCCGGGATTCGAA
>Ga0056124_1000466_pt1 | contig 12919 bp, 9 predicted proteins | sample WorMetHEROISLAND_2_FD_70069 | JGI IMG/M metagenome (GOLD analysis project Ga0056124, IMG submission 70069) | Marine gutless worms symbiont microbial communities from Max Planck institute for Marine Microbiology, Germany - Olavius sp. 4 HERON ISLAND | ecosystem: Host-associated > Annelida >... | reverse complement strand
ATTCCACATGACATAAGAGTAGAATTTAAATTTAAACTGAAGTTTATCGGTGTTTGCTGCTGCAATGCTGCAACGAAACATTCTATGGTGTGAATAGTTATGCTTACACTTTGCTGTAATTATTATTTTTTTGCTTGGCACTCGGGGGCCCCTTACACTCGGGGGCCCCCTGGACTTTGCCTACCCTGCCTACCCCATTGTTACGCCACTGAGGACAGGCAAGCGCTGGTGACGAGTGAAGAATTGGGAGGAGCTGCAAGCGCGAGTAGAGGCGCAAAACGACGACAGGCGTCGCCAGATGCAAATTAACGCAATAATGAAGGTCGATTGTCTAGCGAGCTGCGGCGCATCCCGTGCGCTCACACACACAGCCAGTGCGCTGGACAGACAGACAGGCAGGCGGGCGGGCGGGAGGCCGGATGTACAAGTCCAACGTGGAATGATGCGCTGAATATCAATGTGCGCGGCGCCATTAACTGCAACCGGTGCAGTCCACCGCGCAGTCCCGCAGAGACGAAGCACCGTAGACAACGGCACTGTATGATCATGACCACGACGTATTAATGAACTGCCAGATTCCTTTCTACAGTTCCTCATGCGAGATATTCCGTTCCCCAGTGAACATCGCCGTCTCAGAGCTCTGTGCGAGTTGACTTACGATCGTGCGACTCATATGTGTTTCTTAGGACTTGAGCCCTCAGCGACAGCAAGTTTGCACCCAGTAATGCAGAGGATAAACCATATCTCTTCCATGACCCGCCGTTCTAACAATAGATGTAAAAAACGGTTTTTAACGTTTTTTTTTGTATTTTTGTCACGTTTTTATTTTGCGAACGTTTTTTTGTTTTGTTTTGTTTTATTTTTTTTTGTCTAACACATGTAGACCTGCAAGACAGAGCATAGTAACAGTCGTTTGTGTATCGGCCTGCACCTGCAAGCCCAGAAATTACTTACGATAACTGTAAAATTCAGCTGAGTAATTCGAGTTCGAGTTATCTTGTATTGAGGTTTAGGTATTAGGCATGGGGTTAAACATAGTCGACAGTAAACTTTTTCATTCAATGTTTACAAACGTTTTTGTCACATTTTTAACGTTTTTAACGTTTTTTAAAATATTTTTAAACGTTTTTTTATATCTATGGTTCTAATGTTGAATTAGGACCACGAACAGTTCAGCGGTACAGAATCTCTTCACGCTGTTTCCCGCACACAACAAGGCATCAAGAAGATGGCGACCCCGAACAACGTCTAGTCGACCGCATGGAAGACATCGTGCAGTGGATGATGGCGTCTAATCGCCTGACGTTGAACGAGTCCGTGTTCCAATTAGACAATTTCATTCAACATCTTTATAACAAGAAATCTGAGCTAATGCTCAAGAGACGCGCGACAGCATCAGCTTAATTTCATACCCTGGTTGTCTTGGTCGATCTCTAGAAATTTCGGCGAAATTCACTCTTTAAAAGTGCTTTGCAACTTAAAATCGCGAAAAATTCACTAAAACCCGCTATTTTTCGATTTCAAGGTCGTTCAACGTCATCGATGTTGGTACCTCCGAAAAGCTCGTCTGTAGTGCTTGTAATGATAAGCAGCAAGTCTGTGTCTATCTGCAACCGTTCTGATGCTCTGATAAGTCGACAGTAGCAAAAATCGCGCGTTTTGACGGGGGTCTATCTCCAGTGATTTCGGCGCAATTCACTCTTAAAATCTGTGTGGCAGACTGAAATGGCGAAAAGAATTACGCATCGTAAGAATGGTAAAAGTAAAAAAAGTGATTAAGTATTTGTTCGCTGAAAAAGACAGCCCCATAACACACGTGATAACTGAGATCCATCATTCACAACTGACACGTTTACAGTTGTTGTTTTTTGGCAGATATTGTATAACGGGGCACATTGCGTCTTTCTGGCAGGGAGCCTTTGAGATAACGATTCACTTGTCATATCAATGTGTGCGCAGGTCGCGTGGCGGAAAGGCGTACTGCATAATAGCTGGAGATTGCGACTGGAGCACTCGGACTCGATCGACTCATCCTCGATAAATGCTGAATTGATAATGTCCATCAAATGCAGCGTTGCGCCGTGCCTGCAGCAGCAGCAGCAGCAGCTGAAGCCGTCGTATCGCGTCATCTCGTTGCCAAGCAGCGCGCGCCGCTAAAACAACGCCCGCCCGCGCCGCGTGACAGCTACGTCGAATCTGATAGAATTGCTCGCCGACCGGTCGGTCGTCGTGCCAATTAAAGGTTCAGTCGGGGGCCTGGCCCGGCGCGTGGCCCCTCGAGTAATTTCTGTCAGCGAAGTCTAATTTGTCGGCTCGGCGGCGTAACGAAGCGAGGCGTCGCGGGTCGTCGCAGGTTGTCTTCGTTTCTGTCATTTTTCTCTATAAAGCCGATGATGAATGCGCATCGATATCGTCCTTCACCGACCGGCCGACGGCCGGCGGGCCGGGGCAGCGGTGCTCGCTGGGCCGCGAACTGCCGGTCGGTCGGGCACTTCGCCGAGCGACTGGAACTGATCGGTCACTGCAAGCACGCAAACTACATTACGCACCGCCGCCGCCGCCGCCCGCCGGGCGCCACCGTCGAATGTGATCGAGAAAAACGAAAGAAATAAAGGAAGAAGAGACACTCTGAGTGCTGCTGCCGCTGATTCAAAGGCATGCGAGAAGAGAGGAAGGGGAATGGGAGACTGATGGAGAGAAGTATGACGATGATGGTGATGGCATCGGCTTACCGTTTATCGGATCAGCGCGACGCCTTCCTTTAATCTCGACGATCGCCCATCACTAATGGACTCGTCGTTCCGAACCGATCCTCCGGTTTACGTCTGTTTTTTCCCAGTCAATTTCAACAAAACGTAACCGATCCGAGTATGTCAGTAAAATACGAATTGACCTGAAAAGTTTTATAAACACTCTGTCCGATACCGAAATAGCTGTTCTGAACATGCAATTGTGATGGACTTAACTTTTTTTCTTAGTTTTAGCTAATGAACTTCGTGATCACTAATACACAATTGATGCTCATGCAGGATTATGCCTCACGATTTAGGCCTAAATAAGCCACTACCGCCTAAGTAAGCCATTATGTAAATATCTGATTTCCGCCACCGAGATGTCGGACAATACTACAATGTCCACACACGCGGTCCTGCTAGTTCGAGTCATGTATAAGTGCCTATTTTGGACGGCTGATGTATTCGTGTTGTCCGATTCAAATAGAAACTTATTATTACCCCATAAGTAATGCCACGAATAAGACATATTAATAGAACAGTTACAAAATATAGTATAAATATCATAATAGTTTTAACGGGACTCAAGAACAGCTGACTGTTGTTTTCTGACAGTGATATACTTGTAGAAATAAATATACGATGATAATAAATTGTCACTTGTGCTTTTTCATGTAGTTTTTTTTAATCATTATTATTATTTGTTATTTCTCAACTCTACCATTTGTGGTGAATAAAGATTTTCAATAAATAATAATGGTAATCACTGAAACACATGTTCATGTGGTACTGTCACCGTGGGAGCCGGTAAACTCGGTCGAAGTAAACTCGGCCTATTTAAAGTCGGTCTAGGAAAACTCGGTTCTGGTAAACTCGGTCGAAACCCTGAGTGACTGAAAATCTATAAACCACACCTTCGAAAATCTTTATTCACCACAAATGGTAGAAAGAACAAATACCATAATTGTTAGAAAATTTGCTTATGATAGACGGACGCCACAGGCTGAAGTAAATTTAATTAGTTACACAAACTACACTTAGTATCGAGTCAATTAGCCACACGGGCGTTTGATCACACAGACACGTTTATAGTACAATGACTCAACAAAACATAGCTTATAACTGTAACATTATTAATATGTCTACTTTAACTCACGCGCTTCTGCTCGTCGTGCCTCGACAGAGTTTACCGCACCGTCGACCGACTTTACCAAAACCGAATTTACCTAGACCGAGTTTACCTAGACCGACTTTACTTCGACCGAGTTTACCTACACCCGTCACCATGGTACAGTCACTGCCCTGCGAGTTCGCCTGCATGACTGCACCGCCTACATCCACCGTCCTCATTATCGTTTAATAGTATACTCTGCCTAAAGCTGACACTCATTTTACCATCCTACGGTTAAACCGATTCGCCAAAACCAGCATGCACTGTGTGATTTTAGCAAATATGGAGAAAAATACAGAAGAAATACAGCGCAGATGCAGCGGTTGTTTCAATGCATATTCCACGGCGAAAAAAAAAGATTTTCACAGCTTGCAAAGTACCGTAACGGAAGTATTTCTTATTCACGCCGCTCACCTAGATACCCAGCGAAAGCAAGTCGATTAAATTACTATGTTCAATACTTCCAAATCAACGCTTCTTTAATTGCACATTATAACGTCTGCTTTAATCGTTTATTCATTTAGCGGACAGACTGCCAGCATTTTGATGGCAGGCGTTCAATTATAATACGGCAAGATGATTAATATGGAAGCCAGATTGTCGCGTAACGTGATTACGCTGTGGCCTACACAAAAGTCGACGTACTTCGTTCGGCGAGTGGAAAACGGCGCGAGACTGCATGCCACCGGGACGTACGTTGTCATTTCTCAGCGAAATTGTCGCTGAATGTCCGGCAATTGCCGGCAATGCCGCCCGCTAATGCGCAACGGCCGACGCAGTCGCCACAGAAGTGAGACGAAATGGCACCCTGGACGTGGCCTGAAGTGGGACGATGTGCTACCTGGCTTCACACGACCTTAATTCTTTGTAATCGGTTAGAACACAAAGAAAATAAAGAAAATATCACTCAGATATCGAAACGCTTTGCTTTGGAGAAATGCATAGCTGCCAGGTTCCAAATAATTGCGCCAAAATTACTTTTCACGCGAATTATGTATTCAAATACTATTCAGTACTAACTCTCGATTCTTTGCGCATATTGCGTGTATTTTTCTGTGCTTATTTCTTTTTCTGTTGTATTTTACGTCAGTTTTACTTGCGTTTACGTTGTTCGGTGCATGCTTCTAACGTTCTGTGTGTAAACGTTGTAAGTTGCAAATAAAAAGTTAAAATAAATTTCCGCCCACGTTGAAAACTACTGCCTGCTCAAAGTGCTGCAAAAATAAATAAAAACATTAACAGAACGCACCATGATATATGCAGTGTTTACTTGTCACCTTTAGATGGTCAGACCTTCTTATGTATCGCCTTTATGTGCTAAACCTATATTCGGTTTGCTGTTATACTTCGTTACGTCAGTGGTTATTCACGAACGTCAAAGAATGCTTTCCGTCGTGTATCCTATAAGAAAAGCACACAGATATGCCTTGTTCGGATCCAATATGGCTTAAAAGTGTGCCCACTAACAGTGTCGGACTTGCATTCATTGGATTTTGTTATAAACAGATTTTTCAATGAAATTATTTTGTACGAATGTTATGGACACGGTAAAAATCTGCCAAGATTATTTTAACTTTCAGTTGCCAAGTAGTATTATTGAGAAAAGGAGAAAGTCTTTTGTAGCCTTATTGAGAAAAGGAGAAAGTCTTTTGTAGCCTGTTGTGTTCCTATTAGAGTTAAGTTAGTTAAGATTTAGTTGTTATTTTTCTTTGCCGTTCCGCTACCATTTATGGTGAATAAAGATTATCAAAAGTTGCTCTTATCTGCGTCTGGGTAAACCCAATCGTCGCAGTGCACGGATCAAGCACGAGTACCAAGCAGCGGCACTAGGTCGGCGCCCCGTGGAGGCAGCAGCAGCAGCAGCCTGGGCCGTGGCGGCGCTCAGCAGGCTGATGACAATGACGCCTGCTGGCTTGCTGAAAGACGCAACGACTCTGCACGCTCGTATTCAGCGACGCGCCTCTTCCAGATGATGCCGACCGACCAGCCAGCGAATAAAACACGTCAAAAAAACCTCTCCAACACAACGCCCAGCGGCGTCGTTGGTTAGAAAAAGTAGATGGATTCATTTCTTCGACAGACAGCTGCAAATTTCCGACGGAGGAGATTATGGGTGCTCAAAATTTCGATTTTGCCCTTAAATTCCCCAAAACGGGGGTTTTTCAGCCCGAAATTTTGCACGTTTTGGAAGAAAATTTTCCAACAGCCCAAAATTTAGGAAGGGGGACAATAATGCCGCTCTGTCCCTGCCATGATGCAACTTACAACGCCACAGATTCAGCTGCTGCTGACATTATGCGCCTTAACAGCCGTCATACTACGCTGTGTCTCTGCTGGCGCGTTTGGACGATACATAATCGCCTTCTATGACGCAAGATGTCTGTATACAGAGTCATGCTCAGAATCAAATGTATATTATATCAAGAAAAATATTTAATCAAAAGTTATAAGTGTATAATGCAGAACTGTGATGTTCGTAATCTGATTTGGCCGATATTCTAAGAATTACAGATGTGAACATTTTCCGAACGAAGACTGAGCAACAGATGAAGCAATAGGTATAAGGCACCTATAGTGCAGAAGGAACGAGCGGGGGCGCTGAAAATGACGGACATGAAAATGCAGGACATGTTTCAGGTGTCTGAATAGGCCTACTTCAATACTTGGAATAGACTTCGATTTAGCAGTGCTCTAACCGTTTACTTCTCCGATTCCAAGAATGTTCCAGATTAAAGAGTAAACGACATCAGCCCGGCGTTTGACGAAGTTAAGCTGGCAGTAAGTAGTGACAGTCATATATACTTGATATTTTCGTTGATACTTGATATAGTTGCGTTTTAGTACTTGGATATGCCTTTCAATTATTCCACAATTACAGGAGTGCTTTGCAGTGCAACTTACCTCGCTGCTGTGACTTGTATTCTGCCGTTGTTTTGAAAAGAATTGCACACTGCATTGCAATGTAATCTATTTTCAAACGATACATATCTTGTCCTCCAATTTCATGTCCGTCATTTTCAGTAAACCCACGAGCAGCAGCTTACCTTTAGCAGCGGCGGCGGCGGACTTGGAGCTAGAGCAGGTGTCACGCTGCCACGGCGGATCTCCGTGACCGGAGAAGTCGCGCAGTTTGAGGTAGCTAATCGTCAGTCGTATGATGGACGCCTTGTCCAGCTGACTCGTAATGGCCGCCGGAAGCGGAAGTAGTTTCGCCAGCTCGTAAAACTCGTAGTTCTCTTTTCCACGTCGCGAGCGAGCAGCGTCACGTGACTTCTCTTTCCTCAGCTCCAGAATACTGCAGTGTATACATAGCCACGTGAATACGTTAAACAGGCTCTCAGTGCACTGCTGTATATATATAACAATAATAGCAAGAACCCTGCAAAGTAATTTGGCAAAAAGCGGAATCGCTCTCGCAAGTCCACCTAACTCATCGTGTGTATTCTCCAGGTGACAGCATAGGTCTGACGGTATGGCCACAATTTGACCTCCTAAATCTCCCCCTTCCTCTGAGGGGTCAGGGCCCCCATTTAACACAATGTGTCATTGGACCCAAAAGTGTAGTAGTGTATGTACTTTCCAAATGGCATCTAACTCCGCCGAACAGTTTAAGCAGGGGACACGGATGTGACAGACAGACAGACAGACAGACGACAGACTCGGACGGACAGACCACGCTATGGAGAAATGTGTAAAAATGAGCGGAATCGCTTGGGCTGCTAATAATAATCGTAAAGTAAGACCTTAAAGGTTTTTTGACGTTATGCACTATAATTTACATACTTACTTACTTAGTAGAAGTAGTAGTAGTAGCAGTAGTATATTAGAAGCAAGAACATGGCGATATGAAAAATGTTTTTGACCTACTATAATGCAGTCTGTTTAACGAAAAGAAAATGATTAATATAATAATATTTTTGTTTGTGTGCTACCATTATGTTTGGTGAATAAAGTTGAATATATAATAGTGCTTGAATAAAACTGCACGAATTAATTGTGTTCTCGGTAGCACAACAAGCCATTAAGAATCGTATACGCTGAGAATGTAGCACAGCTGTCACGTAAGAACACTGCAAATCATCCATCCAGTGCTTCGAAGGGAGAGAAAGAGTTAGATGTATAAGCTTGCGTTGAACGTACGTAAGCTTACCCTTCGAAGGCGCTGGGCGCGTACATGTGATTGGAGAGGGACGACTGCATCTTGAGGTGATTGGCGTAGTCGACGCGGCACAGCGACATCGCCAGCGGCACGTGCTGCAGCATGTTCGCCATCCGCGATGCCTCCATCGCGCCCTCGAAGTCGTCCATGTGTCCCGGCCACATCTGCATCGTCACCGTGATGCAGTCGGCGTCGACGCGCTGCCGCTGATGCTGATCGTCTGGTTCCACGGACCGTTCCGCTGCCTACAGCTGTCAACGAGCGCAGTTCGACGGCGTTAAACGCTCTCAGAAGAACTCGACAGCATCACACGAGTGGGTGCAAGTGTGTTTATAGTAGGCCTATATACAGTGTGGTCGAGTCGACAGCGTGTCTGAGTGTTTGCGTGCGACAGACAGAGGCAACAACAAGCAACGTCGACGTCGTCAGAGTCGGTCAACAGCGTCGAGGACCGTGCACTGAGTGACGTCGGTGTTGAGGTGTCGTCGTTGTTGACGTTGTTGTCGTTGTTGCGACGACGACGACGACGACGACGGCTGCAGCGGCGGCGGCGGTGGTCGCAGCGACGCAATGGGCGGTCGTCAGCAGTCGTGCGCCTATTGGCTAGCGACGGCAGCATTGCTGTCCATCACGGCGCATCATCTCAGCGCCGCCTGCTGCTGCTGCTGCTGCTGCTGGACGGCGACAACCAAGCAAGCTCTGTCTGTGTTCACTGGCGCTTGCTGCTTCACGGCTGCAGGCGTTAACTGATGCTCAGTCGCTCACTACTTGCACCCCTGCAGCGGGATGTCGTGACTGCAGACGCTAGCCACTTGCCACTCGGCCACCGTCCGCCGCACGGACATTTTTCCACAACCAACCAACTGACCCAAGTCCACACTCCACTACCACTACTTAGGTCTGCCGTGGACTTGTTGAACAACAGGTCATACTGTACAACATCTTAGGGTGTTGTGGATTCGCAGCAGACTTTCGATTTGTTGAGAATCTGTCGCACTGCTTGTTATATACACAACATGCTGTGCAACAAATCGAAATGTACGACAAATCGACAGCAGATCGAAGTAAGTGGAGTTTAGGATTTATACGCAATAGTTTGATTTAGACACACTTTGCTTTCAATAACCGTTTGTCGGCGTGGCTGCAGCGACTCATTAGCACTTTTCTCGCGTCAATAGGCGCAGCAGGCAATAAGTTCGCGAAAACATTTTGTGGTAAATCGTCATAAAGTATGCGCATATAACTGACGGAGTGTCGGCTGTGCAGTGAAAATTACAGTTTCTCTTTCACGTTACGATCTTATACCGTACATAGTACAGCCCTGTGCAATGTGTGCATGCTTGCGATTTTTTTTCACAAATGTAAATAGTTTTTCAGGCAACATTAGGATAGAAGCGAATTTCGACCGTAAAATAGTGATATGATTTGATCCTTTTGATTAGTCTCGGTACAATCAGATCATATTATAATTAGGCCAGCAGAGATGCGACTTTTCGACCAAGGCGCACAAAGAATCAGAGTAAATAATAGACTGCATATATAGCGACTCGATGTAGCGACACAGACGTATCTGCACAGCACTTGACATCAGGTGTCAGGTCACGTCGTCAAGACGACAACATCATTTGCATATGTTACGGCGGCTGCAGCGCTGCAGTGAGACATCGCCGGGTTGCAGTATAGGCCTATATGCAGGAGGACTATAATGCCGCAACGACAAAATGTCGTCGTATCAGCGGGACACGCGCGCGCTGCAGCAATTTGTATGCTGAAGACACACGTCGAGCGTGCAACGTCGTTACAACTGATGCCATGAACCAACATCATGGCAACAACTGTCGGGAGCCGGTTAACTTGGTCGAGACACTGAGTGATCCAGAAACTTTCGCCGCATGCCTGTGTACCTGCTGTTTGGGCCTAATTGCAATGAAACTATGAGTAGGGCGTAACCTATTTCACGGGGGAAAATATCAAATTTCGCGGCGGTTTTTGGCAAAAAATGCCAGATTTCACGGAAATTTCACGGAAGGTTATTTGTTGTTCTTTGAAACCCCAAAACCATTTACCTACACTGATACATAAGGCTTATTTGCGTTACCTCAAAGCAATCAACGTTAAAAATGTCACCAACGGTCATGTTACTGTTCATTGATAATTATGCTGACAGGTTACCTGGTAGCACGTTCACATTACTTGTAGCGTCGGCAAACTACAAACCGTTAATGGCGACTGTTCTGTCGTGTATGCTTACCGGTACAGAAGTTACAGAACCCTCCCCATTACCATACAAGACATCCACAGAATGTCAAAAACAGAGGCTAGCCTTAAGCCTGCCACTGTTATTGCAGTTTAGGGCTGGCAACTACAAGTTTCTCGGCTCAATTATTCACAGTCTTAATTCGAGTGTGATGACTGCTGAACAGTAAGTAAGCATAGCGCGAACGGATTGCATTTTGATGGATAATTATTAATTATCTCAGTTATCTGAGTAAAAGTAATTGCAAATGCGCTTAAAAGCACAGGCATTTGGGAAAATATTGAGAAAATATACAAACGAACGGGCAAAATTGGAAAATTTCACGGAATTTCATGGAAAACTACCGATTTCAAGGAAAACCGTCCATTTCACGGTCCGCGTCACGGCCGTGAAATCGCGAAATAGGTTGGGCCCTAAATATGAGTTAATTGATTCCCAAAGTCTATGCAATATTGTACGACGTTACACGATTCGGTGTGATATCTTGATCCGTTCCGGAGACATTTGCGATCGAAGTCTAAAGTCGTCCGAAATCGCGCCGAATTTTGCACGTTTTTACCATCACTAGCACTCAGCAAAACATTCCTCACAACACGTATAAATTTACAGTACGTCTAGTTTAACTTACGAGCTTAGACCGAGTTTACCGCCTCTGCAGAGAGCTTATGCTAAGAACTCGCAGGCGACATTTTGCACGTTGTCTATAATGATGCACTATATGGATGGTATAGATGCAAGTCCTTTCACTGTGGCGCTAGATTCATGGACTGAATAGGTGCTGCGTTCAATTAGTCGTCTCGTGATCATTATCATCATCATCATCATCATCATCATCGCGAGCGTGGAGCCTAGGTCAGTTGAAGTCGGCGCGCGTTCTTTTATACAGAGTGCGTCGAAGTGGTTCGGTCACGTCTCGACAGACGACAATACCACGCGACGTGACGGCACGAGGACAGCGCGTCGTGCGCCGAGGTGTGGACCGAGTCGAGTCGACTACTGCATCTTTCTCGAGCTAGTGCGACAAGGGACGGACGGACGGACGGACTTCCGGCGGCGTTGGCGGCGGGACGATGTTGCTTCCGCGCGACCGTCCGTCCGTCCGTCTGTCCGTCTGTCCGTCTGTGGGGAGCGAACGGCTCATTAGCAGCCGACTGCGCTCACTCACTCGCTCGCTCGCTCGGTCGTATAATGAGTGCCCAGACCGACAACAACAACAGATGCCCATCTGCTGCCGCCGCATCTAGACACGAAAGAAATACCGACATCAAAACTACCCCATACTCAGGGACGGCGCCGGTTTTTTGGCGGGGTAGGCCAGAAGCAAAAAAGTCAAAGTATGCCTACTTACTGGTGGGCTTCAATTTTCAGTGGATAGGCCAGTCGACCGAGTGGGTAGGCCGTGGCCTACCCGGCCTAAGCCTAAAACCGCCACTGCCTATACTACATTGAGGTAGGCTACGGCCGGGCGCGCTTTGTCAACGTTGAGGCATTTGTGCATTATTGCAAGTGACAGCTAGGGTTTCTGCTTTATAACAAAGTCACCGGCCACATTCTGCACGTTATCTTTTAGTTCGTTAAAGAAAATGCGTACAGGGTGGCAAGTGCCAAATTTAGTGCCGATCTGATCATTACTTCTAAAGTTACAAGCCATAAAACAATATGGCCTCGTTGTTTGCGCCACCCTGTAGATGCATGCAGATGTTGTCAGCCATTGCTATTTGCTGTAGGCACTAGTATACTGTAGTATTTTAATTTGCGCAATAAATCGTACGTATTTATTTTTTGGATTATCTTTAAACTTAACCATATGTAAGTTGTATTTGCGAACTTCAAATAAACGAACAAGATGATTACGAGGACGACGATGATAATAATTTATACACCGCGCAAACTTGCAAAATTGTTCCGCACGTCCAACATTGAAATTGTGAATCCAAGATTGTCCGGATTCACATGGAGCTTTGGACACCGTCGAGAACGGATCTTGCTTGTATATTGAATGATCAGAGTGCTGATATTAATAAATAGAATAAACCTATGTGAATCCGGACAATCTTGGATTCAATTGTACAAGACTGCCGAATGTTCTTTAAATTCAAATTGCCCAGTGAAATTTTGATATTGCGATATAATAAGTTTATTTCAAACCAGCATGCATTTGCCAGTTTGCACAATTGAGTATTGATGTCACCATGTGTATTATTGGTATGTCGTGTTTGGACATTCGTTTACGTTTAGTATTTACTTTTTTTCCTTATGTTGTTGCTACCATTTTGTTGGTGAATAAAGATTACTAAAATGCGTCATCGCCGTACAGCTGCAGTCGGCTACACACGCCCGCCAATATCTCGGCATGCAGATGCACATGCAGGTGTGATCACTCGCCACTTCAGGCACTCTTGAACTGCGTAATAATGCCTGTTCGCTGAGCAGTAACACCGGTGTCTTGATCTGATCATTACTTCTAAATTTACAAGCCACTGTGTGATATGGTCGCCTGTTTAAAGAGGGATATTGATTTAATTGAGAAGGTGCAACGTCGGTTCACAAAGCGACTGCGTGGGCTCAAAGACTTGTCGTACACAGAACGTTTGTTACGT
>Ga0056124_1000465_pt1 | contig 12922 bp, 7 predicted proteins | sample WorMetHEROISLAND_2_FD_70069 | JGI IMG/M metagenome (GOLD analysis project Ga0056124, IMG submission 70069) | Marine gutless worms symbiont microbial communities from Max Planck institute for Marine Microbiology, Germany - Olavius sp. 4 HERON ISLAND | ecosystem: Host-associated > Annelida >... | reverse complement strand
AAGCAATGTTAGTGTGATGGATGTGCTTGCTTCGCTTTGCACAGACTGTCAATTCTTGGCGTAATGTTGGATAAACATACACGCATGTCATTTTCAACGACAAGTCTGGATCTGTACTTCATCTTCATATTTGTGAGTGTGGAAAACGCTGTTTCACACAAATATGTTGTCGCAAACGGTAACAAAATGTTTACTGCCTTGTTGGTCAACAGCGGATATTCAGTAGACACGCTCAGCCAAAAAGCGGACAGAGATTTCTCGCGACATGCGTGTATGTTTAAGGCCAAGGCACTGAAGTCCAAGACCAAGACCAAGACCAAGGCAGTAAAAATCTGCCTCGAGGCAGCCTCGAGCCGAGGCACTGCCTCGAGGCACCACATCACTGGTGACAATTCGCGACTGACTGAATGTCGTTGCTCCGCACATGCACTGAGCGTTTTGCTTCAACGTTGTTCAGTCTTCGTTGCAGCAGATGCTTACAGTCATTTTCTATTTTTCTCGATGGAGCTAAGTCTAAATAGCCTTTTTACTTTTGAGCAACTAAGTCTTACGCGGCTATTTTCTTCAGTCCGTTAATTAGCAGTCGTCTTTTAAACACTTCAAATTGAGCGTGTAAAAATGACCAGCGTGACACCGAATGTCATTTCACAATTAGTGGCTAGTGTTATAGTGGCTAGTGTAGGCTCCGGTCACGTTCTCTTCAGTGCTCGTATAGCTTGGTTAGCCTTTGCCGTGCTTCGGTCAGTACAATTTCTGAAAATTAATATTTCACATTGTACCGTACTGGCACTTTTGAGGTGCCGCGGGATCTGTAGTAGGCCTAAGCATTTTTTTGCAAATTTCCTTTAAGTGTAGGCCATATTGACGAAAGGATTTGGAAAACGGTTAATATCTGGCGAAGATATGGACAATAGTTCTGTTTCTCGTTTTTTTTTCTATTTACGGTGTATATTTTCGCTTTTGGAATAAAGGGAATAGCAAGAAATAATACTAATTGTTTTCACCGCCGTCGCTGTTGCTCCTGCTGCTGCTGCTGCTGATGATGATGATGATGATGATGATACTACACATGATACTAAGTTTTATCTCTTTATAATACGTTTGTTACTTCTGAGACGGAAGAGAATCTACGACAAACTCTAACAGCCACATGAACGAACAATGTTTCCGACTCGGAAGAAACCGTTCAGATTCGCTGCGGAAAATTTCTGGTCACGTACAGTCGGGCGGAACTAACGGCGCGTCTGCGGAAATTGCTGCGGATCGCCGTTCGCAACTGGATTTAGTCCGAAGCGCGCACGACGGCGCCCGGCCGGGTCTGGCGGTTGAGTTGCTGGGACGCAGTCTGTGGGTGAGTCTCTCGTCCGTCCGACCTGGCATCACAGCGCCTGCTCCAGTCAGTCGCTCGCTGCGTGCTACAAACACGACCACGCTCGCTCGCTCGCTGGCGAAATCGATGTGAGAATTCGGCGAAGTCGTCGGACCGTTAGCCGGCGGCGGCTGCGTGTCGACTGAACACTGGCCGTTTGTCGTCGGCAAGTTTTTCGACGTCGTCCGAACTACTCCGGTTACTGTCGGTGCGGGCCGCTAATCGAATATCGACAGAAATTCGGTCTTCGTTCGTTGGGTGCAAATGGATTGATCAGTCGCTCTTTGAAGTGAACGTCATTACCTATAGGTCCAGCAGCAACAGCGTCCAACTCCAAGCTCTCGGTCGTCTGTCTGTTAAGTAAGTAACGTACTCACTTGTCGCTAAATTATTGTGCGCTTACTTAAATTAATTCCGTTAAGTAGGCTTACAGTTTGTCAGTTTCTTCAAGAAATCAATCGTTCTCAAAGGCGGTCGCATAGTCGTGTAGGCTGCAGTTGGTTGCAGGCTCCGGCCTATGCGTTCCATCCTTACGACAGCATCTAGTGCTGATTATAGCGGTATTCTTTCTTAAATACCGTATGCGCTTTGTTCGGAGACAATTGTGGGCGAGTGCATGCAGAATTTGGACATGTGTGTGCTAAACACAGGCTACGGCATATTACAAGTTGATGTTGTGAAGGAAGCCTGGCTCACGCTAGCAAAGTACCGGGAGTTTGTGAAAGAGGAGGACTTGGAAACAACATGAAACTGGTAGAAGAAACAGTTGAACAAATTAGAGATGGAATAAAGCATAGATTAAATGAATGTTTTATTCAGGTCACGTTTTTTACGTTTTTTAACGTTTTTTATTTTTTCCACGTACGTTTTTTATTTTTAAAAAACGTTGTCAAATGCAAAGTATAAACATGTAAAATCCAACGAAAAATACTCTTAGAAGATGGCTTAGCAAATATTTTTATTGATTTTGGTTTGTTACGTAGCCTATGCTGCAAAATATCTTACTTGCTTGCTGAAGGGCACTGAAGTCACACAAATTTGGGAATTTGACAACCTACATATGACTCAGTGTGCAAAGATAATAGTTGGAGTCATGGCAAATGTCGGCAACGTCTTTTATCCAACGTTTACAAACGTTTTTTTTTAATTTTCTCCACGTTTTTTTACTTTTTTAACGTTTTTTATTTTCATCTCAACGTTTGTTACATCTATGGAATAAAGGAGATTCTGCAAAATATGGACGAGAGACAGTCTGCTCAGCAACAGCAGCAGTAGGCCTATGCAGCATAAGGCCGACATGTACGTATAAATGCGGCATGAAATGATTCTATTGGCAATTGGCCTCATGTATGCATAAGGTTACCTGACTGCGATTGTAATAAAAGAATATTGATTGATTGATCGATCGATTAAAAGAACGCTAGCAGAGAAAGCCAATAACAGCTTGGGCAGCAGCAAGCATCGGAACTGTGCGAAGATACGCAAATCTTTGTTGTGCATTTTGCGCATATGCGACTGCGAGCTTCGAAATGCCATTATTTGTAATGCCGAAAAATATGCGATATGCGGATGTTTTGCGAAATATGCGATTCTGTTGTAATCGCGTGCTCGCTGTAAACCGGGCGTGCTTAGCGGGATAAGCCGGGCATTACGCATAATTGATCGATTCGATTGGTTGATTGAATGACTGATTGATTGTGGTTTGATTGATCATAACGGATCACGAGGTGAACGTGAATCATGCATCGCACGTGTTCTACACGCAACGACGTCTGAAACAGTTCTGATAATGTTTTATGTGTTATAAAACATTTTACGACCACGGGAAGTCGACGCCGCCATCTAGAACATTTTTGCAAACGTTTTGGACGGATTTACGTGTAAAATGTAGCAGAAAACGTCTGAAAAACATTTCCGGAAATGTTTTTTTTTCTCTTTTGTTTTACGTGCGGTCTAAAACGGCCGTCTAAAAGCAGTAGCGGGCCATCATCGTGAAGGTTAATTGCGGTGCAGAGCATGACGCATCGTCGGAGCGTTATGTCTAATGCCCATCGTACGTCCATACAGCAGCGCGGCTTTCTCTCACTGATCGATGATCTGTCGCTACTTACCGTTCAGTTCCGTCGCTGGCTGCTGCTGCTGGCGCTGAGCTTTCCACGAACATTCACGTCATCGATTGCTGCTCCATTGTGTTACGCAACCGTTCGACACTCAGATGATCGCTACAGGCAACACTGGCCAAACAGCAGTATTGGAAGTTTAGAAAGGTCAAAGGTATCTATCGGAATACTCGTCTCAGAGCAAATGGATGGGATCACACAGTTTTACGTGAATGATAATAATGATAATGAACGATAATGTCAGACATCGGACCTGACCAGTCCAGCAATAAAAAATACAATAAAATGACTACGTAAAATCGCTCAGATACTCTGTCATAAAATTTACAGAACAAATAAGATTTCAGTGTCCGCTTGAATGTGCTAGTGTTATTGGTGGAGTGCACGTGCAGTGGCAGGTCGTTCCACGCTGAAGGCACGCTCTCCAGACTTCAGGCGTGCCCTTGGGACTTGTAGGTCCGACGTCGTAACCGAGCGCAAGACGATAGAGCTTTGCCGGTGATAGTCAAGTGGGCGAGCACACGTAACGGAGATATAAATATCACGAACGGTTTAGTCCAGTTGGTACAACAATTTTACGTTCGCCAATGACGCTATCTGACTAAGGCGCGATTTCCATTACTCCGGTTTGCTGTGTGTTGGATCTGTCGTGCGACCAGTCGTGCAACTTGTTGCACGACTCGCTGTTTGTTGTGTTATAATGTTATATTATGAAGAGCACAGTGGAAAAGTGGACTAAGTGAAAAATAGTATACACTTGAGACAGTCCACTTTTCCATTGTGTATTTTATACATTTTTGTCAACTAAGTTATACTGTGCATGTTTTAGAACAAGCTGTATAACAAATCCACAACAAGCCAAAGTAAATGAAGTGCACGTGGGCTTAAATCTCTAGTAGGTTAAATCTCTAGCTGGTTGCAGCCCGGCTGCGCGACAGTCAGATAATCCCAAGCATCAATGGTTTAAAATGTGCACCAACTTTGGTGGCATATTATACAGTGCAAATATTAGCGGCAGATTCGACGCAACTCCAATTCTTAATCGCTCGGTTACCACTGCCAGTGCCGGCTAGATTATTGCAATGCTCGATTGCCTGAAGCAGCTGACGCCATGACGACAACCGGTGCCTGTGAATAGTGGATGATATACGACACGTCTCTTTTAGTGGCTTCATTTCAGCGCTGCTATATAGCACATCGGGCAATATTCTGCTCTGATCAGCAGGCTGCAGGAACTATTGCAGGCTATATACCGTATGCGTACGCGTGGACAACGTCGGCGCTCATCTGCAGTTGCGGTCTCTGTGCACGAGCGCTCCGTATGCATCAGTCGCACAACGAGAACTCATGCTTTTCAATGAGAAAGCTGTGCAAGCTGCAGGGCAGTTGCTTAGAGACCTCCACAACCAGTAGCCTCTGCATGGCCTCCACATTGTATGACCTTGAACGGCCGTTACGCATTCTGTTGCACAAAACATGCATCTTTCGGATCCTGTCTCAGAGTAAAATCTGAATGAAGATTGACCACACAGTGGCAGAAATGGGCCTATTCTCAGATTATCGCATCAACATGACTGCGGCATTGCGCACTGTCATTGCGACAGCACGGTTTTCTTGTTGTAGTTGTTCTTTGTCTCTCGGGTGCATAATACGAGCTTCAAGTCTACGCTAATTGATTGAATAGGCAGGAGGGCTACAATGTAAGCTGGCGCCTGGCGTTAGACGTTGCCTGTGCTGCTATACGCTCGTATAATATAAGACATCGGCAGTCAGCAGCAGCAGATAATACAGGTAAAGCCGTAAAACATACCTGTGCGGTGGCGCTGAGACTGTACCGCGAACCCTGGCAGTACAGTGACATTGAAGCCATTACGTGTCATCACGAACTCGGTTCATTCGTTTTAGGCTACTATACATGACAACCAACGATGCGTTTCATGAAACATATGGAGCAGAGGATCTTGCGAGCGAATTTTATGTCTTACTTCCATTCAGAGTATGAATTCATCATCATAACCCTCGATATCAATTGTTTAAAATAATGTGGCTACAATGTTGCGGATTATTTTGCTGTGGATGCAAAATAAAACAAGCGTCGTTATCTATATATTCGGTCGCTAATCTACTGAATAATACGCAGACGTTTTGTTTCGGTTCGCATTTTATTGCGCGCCTGCAAAGTCGGCAATCCACACTGTGAATCGAAAAGTAAGCCGCGAAGTTTTTGTCGTAATATTTTACAAGCCGTATCAAAGCGTTTGAGGTTTGCTACGATCTGTAGTGATCATTTTGTTGCAAATGTAATGTTGCATGTGGCAGCGTAAAATTCTAAGAAGTCAGCTTTGATGCATTTATTACAAAAACCCGTTACTTGATATTTTCGAACAGGAGCTTATTCAATTAGACATGACCATTGATTTCAAGAAATCGTGTTGCATTCGCATTGGATCTCGTATAAATGTATCATGTTCTAATATCTGTTCATCATCTGATTCTGGTATCAGTATCCCTTACGTCAATGAACTCAGATATCTTGGTACTTTGTATATTTTGATCACGCTCGTTTAAATGTTCCTTGTCAATTCATAGAAAAACATTTTTATCGTTCAGCAAGTGCTATCTTTAGCAAAGTCAGTCGCATCGGGTCAGAAGTAGTTTTGCAGCTAATTACTCAGAAATGTATACTTAGCCTCTTATATGGTCTTGAGGCATGTCCAATAGTCAAGTCTAAGCTTGCTTCTTTAGACTTCGTTGTTAACAGATTTTCGTGATAATGTTTGGAAGTAGTAATATGGATGTGAGACAGTGTCAATTCTGCTTTGGTTTCAGCTTGCCGAGTATACTGTGATCCAATCGTGTAAACCAATTTAACCAAATATACTAGATTATTCATCTAGTATATTTGGTTTGACGTTGTATGTACCACCTGTGGGAGCAGCTTCAGTGCTAGATAGCGTTTTATTTGTATTTCGTTTCTTTTTTCTCAGTTTTATTTATGTGTTATTTTCTGCATATGTGCTATTGTTTATCAAATTTCGAGGAATAAAGATGTATATAAAAACTCGGTGGCACAGTTTATGGACTCACGATCGACGTATTTCTCTGAATCTCGGTGGCTTATCTGGGGATTTCTTCGTAGACGGTTTATTTTCGCCAGCCGCCGTCACTAGATGAACTGCGGCGACGTGGTGACGTGAATTAGCTTGTTATATAATGAATCATGTCTTCTGTGCGTGTAGTCATCAACGGTCTCCCGGTTGTAAGTTTGCGTTGACTGGCTTCAGACGACCAGAAGTAGGCTAGTAGCATCACGCTTGATGACATCAGTAGCCTCAATTACGTTCGATGATGTGCGTGCACGGATTCAGTTGCAGCACGCTCTATAAGACTTCACGTTAATTAGTTCACTGATTAAATACGGTGCCAGTCTATTACTTTACGAAAACGCATGCCGTAATCTAAGATGCGGTTTGACGCTGATGTACACGAAGAAAGAATACAGAAAAAACTGCCAATTTAATCTACCGCGCAGAAACGAAATATTCATGGGAAAACTATAAAGAACCACGTTAATTTTGTTCTTCAACAGACTCTTTAGCCGATTTTTTGCCTCATATTGCACTTTGATCAATCGAAAATTTTTGATAATATTCAGGATTAGCCTATCTTTTGCATTTGCTGTAGCCGCATTTTACCTGCATTTCTGTGATTTTCCTCATTTTCGCTAGAAATTTGGGTAATTATATCGATCAAAATTTTAACTGAACGATTGATACATTAAGCGAAATGTTCATAATCGACAATCGCACAGACGGAAGGCGTGGTATAGTGCGGACTTGCATCAGCGCAATAATCAGTGAATGACATATTACCATTACCAATACCAAACTTATGTTATCCCTAGGGTGCCGTCTGTAACCGAATCAGGCGAACCTGTGTTCAGCGCACTTATGAGTTATTGACTACGACGTGGTTTATAAAAAACGAGAAAATATGTCGGCGCCGAGTGCCGACATGATATGCGGCCGCGGGCCGCCGGCCGTCCGTCCAGTAGCCAAGCGTCTGAGGCGATGACAATAAATTAGGTCTAACAACGGTTAGGTCTGGTTTGCGGTGAGCGCCTAAGTTGCCCGGCGATTGATAAGCTTCCCGTAAGCAAACATGTACGGTATATGCGGCAATTCCGTACGATATTTTCATGTGCGGTAACCTTGCCTTTCACCTTTTGAACTGAAAATCGACATACTGATTTCTCGTGCCCTGGGGACGTTCACACAATTTCGGTTGTTGTTGTTGTTATTATTGAGTTAGGAGCCCGGGCGTGACAGACGGACGGACGGACGGGCAAGACTCGTAATGCGGCATTTAAAATGGCCGCATAAAACGCTGAGAAAATGCAGGTAATGCGGATGAAGGAAGAAGATGGCACCCACTGTTTGATGTCGTCGTTTGCCGCAAGAGGACGCTTTGGAAGTACATATTGTATACTCACGAGGCCGACTGCAGGATGACCGTCTCTCTCTCATCTCTCATCGTGTATGCAGTATGCTGTCTGATTCCTCCCATTACAGCACCGTCCCTCGCGTAGGCTTCTATACCTTCGACTAGTAGTCATAGGCCTTATATATGTTACAGTAAATCTGTGAAATCAGGGATTTCGCGAAATCACTAGTGAATTTGTGAAATGACTAAAATAAAAGTTAGACTTAGGGTTATTGGTCGCTAACCCTCCCTAACCCTAACCCTAATTCGCCAATCCAGTCATTTCATGAATTCAGCACAGATTTATTGTAACATGTACACCGTCAAGTCAGTAACGTTTATCAATGATTTTGTCATAGTCCACCAGATATTGCGACCGAGTTTCAAAATTATATCTCGGGCACACTTACGGGAAATTTGCAAGAAAGAAATTATTGAACATACCGCGGACAAAGCTATTCTGTAAGATATAAATGTAAGAAAATTAGCGCTGTATGACACTTGCACGTTACATGTCAGGTAAGATGAAAATGCTGCATACATTTTGCAACAAAATAAGCCGAATCGAACAATGTTGAACATAGAACACGGTTGCAAGTAAAAAAAGATTTATGCACATTTTTAATTTAGTTGTCACCAAGGCTTATGGACATAGCCTTATATTTCGCGTGCAGCTCCGTTGTCAATACCGTGTAGAGTTTACGACAGTTGCCTTTAGCCCAAGCTCCACTCAGTCCGATTTGTTGCGGATCTGTTGTACAGCATACTGTACAACAAGCTGTACAACACGTTCTCAAAAATCGAAAGGTTACAAGATAGATATATGCTTTATATCGATGTCAGCCAGGGGCTGGATTAGTAGCCTACAAATGGTGACTCGATACAGCCGCAGAAAAATTACATTTAATACGCTAGTAACAACAACGCGGCGCCACAAACAAACACAACCCGTAATAAACCCGTAATAGCATGACACGTCATGATGTATGCAGATTGTTGTATGACTTGTTGTCAAACAATTCCCGCGACAAATCGAAGTAGTGGAGTTTGAGCTTTTCCGCTCAGCTTCGGATAAAACTATGTTATGAGCACATCGTTTGATTGCTGTCGTGATGCGCCGAGCTGAGCGCAAAGTTCGCGGTGGGTTAATGATCGTGTCTGAAGTAATCATTACAAGAGATCGTGTAGCCGACATGACGCCGACGTATAGCGGCTCCTCGCTGAGATGTGTGAACGGTGCTTCGCATGAAACGTATTCCACGATCAAATGCAGTTTAATGCACGACTCGATTTCGATGGTTCACGTGTACGAGCAGTAAGAAGAAAACTGAGGAGAAAGAGTATGAGAAATACAAAGAGAAGGAACAGGAAAAGGACAGAAGAAGAAGAAGAAGAAAAAGATGATGATATTGAATCAATAAGTCAATCGAGAAATGGTTTATTTGGTTTTGTGGTATAACTTGTGCCAGATTATAGATGTAAAATATGAGAGATTAACTGAGAAAAACTGACAAAAAGTGGCATCCATAATACGAGACACATGAATGCAGATGAAATTGCTACCAGATCAGCTAGCCACGGCTATGCAGAGTAGTTCAAAGCATGAGGTAGGCCAAATTGCAGCTTATGAAGACTTCCATCATTTGCAATTCGTTGTGCTTTGACACGTGACTTTTTCTTCATGATGAACTAGAAGCTTTCCGCATACCCGACTATATATGTCACTATGCCAGCAGTTTTTGATAACAAGCTCTACTGTTACACAAAACGAGCCGTTTCTTCAATCTCTAGCGATAGTCGAGCAGTATGCCTATAGTCAGCCTTTAAATTCGTGGTTCCGGCCCCGAGTCGCTCTGATGTCGTGTTCGTGTCGTAGTTGTGATTACGGCGTGAGTGGTATTGACAGCTCGGCGTGTCTGTCTGATGGCAGCAGCTAGTCCGTCCATGTGCATTATTCTGACATCGATATGCACCCGTGACGTGTAGTCGATATATCGATCAGACGCCTTGGGACATCCTTGTCGTTGTCGTGTTTACTAGAACTGACAGTAGTATGTGGATGATATGCTGTGCTAACTCTAGACCGACTCGACTCACGTGAGTGAATGAACCGTTCAGTTACGAACCTTGATTATCATAGCAGCTCTAGACTTAACAGACAGTTGATTCCAAACAGTAGGAGCAGGCACTAGACGCAAATACACAATGAGTCAAAAAACGTACCACTAAACCTTCGTCCATCCATATCTTCGCCAAATATTGACCGATTTTAATAATTCTTTCACTGGCACATTCTGTGGAAACTCCGCAGTAACGTGATTGTTAATTATCCCACCACATTGCAAATTGTTCACAAATTCTGCCAGTGAAAGAATTTTGAAAATCGGTTAATGTTTGGCCAATATACTGATAATAAAAGTTCGGTGGCATGTTTTTTTTGGAATCACGGTGTATATCAGTACAGCTACAGCTGAGAGTGGATGATGATGATAGTAACGGTGGACGGACGGACGGACGCACGTCACTCACGACATCCGGCGATCAATTGTTGTCACGCCTTCTCTCTCATTACTCTCTCATTGTGTCGCTGCAGGCTTGGCTTATCACGGAGCTGTGCACTGTCCAGTAATGGCTGCCTCAGGCACCGATGCCGAGTCTCTGCCAGCCAGCCTCTGAAGCCGCGTGACGAACCGTTATGTACTGACCTTTCTTAAGCTCCAACTGCATTTACTTCGATCTGTTGTGGATTTGTCGTAGAGCGCACTGCACAACGATAATGTACAACAAAATCCAGAACAAATCGAACGTCTGCAGTAAATCTAAGATAAGATGACTGGATGTGACTGACTGGCTGACTTACTTACTTACCCGTTTATTCGTCGCGGACAAAATGTCTATAATAATGAACGCATTGAATGTGTCCTGGTGGCGGTTCGGTGTAGTGGTCTAGTGGTTAACAGTAACACCCTGGTCATCGATCAACGAAGTTGCTCTACGCCGGGCCCGGTTACTACTTGGATGGGCGACTGCACGGTACAGCGGCAAGCAATTAAATCTCGGCTGCAGTCCGAATCAAGATCCGTTTCTGGATCCGTTTGCAGCTGCAGGTTTTTTGATTGTTTAACACGGCTGATGCGTCTGTCTGGTTTACTGGGTCACAGGGAGTAAAACTGGCGATTGTGGCGCCGAGACCTTCCGGCTTGTTCCGTCGGCCGAGTTAAGTGTATAGAAACAGAACTAGGCCCTAATAGAAAATAGAAACAGAAGTAATCCAGACAAGCCGTTAGAGATTACGACCGGCGCCTGAGACGCTTTTGTGCGAAGGTTTTAATCATGCGAACTGGCGGCGCTCTTTCTAATCTTTCAACGCTGCACGCATTGTGCGGCCGCTCCATAGGCTAGCAGCTTCCGTTCTTTTCATCGGCATACAGTTCAGTTATCAGCGTACCGCAGACTGAGACTGAGCCTGCAGCCAGTGCATTATTACTGTTCAAGTCTTCATTAAACTATATTCTGTTTCAGTGTCGCCTTCGTTTCAGTAAATGCTTTTATTTTGATATTTTCGTAACTTAGTGATTTGAATTAAAACAAGGGAAAAGTAATTGGGCATTAAGAAGCGTCGTGTGAACGGAGTCGATGAGGGCTAAGTACTGCACACCGTGAGCCATAAAAACCTGCCACTAAACTTTTGTCCATATCTTTATCTTACCAAATATTTTTAAGTAGCGCCTACAAGTGTTAGAGTCGAATCTTTTTGATCGCCAGTCGGGCACTGAATTCCAGAGAGACCGACCAACCCCAAAACGAACATTTTTACATCCAGAAACTTTATATATTTTGACATAAACTAGTGCGTTTTAGTTGTGAGTTGCGGTCTTATTTGTATGTATGTATGCAGATAGACCTATGTATCTTTATTTGCCAACAGGCAGAATGACACATCAATAACACAGTACGTGGGCTTCATAATCCTGACTCACTATGACTTCACAGAGACGCCGTTGTGCTAGTTTCAGTGTATCCAGGCCTATACAGTGTGGCCTACAGCATACAGGAGTCGTCGGATATCTTCAGGTAAGCAATAAGATACAACACGAGGCTGGCGCTCAGTCGTGTGGGTTTGCACCCGTGCAAAATACGAACACATGTAGGCCTATTGGCAGTTTAATGCCGAGTTGGGCTATAAAACACATGAAATCCAGCGGTCGCCCGTGAGTCTTTAACTGCAGGCGATGGTCTCGGTCCATGAGTCGTTCGTTGGAGCATCGCATCAGGCCTAAATTTAATCGCGTCACGTCATGCGCCCGGCATCTGACAGTGTCTTCCGCAACAACCCTGCATCGATCACTGGCCGGGCCATGCACGCACCCTGCAGCGCTCCCAGGCGTTCTGTCGCTCTATTGTGTGACGTTCTGGTTAGTAATACGTCACGTGGAGCCGGGCAACTTGGTTAGGTCTTCCGCTCCACTTAGCTTGATGAAATTTTGCGTGCATATGTACCTCGACAACTTCTAGTCACAATTTACACTTCGATACGATTTCGATAAGATATCTATATTTATGAGTAACTAAATTTTGCGCCGTCTGCAACCCATAAAAGTGTAATTAGTTATTTTTGGCATGTTTATGTGCATTTTGTTTTGTAGGCCCCCTAAGTATGACACGCGTCGGCTCTTACAGACAGAAAATTGCGTTACTCAAAAGCCACGAAGCCTCTATGACGATAGGCCTATATTGAAAATGTTGATATATAATGCAAAAAAAATGATATACTGATCTCTAAACGATATGTAGAAATACAAGTATATCGATATATCGATATGTCCGGTTAGGTTAGGGCGTTGGCTCGTGATCGAAAGGTCGCGAGTTCGACTCCCAGCCAGTCCGCTACCGAGTAACAACTCTGGGCCAGTTGTTCACACCCATGTGCCTCTGTCACCAAGCAGTATAA
>Ga0056124_1000464_pt1 | contig 12941 bp, 11 predicted proteins | sample WorMetHEROISLAND_2_FD_70069 | JGI IMG/M metagenome (GOLD analysis project Ga0056124, IMG submission 70069) | Marine gutless worms symbiont microbial communities from Max Planck institute for Marine Microbiology, Germany - Olavius sp. 4 HERON ISLAND | ecosystem: Host-associated > Annelida >... | reverse complement strand
GCGACCTGCTTGGCTTCTATAACGCCATTATACGCCCTGTTCTGGAGTATGCCAGTCCAGTATGGCACTCAAGCTTAACCGTTGCACAAACTGAATCACTTGAATCTTAACAGAAGCAAGTGATGCGAATTATTTTTCTGCACCTGGACTACAGTGGATCTCTGGTCATCGTCGAAGCCGATACACTGGAGGGTCGCCGAGAGCGACTCGCACACACTCATTTAGTTAATGTGGGACAGACGCTGACAGCAGCAGGCCAGCATGCATGGTCACTGGTCAGCGTTGGCATTTTGCTGGCAGTGAAGGCAAAACGTGCACGGCTTGAACGCATATACTGCAGGCCTGCCAAGTCACCCGCACTGAGCGGATGACATCCACAAATTAACCTCGTCACCCGCGCAACATCAATCATCACCCGCCGACGATAACACTCCGTCAACTGTGGTTTGACTCTTCAGCTGACGACTGATGCTGCGTCCGCAGGGAGCCGTGAAAATGCACCGCGGCCAGAAATGATACAATATAGGTTCTGAAAGCCCATGGATGGGTCAGTCACAAAAGACGACACACTCACAGACAGATGTCAGAGGAACCCAACCCCTGGAAACTGTTTAATTTCGACCTAAGTCTGAGCGTCTGAAAATACTGCATCCAGCGCTCATGTAAGCCCCTATAATGTCCAGGAAAATGTTTGGCGGCTGGGACTTTGCCCCAGAGCCCAAGTCCGGGGGGGGGGCTCATATCGCTCCACACCCACTCCTATTTATGGGGAGGGGAAGGGAAGGGAGGGGGAGAAGAGAGGGAAAGGGAAACTGATTATCACGCACATTGGCAGCCCTGATACTGGAACGACGACAATGTTGTAAGCTAATACTGCACAGTAGACTGCATCCACTTCAATGGCGTCAGAACGACTCAGTCATGCGGGAAGTCACATACAAACAATACTGCAGCGGCATCACACAAAGCAACATCATAAATGAAATAAATACAGATTCATGTCCATGTATAAAAACAATGCCGCATTGAGAAACTGGGCGGTGGGTGACCAATATCCATTGCCAGAGCCACAAAATGCTGAACTGACACTGAATTCAACAACGCTGCAAATTTTAGTCAATATAATACAAAAAAAATCCAACACAGAGTAGCAACACAACTACAACGTAATGTACATAAATGCATTATACACACGGAGCAAACTTACAACCCGAAAACCATATCATATTCATACTTTTTGTCTGACATATTAGTTGACATTATCCACCGCACATCAATCAGATATTAGTTGACATTATCCACCGCACATCAATCAGCAGCACTTTTGAGCAGCTGTCTCAAATAAGTGTGCTTTAGCCAGTTCTTTAGCATGCATCTCTTCAAATACCTCAAACCAAGATCACCATAAAAAATGATTCAAATGACACCAGCCTCTGCTATATGGTGTGCTGAACGAAATTTGTGGCTGGTCTTGCTGGCTTAATACCAACTCATCTACCATGATCAGATGATCACACTATCTTTAGTTCATGTGTGCTTAGTTTGCCGTTGCTGTGCTTTGGATGGTGCAAGTTTTAAAATTTATATTTCACAAGGTAGTGTAGCAATGTGTTTAGGGTGTGGTGAAATCTTTAGTGACTTTTTTTATCACAAATTGTCCGAAAAGTGTGCCAGTAAAAGAATTTTGGAAATTGATCAATAATTAGCAAAAATGCGGAGAAAGTTTGGTGACACGTTTTTTTACTGACCACGGGCTATAATGTCAACCATCACCCACAACTAAATAAAGTATAAAAAGGCATACCCTAGATATGCCAAAAACTGCCACACAGCGCACACTATCTAATGTGATATTGCACTATTCTACAGTCACACAGCTTATAAACCAATAACTAAAATATCAAGGAAAAAGTGAAACATATAAAATGCAAAATTAACACAGTCACAAAAACGATGCTTTCAGGTCAGTGCTGAGACATACCTCAAAAATTTCACCATATATCAGACTTACAGTTGCAAAACTCGGCCAATATCTATTAGCCTATAGGCTACTGCTAGACAGCTGTATTGTGAATGACATTATACATATGCATTATACATATGTATACTGTGTCCAGAAAAAGTCGACAATACTTTTGACTTAGCTTTTGCAAATTTAAACACATTTTCATAACTTTTTGGCAAAAGTCGTCCTGAGAATCCATTTTACTAAAATATCAAGAAAGTTGCTTCTTATATTAGAATATCACTATGTAATGCTGACGTACCTATGTACATCGATTAAAAATTGTGAAAAAGTGATCACATTTGTGAAAGTTATTTAGGGAAAACTGTAGACTGTTTTTTTCTGTACACAGTGTATATAAACGTTGACAAAGACCAGTGGTGCATTTTGAGCCACGTGACATCACTGCGGGCCAGACCAATGTAAAACGCTGTTATCACTGACAAAGAAAAACAGCAAAGTGCCGACATGTACCGTACTACTGTATGTATTGCACCAAAGCCCAGTGGTGTGTGTCTGAAAAGTAGGACAGTAAATGAATAATTTGCAATGTATATAATTTCGCATTACCATATTTTGGTGCTTTTCTCTGAAAGCCATGGCCTGGATGACAACCCGTCATGGGCTGGAGGTGGCCCACGAGCCAGAGTTTGTGCAACACTGACAGAGACTGTACTGGTAACAACAAATGAACAGTAGAAGAAAGGTCTAACATACCACGAACTGACAATTAATCATCATACTACATGCAAACCATTGTAGCACATATTTATCTTCCAAAAATCTAAGAATGTGAGTCTAAGACCGTCTCGAAAAAACACGAAGCAACTCAATCCGTTTTCCTTTTGCTTTCTTAGACTTAACTTTTGAACTGACCGACTGCGTCACGTCGGCGTTAGTTGAGGATTTGTTTAACTGATTGGTGACGTAGACGCCGGGAGGCAGACCAGCCGAGGCTGGGAGACTGCGCACTGCTGCCGAGTTGCCAGACACGGCGGAGTTGTTGTTGCAGGCGTTCGGTGGCCGGACGTACGGATTCTGCAGGATCTTTGGATGCGTTTCCATGACCTTCACCAGCAGGTTGTCAAGGTAGTCCTCAAGGTCACGCGCGTATGCGTCCCTGGCTAACAGCTGAGAATGCTGGTCGAGCACAATCCGCAGTAGATCCTGCACAGTCAATCCACAATACAATGCAAACGCGCAGGCAACACAATACACACAATGAATGACACCGTAGTGTGAGTGTCAGTGTCGCTGTCACAAGGACTGAAACTGAACACAACTCACTGGCCATGATACATGTCATCACAGCGTTGTCACACTAAACAGAGTCAATTTAGCAGGATGAAAAAATGAACTTCGGGTAAGAGTTACTACTATACTTGATAGAATGTCTGATGCAGAAACAAGTGACAGGAAGCAATCTAAAAAGCATGCTGATGGAATGGGAAATAAAACAAAGACAAAGGTACAGTGATGGACGAAAGCACAAGATTACACTCAATACAAAAGAGAAAAGGATTTAAAATCGAGAAAAGGAGGAAAGGAAGCAAATTAGTAGAACCAACAGTGTGCAAGTGTTTACCTCTCGATCACAATCCTGCAACTGCTCCATCAGATCTTCATCACTTTCACTCGTTGCACGCTGCTGCTGCCTCGACCTTCTGTATTCATCCAGCTCATGCAGCTCATATGTCGCCAGCTTCGGGGCAAAGCCGGCATTGCGAGCCAACGCGTGACACTTGCCTAAAATAACGAGTACAAATCAACAACAATGCACAAGTTGATCAGTGGTTACTAACAGCAAAGCACAAGTCACTTACTCTGGTGCACGACGCTATGGGTTCTGCACTGTAAAGAGCCCTGCTCACGATCACTTTGGGGGACTTGGCCTAACCTAATATATATATATATATATATATCAATCTTTATTTCGCCATCACGGCAGCACAAACATTACAACAAAAAACAACACACCAAACAGTAAAAGTACTTGAAACTTTAAGAAGTTCCGACGAGTTGAACAAAAATAAAAAGCAGTAGTAGTAGTAGCAGCAGCAGCAGCAGCAAAGCATCGATAATATTATATTACATTTGGTCCTTGCTAGTATCAGTAGTACGCATGTGACCGATTACAGAAGCAGCCTCGTGGTCTAGCCCAGGTAGTTTTGGTCCATCAGTGCTTTAGGCTAATGATGTTAGCCGGGTGTCCGGAATAGCATCCGGCCGACAGGAAGTCCTGATCCAGCAACTTACTAAAGTTACTTCTGTGGACTGGAGTCACTGGACTGAGCTGGGAAACACCAGCAACGTAGACTGGTTTAACCGAAACTGAAAGTAGAAAGCGGCAGTACGCAAATACTCCTACCAAGCAGAACTTCAGTATCAACTGCACACTTGCTAGTTCATGCCTTCAACACACATTTTCTATGTTTCTGCCCCATCTTGTGCTCAATGTTATGCTATTTTTGACTCTACTATTTACGGCACCTTCTGCCTTGTTTTTCCAACTGATACACTGACTTGTTACACGTACCTGCTTTGGCAAATTAAATCACGATGAAACTAGAAGGCGCTCGTGAGAGTGCATATCTCCGCCAAGTAAATTTTTACAAAATAGTACTCTAAGCAGATTTTTGTTAATTTGTTGGTTAAAATAATTAACTAAAATTCTTTCCTTAACAGCCTACAGTATAGCTATTAGCTATAACTACTGCCAGCATTGCTGCTGGTGACCTAATGATGTCACTGTTACAACGATGTTGCGCCGATGCGCACACACAGACAGAATGACAGAGTTGAGTGAAAACATTATCCGCCGACATTCACTTGGTGGAGATAATGATGGAAATATAATCACATAATCACCTGCATCTCTGGTACGTTGAACAAAGTCAGCTGGTCTGTTGCTGTGCTGTGGCTGCAATGTCTTTGACGAGCCCACCAACATGATGCTGTTATCTGCCACTGAGCTCTGAGACACATTACTGCCTGGACCGACCTCATCTTCCCTTACACGGACATCAGCTTCTGAACCATCGCAAGCATCTGCCATCGCACACCGCACACCAGCTGGTGCATGATACATGCTGGAATATAAATGCAGATCGAGCAATCAGGAACTTATGGAAACAATTAGCATCAATCATTGCAGTGGAATGTGGTCATGTTGAACGCAGGGTTCAAGTGTTCAACTTCAATATGCAACGATTGAGGCTAATCATTTCCAATACTGCTCGACTGTTAGATCCACACAGTGCATGCATGTTCCAATTTTTATGCACTACCCTGTACCTTCCACAGCAAAGACAGTTCTGAAATGCACATCTCACTTAATCCCATTTAACTGGCTGTGTAAAGCTAGGTCAGGTCTGCCAGTGACCTCTTGACACAACAGCCTAGTAATCCTCAATAACAAGACATGCTCACATTTCTCAAACAAAGATCTCTTGAGAGACGCTATAAAGTGCAGATTAATTGTTTTCTTAAACCTAAAACGCAGGTCAAATCCAACAAAAAGAGTGTTAAAAATCACTTCTTGTTAATTGTTCACCAAAACAGACAGAAACAGATTTCAAGCACAAACAAACTGCCAAGGCATTCATAATGCTAAGTTTCACGACAGGTTTGACAATGAACCTGGAGATGGCTGTGAACAGTCTGATGCCGACGTCTGTAGTGTGCTCTAACATCAAACATGCATCAACCAGTATCAGTTACATATCATATAATACAAAAACTCCCAATTATTACACCCGATGAAAACGAAAATCATGCTTTTTCACGGCTGTGTATCTGTCCAACTCATCATTCAAAAAGTTATCAATAAATTCTGATGTAATTTCCTTTTGCAACGGTGGACGTGGCCCAAGATACGATCAAGCAGATTTTGGTAACAAACTGGATCATGACGATTTGGGATCCAGAATTTTTCAAAAGGACACACTATTATGAGACGAGTACTGGGTTGATCAATATTAATACGCCAGAGGGTGCAGATTATCCGTGCTAGTGAGAAGCCTCAGTAGAGGTTTGTGCTCCAAGTGCCTCTGGATATACCTACAGTACATTTATATATCTCAGTTATTACCAGCTGCATGCAACCACAATGATGCATGGAGCAGCTGTTGTTGTTGTTGTTGTTGTTGTCGTGACGACGCCGTCTGGCAATGCCAATATGGGAAGGCAAGTGCCCCGAAGAGAGGAGTAATTCCCAATGATTCTGACAACAGATGAGTCCGGGGTCTCCGTCTCTATTGTGGTGTTTAACGGCCATTTTAATCAGCGGGCACCACTCCGTTGCCACAGCTGACAGGCGTTATCAATCGTTGTCAAACGGTGATGACGGGTGTCGACACGTGCTGACAAGTGACATGGGTTCTCCGATGTAGATGAAGGATGTTCCTGGCTGGATGTTGTTGCGGGCAAGCTGCCACCATGCGTCATACCAGTACAGAAACCGGGGAACATCCACTGAAACTGCCGTTTTTACAGGCTGGATGCCAACACAGCCCAACCAACAGTGACTGAAGACCACCGAGCTAATGCAGCTAATTCATATCTCCAAGCAGCAACCACAACTCAGTATACTTATAGTTTAAGCAACTAAGACTGGCAAGCAAACTACTCCACAAAGAAACAATAGCACAAAAACAATTACAACACAATATCTCTCACTGAAACAATGTTGTTGTTACTAAAATTGAGAAATACCTGTGGTAGATAGGATATACTGTCAGCTTTATTGGGAGTCTTGACACTAAGACTTAATCGACTTGGCCACTTTGCACTCAGTCTATCACCTGCAACAATGGAATCATTAGACTGACAGCCCCAGTAACAGGAGAACATGGACGAGCTGGCAAGTGGCATCAGCTTCAGTATAAGATGCAAAGACACTTATTTGTACCACAACCAGTCTAGTCATCTGCTATAACAATAATTACAACAGTCTAGCTCATATACTGCCAGTATGTCAAAAATATTGCGGAAAACCTTCTCCAGTGACTATTAATTTTGTTTTTTTTTTGTTCACTGCACCAAATTTACTGGAAGAACGACTAGATATTGCTGAACAGTGAAGCCAGCAAATGCCCACAGCTACAGAATAAACAAGATCGTCACACCTTACTCAAGGCTAGGTACTGTCTGCGTGTAGCCACAGTATCATTCATGCTCCTGCAAAATTTCATGGAGCTAAGTGCAGTGGTTCACGAGTTATTGTGGTCACAGAGAAAAGAAACTCTGACGAAAACAATAACTGTCAATCACCACCGCGGACAGTAATAAAGAACTCAGTTAAAAACAATCACATTAACACTAAACATAATACTAACTGCGATAATATTAGCAATGACAGTGCTATTAATAGTAATATCAACAGTAATAATAATAACAGCAGTAATAATAACAGGAAGAGAGATGCACGGGAAACCATGTATTTTTTTCTACAAGTTTAGCTGGCGGTCCAGCGCTACAATTCGGTAGCCTTCAAAGAAATCTTTACAGTTCCTACCGAACTGGACTAGCGCCACTCCAGCTGACTTGGTTTTAACTTTTGTTTTTAAACCCCAGGATGTTTACTACCAGGGGTTTTAATATTTTATAAGAACGATAACAATAATCATATATCACGTGTTAAACAGAAAAAAATAAATAAAAATTAATAAAATAGATAAAGGAAAGAAACAATTAGCATGCACTTACTGAGAGAATTTGCCAAGTTTTTAACTGAGAGCGATATTTTGGTTTTCTTCTTAATACTCAAACTTGATTGACTTTGTGACAAACTCCGCTGCACTAGAAATGTGGCTGTGACTTCAATTTCTCCACGATTCTGATCAGCTTTCTTGGAGCCAGGTTTTGCTTTCAAAGAGTACCATCTAAAATGCACAAAAAGCTGAATCACTTAACAACAGCACGCAAAAACTGAACAGATATTTTACACAACCATTTGACTGTGCACACACACACAAATCTTCCCCGAAACTGTCAATCTTTCTTGCTAATCAGTTTTTAGTATACATTTTGTCTTAAATGAATAGAATAATTATGAAATGCAACTTTGTTACTTCTGACACAGATACAACAGACAAAACTGCCCTAATGGAAAATATGCTGCAGCGACATTTAGCGAATGATTTATCGTCCACTTATAACAATCAACTCACCTCCTTTTTGGCCGTTCATAAACCTGAATATCTTGAAGTGCGATGTCAACTTGGCCCAGAAAATCGTCGAGTGCAAGTAAGTTGCGATGGTACACAGACAGCTTTACAATGCGATCACGTTCTGGTATCGATCTACAACACAATCAATCAAAACCATGAGCCACATTCTCGAAACTTCTTAGGAAGATCTATGGAAGATTTGTTTTCCTAGGAAAGGATGCACATATTCGAAACTTCTCTGGAAGATCTTCCTTCCAGAAAGATATCAGGAAAGGGTGCATTCTCGAACCTTCTTTGGAAAACAATAGAAAAATATGTAGGACAGCACTAACCTTGTCTTATAAAACGAAGCTGCAAAATAATAACGAAAGTTTCACAAAAGTATGCATTGTTGACACTGAGTTTAGACATAATATGTGATGCCATATATTATTTACATGACATTGCTGTTAAATTAGCAATGAGCAAGTAAAGCAAATTTGCATATGGTCAACTTAAACAAAAAGTGGAGTGTAAATTGTTTTCCATCGACATACCAAGATACAAAGTTTTCCTAAGACTTTTTCCAAAAAAAATTTAAACTCTGGTGTTTACATCACGTGGTCTGTATAAGTGCATCTGATTGGTTGAACTAGTTAACAGAGATAAGAAGAGAAGAACTTATTTGGAAATGCTAAGAAAGCCATTGAGAACTCGGAAAAGAAAACTTGTTTGCAATTCGTAAATCGTCTGACATAGTTTGGAGAATGTGGCCGCACATCTATTTGTCACATATCATAGCTAGACTGAATACTCAAGTTCCATGCAAAAACTGGATCAGTTAAAGAAAAATCCATCCTCAATTATACAGCAATGAGTTCCAAACATAAAGAGCACTAATGCAGAATACTACCAACAATTGAAGTGTTACACTGAGTAACAATTTGACAGACAACAACTTTGTGCATAACTGTACTGTACTGTATAACAGTGCAATTACTGAATGTTGTTATTATTGTCACAATGAAGTATTTCACAAAAACAAATCAAAATTCACGGGAATCTTAAAAACTGAAATGCCACATCACAAACATCACTCATAAACCGTAGCATATCAGTTGAAGATAGTAGCATTCTCTCGTGTGTGTTGCAGAGATTAATGCTGATTTCTGTTTGGAATTCTAAAGCAGCTTACAAGTCGCACTCTTCATGCCACTCGGGATTCAAAGTCCGTTCCTGTATTGACGTCTGGAACTTCTCATGGCCCAATCCTATCACCACGTACGAATCATTGGAACCTACACAAACAGACACGCAAACATCTCGTGTAACATTTGTACTAAACTTCAACAACATTATTTGTGAAAATAAGTATCAAAAGCATACCAGCAAAATAATTAAACCAGACAACAACAAATGCAGGTCAGCAGGTATTTGGTGCAATAAAGTTAAACTCTATGTATGAACTATTGGTAATAACAAGTAATTTTGCACATGACATGCAGACAAATATATTATCTGTTAAGTACAACTGTTAATAAAACTAAAAATACAGATAGCACATTTCAGTTTTTGGGATATGATTTGTGGTAAATATGCAAAACAGACATGAAATGAATGAGATAATTTCAACACATCAGCAGGAAATAAAAATGTGTTACTCATTTACTTGACTAGTAGCAGATGTTAGTGATCAGACACTGCAGCTAAAGAGAACAGAATAAAAGATAAATACTTCAAGTAAAAAAAGTTATTGAAGGAATTGAAAAAAAATTAGGTTACTAACAAGAAATCAAACTATAAAAATACAAAAATAAGAAATACAGAGAAAGCGGATCCATGTGACTGATCTGCAATAGATGAACACATGGCACGCACAATTGCACACATGCACAAACACTGTTTTGACAACTATTTTCCCACTCTATGGTCTGACCACCAAGCAAACTCTTGGGACAATCCAACATTCCTCATATCCTCCTTCACCCAATCCCGCAGACTAAACTACCGTGACTGTTTCACAATGGTTTTCGAGCACAGTTTTTACCATCCAAGAGCCCTTTTTAAGAATCAAAACGGTTAAACATAACAATGAGATATGCACACTGAATAATGAAAGACTGTTACCTCCTTTTCCTTTACATTTCAAGTCCCTTGCTTTGTGAACTAAATTAAAGACAAAAAACACATTTGAACGTTGTTACATCCTGTTACTTCAATTACGAAAAAATCATATAGCTAAAAACCAGATGCCTGAAATAATACAATAAATTCATCACATAAATATATTTAATACCACTAACAGGACAACTGCAATTATAGCTTAGCCTTTAAATGAAATTTCATTTGCAAATATCACTTGAAAGTTAATTTTTTAAAGCTATGTTTTAAAGCTTGTAACTTTAGAAGTATTGATCAGATCAGCACCAAATTTGGCACAAATCAACGCTATTTCATTCTTAACATTACGTAGTAATTTACTTGAATCAACGTAGGAAAAAAGTGGCACCATCTAGTGAATTACAACAGTGACAAATGTGTTAATGTTTTTGTTCAGTATAAGAAAGATCAGTAAAGAAAATCATAAACTAATCAATGTCAGTAGAAAAATTAGATCTCACAACATTTGTTGAGAAAGTTTTCCAGTAAGAATTGGGCCAGGAAATCGTGGACCGGCTGCTAAAGAAAATTAATTACACTGGAGTGACAGAATGTCCAAAAGATAGTGTCTGTCCAATGTCCATGATCAGTTCACATGTCAGAATTTTGGAAAACGTCGAACATGTGGAGGAGCTTATCTGCAGTCATGAAAGTGCTCTGCACATCTGCAAAAATCCGTACGAAATTGAAAGGTAGGTGGACATTTCATTGTCATCTGTTCGGCGCATTGCAAAGCATGGTCTTAGGCTGAAAATCTATACGGTTACTGTCATTTAATAGATGGCACCACAATTATTTTCTGTTTTTCAAATCAAGTACAAGGTAATGTTAAAAATGAAATAATGTTGATTTGCGCCAAATATGGTGCTGATCTGATAACTCTTTTGAGTTACAAGCCGTAAAACAAAGTGGCCCCGTTTTTTTGTGCCACCCTGTAGATGCAATGACACCACAAGCTAAATGACTACACCATCAACAAATGTGCAGTAAATTTGAATACTGCAATGGCAAATAAACATTTACTTTAATACTTCTTTAAACACTATGATAAATACACCATACTACACCCCACTTTTCTAGCATATGGCTACGGTTACCTACATAATGTATATACCTTAAGCACGTTTATATTAGCTAATTATTAACCAACAATTATAGTGAAATACTACAATTTCACCTGTTATCTGCACATGAGTGGGAGTCCACATACTTCTTGCTCTAAGCCTGAAGACAGCAAGATACAGTGCAGCCGAATTTATTTGATTTCCTGCAAGTAAATCCATTCAGAATTGTCAACATAAATACTTCAAAGTAAAAAAAATATTCATGGGGCCACCTCATACAGCAATAAAACTGTACATAAATGATGGGAGTCAAATTAGCGAGGCCTTCCATAGTATCTTGCTTTTTTGCCCCTTTGCCTGGCTGATTCACCCCCTAGCTCATTTGCACCTGGGCTTGTTTGCCCCACACGTTGGATGATTCCCCCCATGGCTTGAACTGGGATGATATGAGCCAATATAGCATACCGGCACATCCTTGGCCATCTGCAAAGCACATTGCAACTTCTGTCATGAGATAGTTACAAAATAATATACTTAATTAGATCTGCAACCAGAATCTGACAGTTTCCATATGGGCATTTATTTTTTCCACTTCAAGCCCTGCTCCCATCGTATATTAGAAACTAGCACTAAAGCAAGAAACTGTACAGTCTTCCTCAGCCAAATATACTACATCAAGCACTATTGGCTCAACCATAAATACCATCTGCAGTTCCCCTGTTGGCCTTAATCCAAGTGCTACAAGTGTTGACAATAATCAGCAATTTGGTGTCAATAGGGGTGAATTGTCCAACATGCAGGGGCAAACAAGCCAGGGGGTGAGTAAGCATGGTGGGAAATCAGCCAGGGGGCGAACCGGCAGAAACCATAAACCCTTTATCCTTGGCAAAGGGCTGCCATCGCAAAGGTCTCTGCATCTGATACAAGGCTACTGGGTTGAAGCGAAAGATAGAATTTCTCATTAATGATGCAAGATAGAGACAGGGGAATTGTCCGTCCATTTTACTGTCTAGACCAATGTTTTGTTGGGTGTCCCTGAGCATAAGAAAACTACTGGGTGTCTTAACGCTATCTTTCTCATCATTATTCCGCTTTTGCGATGGCGGACCTTTGCGATGGAGGCCCTTATGATGGCGGACTGCCCCCATCCTTGGTGACCTGTCAAGTTTATGTTCAAGTTACTGACTTACGCAGCTCAGCCAATCAGTTTTACGATACGCGCCTGTAATAAGGAGCTAAATACTCTAAATACTTCACCAAAGATACGGTACAATTCATTCAGGGTAGGTGCTATTATCAGTTCGGCCCAAACAGATAATAGCAGTCGAATCGACGGATAGGTTGCAACAACGACAACCACTGTCTATCAGGGTAGGTAGAAATACTGCACCGGCCGCACCGTCCGCACCGGCGGCTCACTATTGCATGCCCGCAGACGCTGCCAGTTTATAGCTTACACATTAGCATAGGCGGCGAAGAAAAGCAGTCAAGCCGTAGAATTATTATAGTAAAAGTTGTCATAAATTGTTGGAATTAGCTTCAGATCATTGCAATATATGACGG
>Ga0056124_1000463_pt1 | contig 12959 bp, 5 predicted proteins | sample WorMetHEROISLAND_2_FD_70069 | JGI IMG/M metagenome (GOLD analysis project Ga0056124, IMG submission 70069) | Marine gutless worms symbiont microbial communities from Max Planck institute for Marine Microbiology, Germany - Olavius sp. 4 HERON ISLAND | ecosystem: Host-associated > Annelida >... | reverse complement strand
CTTACGTCATAATGCGGCATTCAGTGACGTCATTAATGAGGTCACTGAAATTTATAAGTAAGTAATAGTACATACTGATCTACAAATGTGCCAAAGGAAATTTTGCCCCATGAAGTATACGCACCATTATAGTTATGCAAATTTTGGGACGTTTATTTTGGGCCACCCGGTATAAACTTGAGAGTACAATGTGTTTATACTGCAACCTGAAACAGCATAGAAGTACACACATATCACAGGTACACTGGGATGAGTTATTTATCGGAAGAGATAAGTAAGAAACAGTGTTTTGCTTTCAACATGTGGCCAAAAGTCAGCTGCACTCTACTGCCACCTGTCAGTGGTAGTGGGGACGTAACACACACAAGAACAGTTCTTGAGGCTTTTGTGCCTATCTACGTTCATCAAATGGCTGAAGACAGATTTGAACAATCTGACACATGACCTTTTGGAACTTAATAGACCAACAATTCGTCAATTATAGGTGATAATCATGAAACATCACAACAATGACTGCTACATGGATGTTCTACGAATGAACACTTGGCAAGTATGTGCAGGAACTCACATGCTGTTGTGCCGTATGTGCCTGACATACTCGGACGTGCTGTCAGGCGTCATTGTAGCACTGTCGACAGTCATCGCCATCAGACCGTCATCCCAGTCAGTGTGACCACGATCAAACACGATCCTGACACATTCAAACACGATCCTGTATTAAGTAGTGTTGTTACGGCTATCGAAACCGGTACCAAAACTGCGTTTTTTTGCAAAACCGAACCGAACCCGCGGTTTTATGCCTCTGTATTGACGGTTCGGTTTGGAAATGGAGCAGCTCTGGTGTCTTGAACGTTAACAGTAGGCTGCAGCCTGCAAGTCGTCTCGCCCACTCGTCTAACCGGCGGGTGTTATCGTTGGGATCAAAGGCGAGATCGCCGGCGGCGGCGGCGCTGCACCCCGCGTGTGAGGACCGTCGGCGACTAACTAATTAGTGTCAGTGTTAGTGTCACTCAATGAAGCGGTGTTTGTGGCCGGGACGATAGTGAGGCAGAGTTGCACGGACGACTCTAGTTACTTAATCAAACTCATACACTGTCAGAAAACCGAACCGAAACCGAAATCGGGGTTTTTAGCTCAAAACTGAACCGAAACTGACTGACCTTAGCCAGTATGAAACCGTAACAACACTAGTATTAAGCAATGCCATACGACTGATAAAAACTGATTGAGCATGGTTCAGCTGACTGACAAAACTGGCCGACACAATCAGTGAACCATGTCAGACAGCCGACTTTTATTGTTCGTGACTCCGCACGCGGCTTCACGAATGCACAGCGGCGGAACATGAAGATGCTACCTGAATTGTTTTTCTAATCCAATGAACTAAAATCAATACAACAGATAAGCAACAAAAATAACTAATCAGATGAATAAATAATGAAACTGGATATTTATCTCCCATTTGCAAACAAATGCTATGGTAAAGTAAGCAAATGCCTGTTAACCAATGCTACATGGGACACTTGCTGTCAACCAATCGCAGCTAGGCATATAGAAAAATTGACCGCTTTTATCACTGGAATGATTTCAAGCCACAAAATTGGCAGAATTTTGCATGTCATGCGCCAGATTTTTGTTGGCCGATTTTTCAATTGCATGGGATCGGCTTCACACTAGGATAAACTCATTAATGCCAATACAACAGTCATTCCTGTGGCTGTGATGAGCCAGACTAATCCCTTCCTCATTGATGATGTCTGCCTTTCATTACCGGTGCACCATGAGAAGGCAACTGTTGTTACCCATACTGACAACTTCTTTTACCACTGATCACTTTTTACTGGAACAGGCCTCTAACAAATCAAGAACTGAAAAAGATTACTTAAGAACAGTGCTATTATTAAAATTATTACGTTACTAATTATTTAAAACTGAATTATGTAAAATACTTAACGGTTAATAAATTAATAATCGTCATGCTCGCATACCTTCCTCCGCGGCCAATGCGTCGTCGAACGAAGCCAACACACCGTTCGTGACGTTTTGCCAAGTGTGACAACTGCGTTAACGGAACTCTCGGAAAGCTCGGTACGGCCGACAAGCAGTAGCGATAGTGAGAGTTTTCTGTGACATCACCACCGGACCACGGCCAGCTGCCTTCACCAGGACGCCGAGGCTGAAACCAAACAAATATGAAATTCTAAATACAAAAAAAATGAAAAAATGACAGAATTCTTTTCTGAATGTATGTTAAAAAATCCTGTACGCTGATCCACCAACAGACTGCAAAGCAACCATTTACACAAGATGACCAGCCGTTTACAAGCTCAGACAAGCTTAAACTGCAAAAACTGACAACATGAAATGACAAATAAAATATGACTAAAATCACGAGCTTTGTGGTCTGTCATGCGTCGCAGTATGCACCATCCTGACCCACATACACTTACCAAAATCTGTTGATACACCATGAGCTGGTGAGAGTTATGCCCAAGATAGCATATGACCTACAACCAGCAGCTTTAACTGACCACTCCAGTATGCCCGCTGTACTGGCAGTGGGGCTTACTGTCCAGCAGAGTTCACCTTAAATGCAAGTTTTCTTCGAACGCATTCACACCATCACCACTCACCAGTCAGGGTTCAGACACCCAGGTACGTACCCAAAAAAACCCCGGTGTGTTTTTTGGGTACACCCATCTAAAAAAACCCACCCCCAAAAAACCACACTTTTACTTTAACCTAATTTTAGTTTATACTTTATATGCCACTAATAATGCAATATTTTATTGTTTTTAAAGCTTTTACCTAATTTTAGTTTATACTTTAAAATGCCACTAATAATGCAATATTTTATTGTTTTAAAGCTTTTAACGCTTTAAGTTACTGAGTTTTTGTATTATTTTACCTATTTTTTCCTGCTTGACCAAAAAACCCAATAAAACCCCAAAAACCCACAGGGTTGGGCTTTTTTTTAAACGGGTTTTTTTAACCCTGTCACCAGTACTCACCGCACTTACTACACAGTCCTATGGCTAAGCTGAGACCATCAGCATAGTTGGCAGAATTCCGCAATCCTCAAAAGATTCGATTTACTATTCATAATTTAACCGACTACGAGAAATATAGCACAGCTAAAGTGTACATTATCACTGGTCTGATGCCAACAGTTCTTCATTAACAAAAAGATGAGCAGATATACCACACAGGTCTGTGTATCAGGCACAAAATAACAGTTCAGTTTAACCACAGGTAACATCGGCTGCATACCGAATGATAGCAACAGCCGGCTTTACGACGGAAAGCAAAAACACCATCGGGATCACTTTCAGCTTCGTGATCCGACTGTGACGCCACCTGTTATCAACAACCGCAAACACATACCTTCAGTACATGTCACCGATGAAACAAGTAACAACAGCACTACTGGCATCAGTACCACATTGCACGGCATCAATTAGTCCATTATGCACACGGATGTGAGCTAAATTTTATTCATCAAGCAAGTGCCATCTGTAATGATATGACAGCAGAGTAGGAGAGAACACCACAAAGTCATTCCTAACTGATGGCTAACTAGTGCTGACCCTTCCTGGGTCAAGAGTGAATTGGTGGCTTGGTAGTGTTAACAGTTAGGACGTTAGACTTGCGATCGCGACGTTGTGGGTTCAACTCCTGGTCGGGTCGCTATCGTGTGGTTACTACTTGGATGGGTGACCGTCTATAGACAGGTAAACCATCTCAGTATATAACCAACCACTAAGGTCAACTCAGCCTTCCATCCCTCTGGGGTAGGTAAATCGAGTACCAACCTGACTGGCTGGGTTAAGATGGGGCACGTTCACCTGTGTCGGGTGGCAGTTAACACTATGTAATCCCATATGGCACGTGATGCTCCGTAGCTCTGTGATGGGCTTCCAATCCATAAAGAGCTATATGCACCTATACCTTTTAGCTTTAGAGGCATGCATATAGTGGCCGAGACTAGGCCAAGTGGCAAAGTGCTCATGTTAAACACAGACAATGTACGGAGTACACAATATACACATTACAATGACGATACAACGGCCGATAACACAAAGCACAGAACAATACGTCAAAGACACTCGAGAGATGCAACGCGTGACACAAACTGTCACACAAACCAACTGACATAAAACGACAACGCCACTCAGCTTACCGACAGTTCTTCATCAGAACTCATCTGTCGACCGCGGTGAGCCACCGTTCCAACGCTGACGTAATTCTGCAGTCGTATTGGCGGAACTGTCGCCGTCGTAGGCTGCACGACCGTCGCCGCCTGTTTGTGCTTCCGCTTTTTATACTCGCGTTTCTTCCTTGCCGGCATCAACCCCACGTCCTTAAACACACCAGCATCATCATCAGTAGACTAACTTCCACCAACGATGCTTCTCAATACACATTACTGAAAGCCGCAAATCACTACATGAACATTCCATTTTAGATCTTTCGGCAAACAAGCCGGTTAGTGCAGAGTTAGTCCACGTTACGTCACCCATTTACAAACTGTTGGAGCAGCAACGCTTTACAAGACCAATGCTCTTCCTGCTACCCAGTCAACATTGCAAAAACACGGAATAATTGGCCGGAAAGGAAAACGAATAAAACCGCCATGACAGAATAAAATGATTACCAGTGGTATACATGGATGCTACATCAACAGATCTTCAAACAGAAAAATGTGATATTTCGTAAAGTCCAAGATCATGATTACAGTCATTATCCAGACATTACTATTTCACAACAACATAGAGAAAATTCTAGAAGGGCAAATCTGTATATTTCCATGATTCCTTGGAGGATTCTGAAGGGCTGATCAGTTACTTATAATTAGGGCCAGTTTTCCACGGGCCGCGGAATTTCGAGCCCAGCCGAGGAATTTGACCTTTGCAGTGGAATTTCGCGGAATTTGAGAAATGACCAGTGATTAGTACGATCGTTGGCCTGATGATTAGTCTGATTTCTTGTCATTTACATTTTCTTTTGTCGGAACACTTCGGTTGTTCAGTTGAAACACTTTGGTTCAGAATGACAGACATTTTAAACATCAGTCATCACTCATTTCAGTTGACTCACGTCACTCATGAGTCACGAGTTTCATTGCACTTTTGAAAAGAAAAAAAAACATTTTCTTTTCACGTTGCTATGTCATAACTTAGCGCAATGTCAGCCTTCAATAGCTGAAGTTTCTGAACAGCATAGAGCTCAGTTTACTCATAAATTGGAGGCCGTGGTGAGCCGCGAAATTTGGACGATTTTGCGGCTGTGAGCTGCGGAATTCTGTGAAATGGCCCGCAGAATTTGGCAAAATTTTCCGCGGGAAACTGTGGGCCCTACTTATAATATGTACACCATGTCCGAAAAAAACCTACAATCGTCCGTAAATAACTTTAACAAATTTAAACGTGATTTTACAATTTTTGGCACACGTTATGCCCAAGGTACGTTTTACGCCATAATTACGTCAGCACTATGCAATGATTGGTGAATTTCAAAAGCAAATTTAACACGTTGTTAGTAAAACATACCTTCGGGATAATGTGTGCCAAAAATTGCAAAAATACATTTAAATTTGTTACAGTTATTCAGGGAAAACTGTAGGTCCTTTTCTTCCGGAGGCAGTGTGTAACAGTGATGGCTACAGCAGTGCCAGATAATACAGTAGGCCTAATGCAAGTGTTGAACAGCTGCAACAATCTGAACATGACAGCCAACATGCACACCTTGGAGACATTATCCCAGTCACGTGGGATTGCATAACGGTACGTAATTGGAAAGAAACTGGGCAACGTGTGCTTCTTTGCGTTCGCCTCTGCTAGCAGTTTGCAGTCCCAGTCTTGCATCTGGTAACTGTAACAAACGAACACAAGCACTCAGTGCCGCCGTGCTAAATTACGCCCATAAAAACAATTCCACGCAGTGCAGACTAAATTCTATCTTTGGTTCCTTGTACCAGTTTAGGCTTTCAAACCAAAAAGCTGAAATAATGCATTATGCAGCTGACAGAGCAGAGTTGATTTGCTCACAAGTATTACAGGCTGGGTTACGAGTATCGGCCAAATACAGTAAATGATGCATTTAAACCTCCTTCACAGCCACTGCTGATACCACTACAATCACTCTTGATTTTGTTTAACTGGTCAATTTGTCTACCCTTATCCTACGATATGCTCCCAAACAAAAGGAAATACATACTACAAACTGTCTGAGATGGATTTCTGGGAGCACACTCCCTTTCTGACATCCAACCAACGTCAACTGCAGATAAGATTCTTTCCAACCAACACAAAGTGTACGGATTGGCTGGCGGCCTAGCGAGAGGCGGGGCCGCCAGCCACACTGACTGCTGTGCGTCATAGCTGTAGGGACTCGGACGCTGACTGCCGGACGGACGAGACTGTGCTTGAGTTTTAAAGTATCAGAAAGTTTAATTAAACAGTGTAACATTAAGATATAATTGGTGTTTGCTTCCTTGATTAATAATTAATAATAATAATAAATAGTTATACTAAGTACCTAAATAGTTACAAAAGCATGTGACTGTGTAGACAATAGTCTTACTCTATGACGTTTTAACTATGGCATTTCTGAGATTTGTCAGATAAAATACCACAAATAGGTGCTAAAACATATTTTGATTTCTACAGGGATTTAATGCCCGTTTCTAATTTAAGCAACAGGCTAACTGAAACAACATGTCACGTGAACTGGTTTCAACATTTACAAACTGCAGATAAGAACCAAGTAATAACAGCTGCTACGTACTTAGCACTTGCAATTCATGCAACAGTTTTTACCGTTTTTCGGCAACTTCAACTGTTAGCTTTAGTAACTCCTTCTTACTTTTCTCTCGTCGCTTCAACAGCTCAAGGATTATTCTGCAAACACACATCACAATTTCATGCTAAAATGCTAAATAATCTCAGCACAGTAAACCACACTCAAAGAACCACTATTCATGTGTAAACTAAAAGGACAAAAACTGAGGCAAAAAGTGATGGTAGCTAGTTAGGTCTGCCACAAATCATAAAAACGAAAAAAATACTAAAAGACCAAAAAACAATGAAGGTGTAGTATGTGAATCTCTCAATCACAAAAACAATTTTGGCTGAATGACTTTCAAGATGCTACGTAAACTTGTATTATACACAGCACGGAACGTACGTGCAAAATTTCACAAAAAGCCACTACCGCTACTCATTTCCCTAAGTACTGATACTACTGACAGAAGTATGCATCAGCAGTGAAACAAATTAAACAGCAGCAACCATTAACTGAAGCTATATTAATACCGGTACTAATTAAATTTTACGTCACATAATACCCAACTCTAGCTGCACACTTATAATCATAATAAACATCACTAAAGGAAGACTGCTATTGCCGGGACTTTTTGCACGACAATCAGCAAGAAGGAACTACTTGTAATGTAAAAACCCTAAGCTATAAATGAGTGAAAATCAATTTTTGGCTTAGCCATGGTCCACAATCACTACAGCAAACACTAAGCTAGACATGTGTAGCACAACTACTGTCTGTAGAACACATTACAGATAAACTCATATACAACATCACAGCACTACAACGTAGCATTTTAAGCAAAAATATCTATTCTGATAAGAAACAAACGTACAAAGCCTTGTTGAGGTCTTTCTTCAACTTCAACATTTTCTCGTACGACACTTCGTCATTCTTTCGGTTCTGCAAAATATCACACACAATACCTCATTGCACAGCACAACCGTCAGCCAGATGGCAAACTCAGTACTCATGTGCATACATACAACACACAGCAAATAAACAATCATCTAGTTAGAAAATTCACTGTCGTGTGACCATACAGTGTTTTTTTCCTGCTGGCTTGGTAAGGGCCTTCCGTCAGTCTACAAAAACACAATCCCAACAATTCTCAGAAGTCACTTTTGCCGAGTGGACCAGCCCAAGTCGAAAGTTTAAACTTGTCTGTGAGCAGATGGTGCCCGCCATACATACTTGTTTATTGATCTGGCAACCAAACTGGCTGGATTGTGGTGCACAATGTACGTTAAAAATCTAGCAAATATAAAATAGCAACACTCGATATGAATGACACCTTAAAACCGAAAAATAAAATACTACCGCAAATTTCTAATACAGTATGGAATAAACGAGTCTAAAAATCTGTTAGCATATATTTTACTGTTCTCGAAAAGTCTACTTCTTCTGAGTTTTTTTGCCGTAATGTTCTCGTTTCATTATTTACACAAAAGAAACGGCTGTCAACAATTGTGAGGAAGGAAGAGAGGACTTGAGACCAAAGATTACTCAAACCTGTTGGAGTTCCTCATCTCTATGAGGCATTTGCCTCCCCATGTAAGCATGATATTAGGGCTCATCGCAACAACAAAGGTACATCATTGTATCCGTCCTTATCTTGATTCCCAAACAGCAAGTATAATATCATATATCATTAGACAACTAAGATTCACTGACACCAACGCGACTCTCAGACATCACACAAACCTTCCGTGTCTGCATCTTCTCCGTTCGTCGCCGAAATGCCACATACGGATTATTCGTTGTGGAGCCATCTCGCTTCTCCGTCCGGACCTGGGGTATCAAGGCATGTTGCTGCAAACCAAACAACAAGTGGCTGGATAGTTTCAGTTCAACCTGTGATCACCAAAGTGAGTGACTGAGTGAGTAGTCTTAAATGGCAACTGCAGCAAAAAAAATTATTGCAGAATATCTTTGAATTTTGTATTTATATTTCAAATATATATGTCAAACTTTCTACTGAAACAGTTGTTATTAAAAAAAACAACTTTGATGATAATTCTATTTTGTGCTAAATTTAAAAATAGCACCAGACCGGAAGTTTACAACGAGTTTATCATGGAGATGGCCTTCACCTTCTAGAGAAGGAAGGCTGTCTGTGATTGGGCGATATGATATTTACATCCAGTATGATGTGGCATAGGCATCATACCAAAGCTGGTTCCCAGCAGTTTCGGGTAAAAAATCGAATACACATTTTTCATCAAACATTTTGTGCTGGTAACGTGCATACAGACACATATCAGTATATTGTTCTAAGTAGGCTGACTTTTTTTAGAAATGACAATTTTCACTACAGCCAGCCTTTAATGGTACAAGAGGCCATTTCATGCCAGCCATAACAATGTTAACAGTAACTGATTAGTGATTATGGTACATAACTAAAAGTAATGTGTAAAATAAACACTATCTAGTTAGAATAAAACAGAAAACTATGAATCTAAAAAAAGTTAAGTTAATAAAAGCAATGATGTGATTGTTGATGACACTTTGTAAGTGATCACCAAAAAAACGTTTATCCGAAAAACATATGTACATGAAATGCAATACAGTAAATGAGACTACATACCAATCGGAGTCGTTTGTTCAACCAGTAGTCATATACGGCTATAATGAGATCATCATCGACTTTGAGCAATGCCTTTGCCTCATTTAGTGTCACCACCTACACAGACACGTTTTATTTTAGCTCATAGCATAAAGTAATATTATATGGACTATGGAGTACGATTCAATTTATATGCCAGCTACAACTACGAAAACACCTGTCTATTACTTGGTTTAGCTAATGACAAGTGAATTGCTATGAGTTAACATCAAAATTTACATTGGCAGAAACTGGCAGAAACCTGTTTCTGCCTGAGTGGTTTAAACCAGTTTAAACCACGGTTTAAACCGGCTTCGGCAGAAACCTGCCAACCCTGGCAGCCACCGAACCAGTCTGTCAACAGATGGATGTCAGCTGGGGGAAGGCTGCAGAGGCTGCGCTAGCGATTTCCTCTGCCGTCTCTCGACAGGAAACTTGTTGCGCAAACGTTGGTTTTGGGTTTTCTGCATCACCCTGTTCTCTATTGATTGCAATCAAAGGGTGAAGTTTCCCACAGTACCATGGTTTTGTGGCCCAACTTTCACTTGGCATAACTAACTGCATAACTGTACAGCATTTCATACTACACAGTATTGTCAGGAAGTAAAGTGCTCACAAAGAATAACACAACACTTAGAACTTGACACACAGCACTGAGCTCAGTAGTTGCCAACCACTGTGATCATGACCTATATAACCTTTTGACCTCCAATCCATAATCAGTTCATCTTTGTTTCACGATGTCATACAAGCAAGTTTCATAATAAAGTCACCCATGAATAGATTGCATACCATAGTGATAGGTATCATGGAAACAGCAAAACGGGCGCAGGCACATACTGATGCATGGACAACATGGAAAAGGGTTAAAGGGTGCATACAGAGCTTCACAGGAAATCCTATGAGAGAGCTATGAAGCAGCATCTCAGGGATCATGACCTGCTCCCTGCCTGAACCTCAGACAAGCAGGCCGGTACACGATTTACCTACCCCAGAAGGATGGAAGGTTGAGTTGACCTGAGCGGTTGGTTATATACCAATATAGTTTACCAGCATGCCGTCGCAGACAGGCAACCATCCGAGTAGTAACCGGGCCCAGCATAGGGCAACAACACTGAGTGGACTACACCAGTACAGCACGAAAACGACGCTTGTGGAGGCAGAAATACAAACCATCTGTCCGCTGCCCTTCTCTAGACGGTCCATCATGCTCTCAAACTTGAGTGACGACACATCCATCTTTAGGTGCTTCACTTGCCGGTTCAGCCACTGCTCATCTTCGCTGTCCATGTCATACTCCGGGATTTCTTGATCCATGCCAAACGCTACAAGCAACACGCATCAAACTCACAGTTTACACTTCACCAACAGACAGCTTTGCAGCATCAATGTACACAAAACTTTTCTTTTTTTGCAAAGTACCGAAATTGATGATACAGGAACTGGCTGACATACATATCTTTTACTAGAGCTGCCCAACAACTATTTCTTAATCGTGTTCGTCGCAGTTCTAACGTGCATCTGTTTATCCAGTTGTTAATGTACACATCACCAAACGACAAGTGCTGACTGCTGAACACTGGCCAACTTAACTGTGTACATAGTGTAGGTGACACAATAAAAGTTCAATTTCGAGATATCTGTTTTGATGGACAGTTCAGAGCTGGTCTCCAGTGCCATTAGCTCATTAGTTTGAAAATGTTTAAGCATAATTTGATAGCTGTAAAAGGAGAGTAAGCTGCAAAGTAATTTCTACTAGTTTGTTAAAAAAATTTCACGCCATTACTTCTTTTTAATCGCGATTAATTCGCCAACAAGTTAGTGTAAATTAGCACACTAATTAGACAGCTCCATTTTTACATTACACGCTATGCACTTCTCACTGCAATGTTAAATACAGCAGTAAGCTATAGACAGTCAACGAATCCAATTAAAACTTTTGTTAGCTTTACATTAGCTGCTGCAAGGTTCTCACTTAACAACATGCAATTTAATCTGAAATTCATGGGAAGGGTCCACTACAGCTAAGGTCTGCTACAGCTAACCCTAACCCTAACCTTACATCCCATAACTTAATCCCATATACATACACACTCTCAGGGTTGGCCGATTTAAATCAGTGCGATTTAAATCACCGATTTCAATCGCGATTTAAATCAATTGATTTTTTCGTCAAAAAAAATCGAGTGATTTAAATCGCACTGACGATTTCACTTACCAATGAAAAATTATAATAAACAGAATGAAATGTATTGTTTTATTCTGCCCATTATTCAACTTATTCAACTCGTCGACGACTGATTTTAGCTTATAGTCACTGGTTCAGGAACTTTAATTCTGTGCAACATGCTACTCACAATGCAGTTTAAATTGTTTAATGCAACAACAATGCACAACAGCACTGAAAAATGCAAAAAAATTTAAACAAAAAAAAATCAAAAAATGCGATTTAAATAAAAAAAAATCTGATTTTTTTGGATTTTTTTAATCATGATTTTTTTCCAACCCTGCACACTCTGGAGATGGTTCGTCTCATTATTTCGTTTAGTTTTTGTAAATTATTTTATTCCCTGCCCACTGTCACATGTGGACTTTAGCTATAATGAACCGTAGCTGTGGTGGACCGTAGCTAGAGGGGGCTGTCACCCAATTCACCCAGAAACATGAATAGCCCACATCATCAATTACAAACATTGTTGCCGAGTACTCACGCTGAACATGGATATACTGCTTGGGAGCACGAAAGTCCGGTTTTGAACTATACAGCTTAAGATATCGTTCACCGACAATATCCATGTCCGGTATAGGAATAACCAAAGCTTCGGCCGTTCCATAGACCTGCTGTGCTGACAGTGCTCGTTGCAAATGATGTTCCTGCAAAATTTATTAATGTTACATTACTATATCACATCACATATGGCAGCTGAGAGGAGAAAACATACAAACATTATAGCACATCAAGCCTATATTATGTTGAGAAACTCAGACAGGGCAACTAGATACTACAGTGGCAGGGCTTGGTGTGGGGCAGTATGGCATAGCGATTAGCAGCACTTCCTTGGCTGCCTGGAAACCATACCGCCACTTCTTTAATGAGAGAGTGACAAAATAATACATTTAATAGACAATATCAGATCTATACGCAACCACACTCTGACAGTTCCCATAACGTCTCTTATTACTTTCCACTTCAAGCCACAAATAGCAGTAATTGACCAGTGATGCATCAAGCCATATCAACACAATGAAGAAGAAGAAGAAGATATTTATTTGGCTCAAACAGTAACATACAAATATACAAGTGACAAATTAAAAAAAAACACATTTCAAGAGCCAGGTTGCCAGAAAACCCTGAGGTCAACTATGCTGGCCACCAACACATACAATGTCTTTTTTATCTTGAAACTACAACTAAAACTACAATTCTACTTAAACACACAAAGAAACAAATACAGAAAAAAGTGACTACACATTAGCAGATGATGAGCTGTGGACTAATCAGGTTTTTATTTCAAATAAATTTACTGTTAAGTAG
>Ga0056124_1000462_pt1 | contig 12964 bp, 7 predicted proteins | sample WorMetHEROISLAND_2_FD_70069 | JGI IMG/M metagenome (GOLD analysis project Ga0056124, IMG submission 70069) | Marine gutless worms symbiont microbial communities from Max Planck institute for Marine Microbiology, Germany - Olavius sp. 4 HERON ISLAND | ecosystem: Host-associated > Annelida >... | reverse complement strand
ATACACTTGCCTTGATGTGTGCAAAAAATCATTTACTTATCTTCAGTAGTTTTCTAGATATTTGGGAAAATGTAGAGTGGCCCCGTTTTTTTGGACCACCCGGTAGACACCATACAATGCGGATTGGACCGACAATTATACGACATAGCCTACAGTAAATCATTAGTGACCGTAACTTTATTAGGCCTACTGGCACTGCTGAGTGTGCGTGTCGCGGGAAGTTTCATCAGAGTGCATAGGCCTACAGTGAGCAGCAGTAATTATTGCTGAGCACTGTCAGTTGATTGATGATTGAGATAGTAGCCTAGTACGCGTGGCTCATCAACTACAAAAATGTGTCGGCACTCGGCCCAGTGCCGACATATTGTGCGGCTGTCCGCCGAGCTGCACAACCCTCGTAACTCTGACCCTGACTTTAAACCTTTTGAACTGACAATTTGTTCACCGGTTAGGCCTACTACTGCCCTGGCATACGTTTACACCAATTTCTACGCGGTTTTGTTTTCGAGTTTGGAGCCCGTACGCGACAGACAGACAGATGGACGGACGGACGGGTAAGACCCGTAATGCGGCCTATTAAGATGGCTGCATAATAAGTAATGTCGCTTGCGATGTTTACTGTGATAGCTTGTTTGTTTGCGATTTCTACTAGCGGAGGCCAACCAGTTTCTAATACCTGTTTCGTTTCATATCTGCATTAATGAGCACCTTTAATGTCACGGTCACCACAGAAAGAACGAAAGAACTATATTTGACGTTCATAGCCACGACCTTAACACGACCTTGGCGGCCTACATTAGGCCCTACTACTGCACCTAAGCGCTTTGATGGCACTGTTATTTGTGACCATGACTAGCTAAGAATTAAGCTGAGTTAGCTGATAGTTCAAGCGTGACTCATTAGTGTCATGGACATGTGTGCGTAGTCTAGGCAGTCTGCACGTAATGCGATGTCCAGTCCGCAATTCATGACTATCGTCCGGTCTGTATGAGCATTGACAGCAGATAGTTTATGTGCGCATGTGTATAAAGCTAATTAATGTGCGCCTGACGACTGCGGAGTCAAATCACATTGATGATTTCCAGACACTGACCGCGCGCGTGTAGGCTACCACACAGAACCATAGCAGAGAGACGCCGCTGAATGCACTCAATGTAGAGTTATAGGCTGATTCTGTTACGAAGAACAGAGACAACGTCCGTCGTCTGGATTGCGAGTGTAGGCGCCTATATTACAAGTTTAGTAGTAGAGTGCTTACGTGGTTAACGGCAAGCAGATCACTGCAGTAATAAATGCGGACATCATGATGACCGGCCGTTCTATCAGTTTACATCATATCACAGCTCGCATGCACGCGGCATGCAGTGTCAGCAGTGACGATTCGCACCAACTGCTGTTGCCGTTCTACAAGACTTGATGACTCACAGATCGTGTCAGATACAGAAGGCCTGACAATAGGGTACTACCAATTCTGTCACCAACCACATATTACTTTATCGCTTTAGCAGCCATTCGACATCTGCACGTGTCCGCTATAGACACCAGTTGACAGTATGTGAACTGTGGAGTTTATTAGGCCTATGTTAAATCATATTTGACGCTGCAGAAGAGCTTTGGTCTTGAGTATTGGTCTCGGTCTTTGTCACGAAAATGTCTTGCTTGCATTGTGGCTCAGGGACACAGCGAGGCAATCTCCAGAAGAAAATCTCTGGACGGAATGTAGCCTATACGTTCAGGTGCGGATTCAAAGTTTAAACCGATATAGTGTCCGAAGGTCATTCAAGGTCGTCGACCGATATGAACTTGAACTTGAACATCGCTGATATAAAAGTACAAGTAGGCCTACAAATTAATGAATATTATTATAGTATACGGCCGGTCCGGATAGTATGGGAAAAGGCTGCATGGAAGCATACACATTCCGTGCTGAATATTTCAAATGAAGATCTAGCTAACTTCCTTTTAAATGCACTGACTATGCAACTTTCAATAACATCTTCATCAAATAAATTCCACTCAATTATAACAACTCTATTGCTAAGAAGTTTTTTTTTCTCAATTTCAACCTAGCTCGATCCCTAGACTTATAAATTTTTAATAATATGGCCCTACGTTTAGTTTAAGATAAATTAAAGTAGCATATGAGCTGTCTAAGGTAGCAAACCGCTTAAATATTTTGAAAACTTCCACCCATAGCCTATAAGGTCACGCTTCATTCTTGGAGTTTCTAAAAATGTCAGACCTAACACTTTTAACCTCTCCCTATACATAACATAACATAACATACGGTTTACGGTTTACTGGTATAGATAATCCATCTATCACTATGGTTGCTGTTTGTTGTACACTTTCTAACGAATTAATATCTGTTCTCAAATATCGGCTCCGAGCATATGTATAACCTCTGACATAAGTTTTTTTTCAAAATATATCTTTATCATAGCTTGCGCAGTTTCAGGTTTTCTGCTAAAACTCGCCGCTATTCGTCCAAAATGTGGGGATGCTTACACAATACACCAACCTCGCAGAGGAACGGACAGACAGACTGACCGAGTTACGTGCATCGCAATGATCGCACTGTGCGTCTGTGAAAACAGCAAGACCGTACTGTTTTGAGCTTTTGACTTACTTAACGCACCTGCCGGCAGTGACGTCATTGGTTTGCAGAGGTATTGTGGGATTTGTTGCCTTGGAGCCGATGGAGCTCGATGACGCCGATGTGTGGTTACCGGGATTTGATGGAGATTGATGAACATTGTCGTGCATGTCGCGAGTTATAGGATAAACTGATGAAAATTAGCTGATCATGAGTAATCAGTACCGTGATGCATATGCCTCGAAACAAACTACTTAATAACTTCCGAGCCTCTACTTAACACTTGTTGCTGGCACAGAAACCATGACGGTGAAGCGAAGGGGTATATTGCTGATCATTTCTTGACTTTATAGTGTTGATAATGGCGAAAATTAGGAGGGCACGTATACTATACACGCGTGCTACAAGATGCCGTTTAGCTACATCATCGCGATTGATTAACTGGCAGGAAGTTTTTTTTCCGTAATTGTAGGCATGATGTGATCATAAATCAGGCGCAGAACTATATGTGATGGTTGTCTGTGTGCTTGTTTGTAGATTTTCAGAAGATTGCAGCCAACATTCACGAGTTTCAGCTGAAGCTCGGTGAGGATGCTGAATGTGCTGAAGTCCGAGATGCGCTCAACTTTGCTCTGCTGCAACTGCAGCGATACTTCCGCTTGCTGCGTAGTCGCACACAGCAGCAGCAGCAGCAGCAGCAGCAGGAGCAAGGTGACAGTATCCTGACACAGCCACTGCGTGGCCTCAGTCCTATGACGCCGTTCAGAGATGCTCCAGACCGGTTTGTGTGGCGCTGGGTCGATGTTGATGCAACTAAAGATGGCAGCAGTATTAGGACACCAAGAACATTGCCAGCTCGGCTTGATAAAGAGGATTTCCCACTACCCGCTGTAATACAAGCTGCTCACAGCAGTGACAACAATGCACTTGTTCAGCTTATTGAACGTGGTAATTTTTACATTAGTCATTTGATTTATTTTCAGACAAATGCCAGAGATGCTAGTTGATTAAGCATTTTGCAAAGCATCAACATTTATACTTTTGCTGTCAAGTTTTTTTCTGGTAATTTAATAGCAGTGATATTATTGCCGTTTTATGCTAATGAAAAGCAGATTATTATACTGGTGATTTTCTACCCACTGCGACTCCGTCGCCAGAGTGAAATTGTCAGTGGGGCCCATACGGGGCTCGTCTCCCCACACGATGCCAAGCATCGACGCTTCCTAAATAGAGTATATTTATTCATGCAATGCATCACAAATAACAGCACAGAACAGAAAGCTATGTAAAAACGTCCAAAACATGCAGTTTTATTTTTACTTCATCTGTAGAGAAAAGTCATTATACAAAGTCGACATGTATCATGACGTAGTTAGTACAACAAAGAATGTATTGCTTTTGAACATGATCAGTCAAATTATTTTTGCCGGGGCCCTGACGATTTTTACCGGGGCCCTGCCCGCATGGCCCCCACAGTGATGAGGGGGCCGACCCACTGTGGCTGCCCTCTGTGAACAGGCTGATGAACAGTTGTTTCGTTTAATCAAACACACACCCACTCACCCCCTTCGTCGACTGTTACCATCTGAGCACAGTACATCATATCAAACCCGTGCCCGTCTACATAATTACGAGCTTGCATCTAAAATTATCAGCATTGATGAGTGTAATTTTGTATATCGGGTGTTGTATAAAGACTGTTTTTAGCTTTTAGCTTTCCTTTATCTCGTCGGCTGTTGTTGTGCATTGTGTCTGTTAATAATGTCAATAATGACTAGTCATCATCAGCATCAAGGTGTGTCAGTTGTTAACTGTTTTGTGCAGATGCAAGCTGCATAGAGGAAGTTGACTGGCTAGGTCGGACTGCTGTCACCTATGCTGTGCAGTTCTCTTGCCTTGATACGTTGCAAATCTTGTTGGAAGAAGGTGCTAACATCAACGCAGTTGCTCTAGGTCAGCTAGCAGTTTTTTGTCTAATATTTCCAGTGTTTGCCATCTTTTACTTTAGTAATGAATATATTGTCAGTTGCTTGTGTTACAAAACTAGTACACTTTTTTTGTTTTTCCAGTTCACTTTGGCCTGAAGATATTTTGGAATATTTAGTATTTTGTTTAAAAATTGCATCCATCTGTTTGTTGCTTTGTATTTGTAGAATTTGAAGAAATTTTACACTTCACAACAAAGTTATTTGTTTCAAAAGTGTTATCCGGAACAGTGAGTTGGTGTTTTTTTTGAGTCACTGAGTTTAGTTTGGTTGTCTGTTGATTGACAGATGGCTCGACGGCTGTTCACCGTGCTTGCTACACTGGTAACTATGAAGCATTGCGGATACTGATCCAATACCATGCAAACATGAGCGTGCAGGATGACTTCGGTCGGGCTCCAGTTCACTGGGCCTCAGTTGCTGCTACTGTCGATTGTCTGCAAGTAAGCCTTATTCCCAGACCGTTTTTTTGCAAAAAATATTTGTAGAACGTAAAAGAGTGAGACAGTTGTTTTTTGTGACGTTTTAATATACATTTTTGGCTTTCAAAAGCAGCAAAGTGTATCATTATATCTACCTGGGGTATTTCCAGTTTTACGTAGTTGGTTTGGATCTAACGTCTAACTGGCAGGTTGTGTGACTACCGGCATTGTTCACCTATGAAGCATAGATGTAAGCTTCATAAATGTGATATTTTTGAATGTTCGAGGCTGAAAATGACTGCACAGGAGTGTAGACAACAGTATTTGTTCATTTTCAATATCGATGCACATAAATGGAAGTACTAATAGCTGAACATTTAGAGTATATAGCGACCAACTGTAAAATGTTTTTTTATTATTGTTTTCAAATGTGGCAAAATAGATGGATCATGCCAAAACGATGTTTGACAACTTATTAGTTTAACATGAATAGAATTGATTCATGGTTTATTTCATATCTTATCAGTTTCAGCTAGCATCTACATTTCAGCAGACTATTCGTTGAAGTAATTGCACAGATTAACCATTGATACGTCTCAAAATGTCTTTATTTTTATATTAATCCAGTAGGTTTGGGCCCGCAACCATCAACCGACAACCATCAACAATGGGCCTGCAATCACCACCAGTGTGTGCAAACCTGCTGTTACACCTCTGCATTTCCACTTTGACCACTGCTTACAGTCTGTGTGTGCCATGGAGCTGATTCTGCTGAATTTTCCAAACTTCTATACGCTGTGAAAATGATGGGACTTGTGCTCAGAGTGAAACATATACATGTACTAGTAGAATGTTCAAACATACACGATATCTGGCAAAAATAGTGGTTACTGTTAACATCATCATGGCGCAAAGTGGCCTCTTATTTGCTGATCTGATGTGCCGTCAATAAACTACTTTCTCACTCAGTTCTTTGTTGATGTGTTGGTTGTTTGTGACAGATGCTGCTTGATGAGCAAGTTGATACTGGAGTGCGTGACCGTGAGGGCGTGTCGCCGGCAATGTGGGCATGTCGCTCAGACCGTATTGCACACTTTGACCTGCTCAGCAGTTATGAACAGCAGCGGAATGCAGGCAGACAGCGGCGTGAGCGTCACGATGGCATAGATGACGACGGTTATGAACGTGACTTGTGTGGCCGGACTTGGTTGCATTGGTCTGTGAGGCGGGTCGAGCCACTTGATTGCCTCAAGGTCTGGCTCCATCACACATGTCTACTCGCTGACTTCAGCTTTGGTCTGATTCCTTACATCAACACTGTCTGTGTCGGTTTTACTTGAGCTCTGTGTGGGTTCTGGAAGGTGTGCTTTTCGTTAGAATAGACTTGGCGCCTAGTTAACAAAACTTCCAGAAATTTGCCTGTCATGTTGTCGAGTTCTTCCTATCTTACAACATGGTAAGTGTTTCTTAGGAATGTTGTAAGTCAATACATGAATACTGATACGGATTCCTAGTTCACAGCCACTAATCACCAGTAAATTACCTGATTTTGCAATGATTGATTTTACTGCCCAGATTTGCTTGAAACAACATTTGTTTCGACACTATATGGAAATTATATAGAAGTAAAAAAAACTAGAAATGTCATAGGAGGCAACTAAACCCATATGATTAGTATGTTTTTGTTAGTTATAGTTGTTTGGGTTTTATGTGTTTTATCTTGATCGTTATGGCTTTTGTTTGTCTGTACCACACTTAAAGGATTTCAATGGCTATTTTGCGATACTTGATGTTATTGGATTATGTCTTACGATGCATCTGTAGACTCTGCTTAACAGTCAGTTGGCATGGCTGCGTGATGACAGTGCAAAGACTGTGATGCACATTGCTGCCGAGCAAGGTTCTCTCATTCTCTTACCGGTTGTGGATGTTCTGAATGTGCATTAATTGCAATTTTACGTTAACGTTAGATTCAGTAGAGTGTTTGATCTAAATGTAAAATGAACGCTTTCGCTGACGCTATGCTAGTATAAGACTGAGGGGTCACCTTGCATTGTGTCAAGTGCACATTGTCTAAGGGAGATAGCAGATATCTTGCTGAGCTGTCACTAAAACTATGAATAAATGAGCAAGTCTTCAGTCACCGAGAGAAGGCATCATGACTAACTGATGGCAGACTGTTCCAAGCCGATATCTCGGCAAGCAGAAAAGCATGCTTCCGAAGATGTGAAAATACGAGTAGGTGGCACAAACGAGAACAACGAGTCTATGTCGATGCATGTCAGGGTGTTGGCCTGGTTGGTACTGGTGCTGTGTGATGCAGACATTACTATGCGAGAACGCCCAGTTTGTACCTTAGACTGATCGTTTATACACTGCTGCATGTTGCTAGGTTCCTTACCAGCTGTGAAAGTTATTCTGGAGATTGCCGGCCGAGATGTCCTGGAACAGCGGGATGCCAACAACCGAACGCCACTGATACTGGCCACGATGGCTGGTCACGGCGAAGTCGTCAACTTCCTACTGGCTCACGGAGGTCAGTAAACATTGTTACTTGAAACTAGGGCTGCATCTGTGGCTGTCTTCTGTTTTATTGTAGGTAAATAGCGTTGATTTAACAACCTTGATTTTGGATACTTGTTTTGTTGCTGTAATCTGTTACTTGTTAATGTCGTTATGGCACGAACTGGCCTCCTGTGTGCTGCTGTGCCGTTAGGAAAGCAGTTACTTTCTTGCCTATTTTCAACTAATTGATCATTGAGACGCTTGGGCTACATTTTTGCTGTGGATAGTATTAGTCTTTCATCTTTGTCTGTGTCTGTTTGTTTGCCTGTCTGCAAGATTTGTGAGAAAGTTATGAACAGATTTTGATACATCTTTACAAGTTTAATGGATTATTCACCCGTAGTGGTTGTCGTGGACTGCTTAGAATAACTCACAGCCTCAGCAGAGGTTTGGACTTCTTGGGTGTTTTCTAGTCTTTATCTTGTATATTTGGTTTAACATTAACAAGCAGAGATGTTGGCATGCCTTGGGCCGGCGTGTATTCGACTGTCCGTTTTTTTGCATCTAATGACCTTGACCTTTGACCTTCTGAACTAAAATTGCCACATTACTCCTGCCCTGGGAAACGTTTACATCAATTTTGGTTCTCCAATTAGGAGCCCATACGGGACAGATGGATGGACAAGCAAGTCCCATAGTACGGCCCATTCGGATGGCCGCATAATGTGTTATTTGTTACATGTTAAAGTTTGGCTTGTTGTACTGTGTGATTATCATGCATGTGTTCTGCAGTGGACCTGGCAGCAGTAGACAATCTCCAGTCGACTGCGTGGGACTACGCCTGTGTCCGCCAGCTGCATTACTGCATGCTCATCATAGCGTCGTACTTGCGGCAAAGGAACAACAATACCAGTTCAGATGTGCCTGGCGCTCATTCTGTGGAAAACGATGCTGACATTGACGCGCAGTATGGACCACTTTGTGAAGACCTGGGCATCGATTCTTTACAGGTCTGACTGCCTAGGCTGTATTGTTCAAGAAATAACAACTAGGTTGCAATGTCATTTACACTGAGTGATTTGGAGATTGTTTTCCGTTGAGACTCAGCGTTAACAGACTATGCAGCTACACATTATGCTCAAAAGCTGCTGGGAAGTTGCAAGGAGGTCCTCGAGACATTGTTTTTGTTCCTTGATCCATGTGTGTGGCCGGCCATGCAAGCAACCGTCTCTCTATCCGTCTGTCTATGCGTGGTGTTTTTACGATATCTTTGGTGTGCATTGACTCGTTGTGACTGTGCCATACAGATGCCGTGCTGAGGACAGTTTGTACGCTTGACTGATATGAGTTAATCTGATGTGTTGAAATGGTCATCAGATAACTGGTGATAAAGTGAGTGGTGGAAAGCAGCATCCACATCCACCGTCAGAACCACCAGTAACACCTCGGACTCCACGGACTGCTCGACATTCTGGTCTGGAGACACTGCGGACACCAGTGACTGTTGATGAGGCAGCTTGTCCTGATGATGGCTGCAATCCATCACGCAGTAAGACTGCTAACAGTCGAAAACGTATCTATATATACTCTGTACTCTCTCTGTGTAAGCCTGTATATAATCTGTCGTTTACAATGCAGTCGTTGGGAAGCTTCTATACTGTAGTGGCAGTGATGTTAACAAGGCCAGAACGCTCAAGGCCAAGGCCAAGGTCAAACACGATCAAGGCCACGGCCACAGTGTCAAGGTCAAGGCCATCCCACAATGCACAGGCTGAAAATAAAAGATGAAGTTATGAACTTCTGCTTTTCGAATGGACTTTGGCCTACGTGCACAATTTTGTTTGCACCTCTGACCTTATGACATTGAAGGACTAACGTCACTGACAACGTCGAATTACTTAGTTATAGGTAAACATTTTCAAACTACATGTATCTGAAAATTATTCTTCTTCTAAAATTTTTGGCATCATTTAGTCCATACTCCATAGTTCATACCTAACTGAAGTAAATGAAAAGTCGCGCAGTTTTATCATGACGTGTTACTCCAAAACAGTTAATTTCACAGCAGTGCTGAATGCTGATTTTGCAGTTTACAAATGAAGTATACTTTTGTGCTGCATTGGCATTGCATTTGAGCAAGACTAGTGCTTCCGGGAAGATTTTGGTATTGACTTTTCGCAGGGTACGGGTCAATTGCTGCTCGTACCTTTTTATTTTTGTTTTCATTTCTAAAGTTTGCGAAGAGAACCTAACCTTTTTTGTAACTTTATGCCAAAAGTGATAAATTAATTACCATTTTGCCACTTGTTCAGTGATAACTGATATCTGAAACACGTTTGTGCCGTATGTACAGGCATGGAATATTTAGTGTCGTTGTTGATTGTTAGGCATCGGTTCACACAGTGATGAAGTTGTGGCTAACACAGCTTCTCGTGGTCAGTCTCTGAAGCGCTCTCCACCAACCAGTGTATTTGATGTTGATGATGAACCCGCGGGTTCTGAAGCTAATTGTGATCGACAAGATGGGAGAACGACCACGACCAGTCCGTCAAAACGCATGCGTAGTGCTAACGTTGAGGTATCAGCGTGTTTGTTTATTAACACAAGTTGACAAGCTGCTGGAGTGTGTACATTCTCTGGTAGTTTCTCGTTTCTCCTACAAAATCAGTAGTAGTGGTAGTTATAGTAATGTGAATGGACTAAGGTCCGATTGTATGGATGCCAATAAATGAACATTTGATTTTACTCATCTCACCGATTTGACTAGACTCAACATAGAAGCACCATCAACTCGACTTTAGTTTACTCAGAGAACTTGAGTGGCTGGCAGTGGCTCGTGATGGGGGGGCACTTGCCTCTCCTTAATTTTGGGCTATCGGAAAATTGTCCGAAAGTTTTCGTCCAAAATTGCAAAATGCTGAAGCTGAAAACCACTCATAGAGGCAAAATTGAAATTTTAAGCACCCATAATTTCTTCTGTCGGAAATTTTCAGCTTTCCATCAGAAAATTGCAACTTCCTGCTCCGCCTACTTTTTTAACCCACGACGCCGCTGGTGCCCAATTTCCTCGCTCAAATCTCCACTCAACTTGTAATGGCAGACGAATAAAGTTTATTGACCATGTTAAGCAATAATTCGCCTGTAAACCAGCAGTTTCTGCTGCACACTTGACGCTCTTTCCGTCGAAATTATCATCTGCCTTTTGTTGAGATTTACGCATGACGTCATGATTGACGAATCAAAATCTTCGTCAATTGTTACCTGCAAAGTAGAATCAAAAATGTTTTATGCAGTGCAATTTGCTTGATTGAGGATTTTAGCAGAGTCAGTGAGTTGAGTAGAATCAACTGATTGGAGTTTGATTGGCGTTTATACAATCGGCCCTAAGTCTATGAAAGATGGACATGGATAGACACCCCAGTGACACATTGTCGTGGTTGATTCAGACTTTGCTTCATTTGTTTGTGTTTTGGGCCATATTGTCCCAACCTGTCAAGCAAGTGTTTGAGAAATGCACCAGTAGGCATAACTGAAGCAATAGTAATTTTGCATTCAATGCTAATTCACGATATGAATATTATGAATTAATCGATGATTTTTAGTTGATGCATTGAGGGCGTGTAGGGTTGATATAGGATCAGTAGTCATGCAGTAATAATAGCCACAACAATGTCATCATGGCACTGCCATTGCAAGAGTTCACCCGGTTCACTTTGGCCGCCGACCTTTGGACCAAGCTAATCAGCTTGAGCCACAGATCCGCGTAAACTGTCAGCTTCAATGTCTGCATTCACCATCGCCATTTATTACTACTCAGCCCAAAAGCTGATACTCATTTTACGATCCCGTGGAGGGTAGGAGGCTGAGTCGACATTAGTGATGTGATGTGATCGTTTTTGTCAGAAATCTGATTCGTCGTCGTCACCTCACCACCAGACTGCACAAAGACTTTCACCAACACCGACGACGTGTCTCGTCCATGACGACAATGAATTCCGTGAGTTCTGCTCATTCTCTGTCGTAGTTTCTCCTGCAAAATCATGGTTCTACTGTAGTGATACAATAATGCCGTTTTTGAAACCAGGGGTAACTCGTGGGTAACCCACAAATCTTGAGTTACTCCTATGTTAAGAAAAAACAGCATTTTAGAAACCTCTAACCCTGAGAGAAACTGGGAGTAATTTGTTGAAAGTTGGCATGGCATCATCGGTGGGGTAACTCAGGGGTAAACTCGGGGCAAGTAAAATGGCTGCTCACTTCGACGACGATGACGATTCGACAATCTCTTCAGCTGCGTATTCATATTAACAACAAATTAACCCGAGTTTCGAAAACGCCAAAACTTAACCACGAGATTTACTATTGGGGTAAGCCTCCAATCTCGGGCTAACTAACCCGATATTTACCCCTCATTTCAAAAACCGAGCATAATTAGGCGGTTACATGTACAGTATATGCACGTCACAGTTTCGTGTCCTTGTAATTGGTGTTGGTTTTTATTAATTGGAATTTTTTTTTTACATTTACGACAGGTTAGCTGGGTACTCATGTGCTAACTAATGCCTGGCATACAACGTCGGAGCATCAAAGGAGAGTTTGCTACATAGCTAGGAACAAGTGTTTTAAGATGACACATGCAGTTGCACCACTGTTTCTTATTTTAGGTTTTATGGCACCGTACAAATGTGCTTTTACTTTAGCTAAACTACCAGCAAAATCAGTGAAACAACAAATGCTAGAGAGGCAAATGAACGTATAAACATCAGACGTGTAGAAGTGTATGTTAAACCACAGTCTCGAGTGGGATAAGTGAGTGCTAAACGAACTTACACACTCCAGACAGTGGTTTAACCGACACTTATTCCACGCTGGCCAACGCTATGGTAGCCAGTGTGGCCTACACTGTCGTTCGGCTGGTCACGCATGACTGCACCAGTAGGGTATCGAAACATTATCTCACTGTAGACACTGGTGGACATAGGCAATACGAGTGCCGGCGTGGAATAAGTACTAATACTAATATAGCAGTAAAATAGCGGTAGTACATGTGGAGGAGTACAGTCAACGAAGACTTGCAAAAAATGGGAGGAAGCCAAGATGGCAACTCTTGAGAGACACGGGTGGCGTTGGAGTGTGGCCCAATGTGTAACGGTTAGGACGTTGGATTTGCGATCGTGAGGTCGTTGGTTCGACTCCCGGTCGGGTCGCTATCAAGTGGTTACTACTTGGATGGGTGACTGTCTGTGGACAGGTAAACAATCTCGGTATATAACCAACACCAAGGTCAATTCAGCCTTCCGTCCCTCTGGAGTAGGTAAATTGAGTACCGGCCTGTCTGGCTGGGGTTAAGGTGGGGCGCGTTCACCTGTGTCGGGTGGCAGGTAACACTGTGTGATCCCATATGGCAGGTGACGCTCCGTAGCTCTGTGATGGGTTTCCAATCCATAAAGAGCTAT
>Ga0056124_1000461_pt1 | contig 12969 bp, 10 predicted proteins | sample WorMetHEROISLAND_2_FD_70069 | JGI IMG/M metagenome (GOLD analysis project Ga0056124, IMG submission 70069) | Marine gutless worms symbiont microbial communities from Max Planck institute for Marine Microbiology, Germany - Olavius sp. 4 HERON ISLAND | ecosystem: Host-associated > Annelida >... | reverse complement strand
TTATTACTCAGCCCGAAAGCTGATACTCATTTTACCATCCCACGGAGGGTAGAAGGCTGAGTCGACCTAGCTAGCTGGTTTTGGACCGAGATGGTTTACCTGCCCGTAGACAGTTACCCATCCAAGTACTAGCCGGGCCCGCCGTAGAGCAACTTCGTTGATTCGACACAACAACGCGTTGCCGCTACGCCACGCCACGCCACCAACCAAAAAGGATGGGGGTTTTCTCTCACCGAAGAGTTAACAGGTAGAATTAGTCCCTGTGTGCAGCGATGTTGTTATTATTGTTTTGTTACCTGTGTTGTGAAGGTTTACAGCTTAGTTGATAATGCCACCAAGCACCTAGGAACAGCTGAGTTGGGGAGCAAAGTAAGTTTTCCAACATGCAGCTGCAAATTTCCAACAGAGGAGATTATGAGTGCTCAGAATATCAATTTTCCCCTAAATTTCCTCAAAATTCAGCCTCATATTTTGTATTTTTAGAAGAAAATTTTTTCACAGGCTAAAATTTAGCGGATGGGGGGCAAAAACGCCATTGCCTAGGAACTTTTTGTGTAAAATGCAAAGCTGTCTGCACTGTTTATCTGGCATCATTCCACTATAGACTCCACACAACTATGAACTACGTGAACGTGTGCACAAATTTGTCGTTGAATTAGTAATGCTATTAGTGGGATTTATTGTCATTATCGTCCTATTTCTAACTGCAGGTCAGCAGCGAGCCAATAGCCACGTTCCAGCGCCGTACCAGCGGGATTTCCAGACAAAGCTGCGGGATTTCTACCGGAAACTGGAGACAAAGGGTTACGCTCAGGGCCCAACAAAGCTCAAGTAGGTTCAGCTATGTGTGTGTCTGGTAGAAAGGAAATTGTTTTAGCTAGAGATGCACCGATTATTGACCGATAATCAGCTAGCCGATGATTGGCCAGTGCCTTGTCAGTGCATCTCTATTATTAGGTGGAATCACTCTTGCAGCACGAGTGATTCTGCCTATTCTTACACATGTCTCCGTAGTGTGGTCTGTCTGTCTGTCGTCTGTCACATCCGTGCCCCCTTCTTGCACCATTCAACAGATATAGATGCCATTTGGCAGGTACTCTTGTCTGGTCCAATGACACGTTGTGGTAGATGGGGTCCCTGACCCCCAGAGGAAGGGGCGATTTGTGGTTGCACCCCTAGCCAAAACGTGCATTTGCAAAATAAGCCAAACCGGCGGTGCTGTGCTGCCACCCGACGAATTCAAACGAGGTAATTCCACCATTCGCAAAATTATGTTGGTCCTTGTTAACTCTCATGGTGTGATAATTGGAACTGACCTGTGTGCTTTTTGTGTTATTGTGCAACAATCTTAAATGTAAGAAAGACGAAGTTCCCCTGAGCAGGAGTGACCGGTGTGCCAATTTTCGGCTTGAAGGGTCAAAGGTCGGGTTTCAGCTTACGGTTTTGGTTGCACAGCTCTAGGTGGGCGGCCACACACAGACACTGGACACTGGACAGACATGTGGTTTTCTAGTTACTGCTTATTTAGTCATTTACTTAGTTCTTTGATGCCATTGGTCAGGTGTCATGAAGGGTAAAAGAGTTACCTTTTGGTGACCAGCCTAACCTGGCGTTACCTAATTTCGCGTTAATTCTGGTTGAATAAGACAGATTGTACAAAAACCCTGGGGTGAGTATTTTTTTCGAAACTTTCAGGAACTCCAAAAATCTGCAGCCGAATCTTTGCGTGTAAGTCGTAGGTTGATGCTGTTCAGCAGGTGGCAGCACCAGTTGCTGAGCTGTGTTTAGGAGCTTGAATATGACACGAGCTTTGCTTATGATGTAACAAGTCTGCGATTTGGTCTTAAGTCGTGTACAGAGCGAACAAAATAAACTGAATTGAAGTGAGTGGAACTTGCTTTGTACACTCCACGAAATGAACTGAACTGGCAGTTGGCTTTGTGTGGTCCTTGCAATGGAACTGAATTGAACTGAGTTGTCAGTTCAGTTCAGTTCAGTTCAGTTTTGTCGCTTTTTACACACCTTAAGACATGAACACTAGCCATTACACATTGGGTTTTTGTAGAATTTGTTTTATTGAACCAGAATTAACACGAACTTAGGTAACCCCAGGTTAGGCTGGTCACCAAAAGGTAGCTCTTTTACCGCGCCCTTGTAATTGTTTTGCCATGTTATGACGCATTAGAAATTGTCGGTGTTATTATTATATTATTATATTATTGACAGCTTGAGTGTGGATTTGCCAACTCTTACCAGTGTTTGCTGGGCTCACAGTTTTTTCGTTTCGGGTATTCTCTTATTTTACTTACCGTTAGTCCTCTTTTTTTAATTATTTCTGTCTCAGGCGTCAGTCCCTTCCAATTGATTTTTTTTTTGATTTTCTACATCCTGGCACTTGTCTTATTTCTCTCGTTTCGGTTTCTTTTAAAATAGTTTTAGTTTATTTAGCTTATATGCTAGATAAAAGTTTTCCAATGGAAACTTTGATTGCATTGTATTGTATGTTTCGCATGTCAGAATGAGCGTACGAAGGGAGCAGTTTCTTCAGGATGCATTCTCAAAAGTGATGGCAATCTCCAAGAAGGATCTGCAGAAAGCTAAACTGTTCATTTCATTCGTAGGCGAGGAGGGGTATGTGTCACTGTGTCTGAATACTTCTGCTTGCCCACAGCCACTAAAGGGTGTCTGTTGCTTTTCATACAGAACCAGTTTCAGAGCGGTGGAGCGTCACCTGTCATATAAGATCACACAGTGTTACCTGCGACCCGACACAGGTGAACGCACCCCGCCTTAACCCCAGCCAGGCAGTCCGGTACTCTATTTACCAACCCCAGAGGGAGGGAAGGCTGAGTTGACCTTGGTGTTTCTTATATACCGAGAGGGTTTATACCTGTCTGCAGACAGTCACTCATCCAGGTAGTAACCACATGATAGCGACTTAACTGGGAGTTGAACCCACAACTTCTTGATTGTAAGTGCTACGCTCTAACCATTATGCCACCAAGCCACCTACAGTCAGTACTGTATAGGGTAAACCTCAAACCTAGTTTACACCCTGCTGAGCAGTAGCATTATATTACTGTTTTATTAAAGGATCTCACAGATTTCCGTAAACAGCTTTCTATTGCTGGTGTTAACTGTGGGGGGATGGGAGAGGGCTTAAGTTCATCTATGTGTTTGTGTGTGAGCACTGAGCATTATCGGAAAAAAATTGTTGGTTGGTGGGCTGCGTTATTATATATAGGTAGATGAAAAAACCATCCTCGGCAATACCAAGACGTTTTTCCTTTTCGACCTAGCTTAAATCAGACTACTTCCAGGCGGCGTAATTTGAAGACCTTTCTGGACGTTTTTCAGAACTTTTGCTAAGATCTTCCTAACTTCTTCCCGAGGTCACAATATGTGTTGCAAATTACCATTGTCATTCATCACATGATTATGATAAATTCTTTTAACTTTGTTAGTGTCATAACGTCAGTCTTAAGATCCGCCTAAGATGTTTTGTTAATGAGTCTCAGGCGAATAAGCTGATAAAACAAAACCTAAGTTTGTGTGTGCTTGATAAGGTCATTGAATGCTTCACAGTTAGAACTGAGTGCTGGGTTGACTGATTTGAATGACTGACCATCCGACCAACTGACAGACCAACCGACAGAGAATGACCCACTGACCAGTCGACTGACTGACTGACCCACCGACCGACCCACTGACAGACCAACCGACCTGCCAACTGACTGACTGGCTTACCGACCAACAGACTGAGATCAACTGACCCACCGACTGGCCAACTGACTGACTGACTGAACTGACAGACCGATTGACCGACTGACTAATTGACCCACCAACCAACTACTGACCCACTGACTGACTGACAGACCGATTAACTGACTGCTGACCTACTGACTGACCAACTGATCCACGACTAACTGCCGACCGATTGATCGACATACTGACCGACCTACCGACTGACCAACTGGCTGACCAACTGACCCACTGACCTAATAACCGACCGACCCACTGACTAACTGCCGACCGATTGATCGACGTACTGACAGACCAACTGACTACTGACCCACTGACCGACTAACTGACCGACTAACTGACCGACCGACCAACTGACACCAATCAGTCAGTCAGTCAGACATTCAATCTGTCGGTTGGTGGACCGGTCACTCCTGACCTGACCGGTCCACCAACCGACTGATTGACTGTCTGACTGACTGACTGATCGACCGACCAACTGTCCGATTGACAGAAGGACCGATCGACCAATTTACCTGGTACAGTACTGATTGCTTGATTGATCGACACAATACGTTGACTGGTTGTTCATTTGCGTGTTGTACTGCCGAGCAGTTTAGACTACGGTGGACCGTCACGCGAGTTTTTCTTCCTACTCTCAAGAGATCTCTTCAACCCTTACTACGGATTGTTTGAATACTCCGCCAATGATACGTACACGGTCCAGATCAGCCCTGTGTCGGTCTTCGTTGAAAACGCCAACGAATGGTTAGTAGTACATAGTTGTAGGAGTGGTAGTGGTAGTACATGTAGTAGTTGTTGTTGTTGTAGTTGTTAGTAGTAGTAGCAGCTGCAGTAGCATTACTAGTAGTAGGAATAGTAGTAGTGATGGCAGCAATCGCAGCAAACACACTTGATGTTATACTACTTACTGCTACTGCTGCTGTTCTGGTAGCCCACGGGCCAGTTTGTACATGGGCTGGGCCACGAAAGAGGCTTGGATAAAGAGGGCCCAGTTGGGGCCGATAACTGAACGGACCTGTCCAGGTCAGCTGATTAATTCAGGCCCTATGCATGCGTCACAGGGTGGCTTGGTGGCTCAGTGGTTAGGGCGTTGGCTCGTGATCGAAAGATCGTGAGTTCGATTCCCGGCCGGTCCGCTACCGAGTAACAACTCTGGGCAAGTTGTTCACACCCATGTGCCTCTGTCACCGACACCAAGCAGTATAATTTGGTACCGGCCAAAGGGCGGTGATGCTCTGCGGCTGGGAAGGTAACTCTAGGTCTGGCGTCGCACTGGCCATGCGTCACAGACTCAGTGGTCTATCCACCTACGGGCTCAACGGCCAATGTCTGGGAGATAAGCACCTCGCCTAAGCCCCATTGGGGTACGGCCCCTTTACCTTACCTATGCACTGGTCTACCCGCCATTTGCTTCCGTTTTTGCTTAACCGACCAGTTTTTTCTCCATGGTTAGGCTATGTTGAGTGTAAAACATAAGTCCTTCCGGAGCCGTGAGGCCCCGTTGGGTGGCGCTTATCTCCATTTTCTTAGCCCTCAGCCAGACACCAGCTTACACTGGCAGACTACAGATATGGGGCTAGTGCATACCCGTGAACGGCCATCCATCTCTGTACTAACCTGTCTCAGCATAGAGTAACTTTGTTGATGATGTTACTGCTAGACCAAGCTTCCAAACAGAAATATTGCACAGATGTGTTATTGCAGATGTATACGCAGTTTGTCTTCAGCCTAGTGGTAACGTCATTGGTGTCGAACAGTACTGAAGCCACTTGGGCCAACTCAGCCTGGCCATCTCTCCGTGGGTAGGCAACATGAGTACTGGCGATGGTCACGACCACCTCTATGGAAGAAACGGCGAGTTCTGTGTAACAGTAGGCTCTGTTACCAGGACTGCTGGCATACTGACCCAGTCGGTTAAAGGCGCTGGCTGTTAATAGAGACTTTGGCTGTATGCTAGCTTAATGTGGTTTAACCCTCGCTGGCTTAAACCACTGCGAAGGGGAAGAGCTCCCAGGCAAGAGACCTATGTTCAGTTTTCTTCTTTCATCTTGGAGCAGTTGGTCACAACCATCATTACCATCATCATCTTTAATCTGCCAAAGTTTGGCACCATAGACGGGAAAGGCCCGTTTGCTGACTGTGGTAAGACAGAACGTCGGTGCTGTAATAGTTACGATGGTGGACTTAGGATCAAGAGGTTGTGAGTTTGACTCCCGATCGGGTCGCTATCAAGTGGTTACTACCTGGATGGGTGACTGTCTATGGACAGGTAGACTATATTGGTATATAACCAACCACCAAGGTCAACTCAGCCTTCCATCTCACATGGTAGGTAAATCGAGTACCGGCCTGCCTGGCTGGGGTTAAGGTGGGGCACGTTCACCTGTGTCAGGTGGCAAGTAGAACTGTGTGATCGCATATGACAGGTGACGCTCTGTAGCTCTGAGTTGGGTTTCCAATTAAGAGCTATACACACCCTTTAACGTTTCCTATCAGATGGTTGGTGGAGGCTGACCGAAGCCTATTTTGACTGGGCGCAAGTGAAATATGATGACGGACAGCATGTGTTTATGAAGTTTGACGTGTGTCGCGTGGTCTGTTGTAGGTTCAGGTTTGCCGGCCGTGCAATTGGCCTGGCTGTCGTGCATCAATATCTCCTCGACGTATTCTTCACTCACCCGTTCTACAAGGCTCTACTCGGAGTGTACGTATTACAGCCATTAGCCAGTCGTGTCGTTTTCTCAACATCTCTCCTCAACAGACGGGATTCTCGCTGTTAACCTTCTTGAGATGTATTTGTTATGCAGTCATCATAATACAGGCAACACACATTACAGGTCTTGCCCCTGTCTCTCTCTGTCTGTCTTTCTGTGTCCTTGTTATGTATTGGCTCCTAACTCGAGAACAAACGAGAGCCCAGCTGTCGCTAGGGCTAGCCGACCGTACTCATGGTGCACACTCGCAACCTGCGTCCATAACTGTCCGAGTATGATGTTTTGAACATGTTGTTGCCTTCGCCCGAAATGTAAACGTAGTTACTTGAGTTACTTGCTTATTTACATAACTTCTGATACAAGTTAAACGTCCGATACCTGCTCGAAATACTTGCGTTGCAAATTGTGGCCAAACAGCTGCAGTTAGCGGCATTGTTACTATTGACAGCCTATAGGAACTTACCAACGCCCTATCGAACGGTACCATCGCCGACCCTCTACGACGTACCGTTTAGCCACAATACAAAACGTTACAGACAGACAGGCGACAGACGGACAGAACATTGTACCATAAGCGCAACTGTACTACCCAGTACGGTTGGCTAAAAACCATAGAAGAACTCATATTGGTAAGTAAGTAAGTAAGCAAGTTAGTAAGTAAGTGCACTTGTAGGCGGAGCAATTTAAGCTAAGAGAAGTCGCAGTGCGCTGCAGCTTAAACAAACAAGAACTCTTCAGCAGTCGCTTGAAATATTCAGAACTAGTGTTCCACTCTTGAAGTTTAACTGGTAGATTGTTCCACAGCTACAATGATAAACCAGTCTGATCACCCAGCAGAAAACAGCCACAGGGAGCAATAAGCGACTAAAACGACGAAAAAAAAACAGCAAAACGTTAAGGCTGTACCCAGCACGCCGAGAGGCGTGAACAGGAACAACAGTGGGGTGAATGTTCCCCAGTGCAGCTGGTGTGCACCATTCTTCTGCTGATACAGTCAAAGGTGGAGGTGATGATGTTGCAGATTGTTGCTTGTGTTATTCTGTAGTGTCTGTCGCTCTGTGAACTAGTACAACTACTACTACTGCAACTACTGTTACTACTACTGCTAGTGCATTTGTTGTTGTAGTGCTCCATCGCTGTGTGATCTACATGTACTACTACTAATACTACTACTACTACTACTACTACTACTACTACCAGTGCAGTTGTTGTTGTTCTAGTGCTCCGTCACTGTGCGATCTGGAGTCCCTGGACGCAGAGTTTCACAAAAGTCTTCTATGGATCAAAGAAGCGGCTGACAGTTCTGAACTTGCTGCCTTAGACTTAACCTTCTCCGTCGATGAGGAAGTCAGTTTGTTACGTGTATTTATTTATTCATTTGTGTATCTGTAAAGGTTTGCTTTAGTTATTTTTTTTTATTAATTAGCAACTAACTTAGATGAACTATTAGTTAATTAATTAGTCTATTTATAAAGGTTGGCTTTAGTTACTTACTGCAGTAATTAGTGTGGCATGTACGAGGGTCGTTCCATAAATAAGTTACAAAACAGCGTCATTTTAATAGTTCTCCAAATATAAAAAAAAATCCGAAATATACATTTTGTAGGGAATTTAATTCTGAGTACCAGCTGTCAGTTTTATTACAATGACGTCACTGTGACGTCATCTATAAACATTAAATATGGCGACGTTGCCGGTGAAGTCATCCCGCAACGAACTGCGTGCATCAGGCATGCAGAAGCTTGCTGACAGACAGGACAAATGTTTGAACGAACTTGGACGATATGTTGAGAAATGAAACACTAATGTCTAACATTTATTGAGGTAACATTAACTTGTTAAGCTTGTGCGTTATTTTCGTTTCTATGCTGTTTATCAGTTGTGAGTTATGATAGAAAACTGGTGGAGTAAATAATACACTGATAGACTGTTCTGTGACCAGATGACGTCACAATAGTGACGTCATCATCAAAAAAAATTCGATTTTGTATGTTCAAAAGTAAATTCCCTACAAAAGGTATATTTCGGATTTTTCCTATTTTAAGAATTAATGGAATGGCACCGTTTTGTAACTTATTTATGGAATGACCCTCGTAGCATAAGAACTGACCAGGTTTCATGCTCATTGCTTGCTGCTGGTAGAGGCACGCCTGTACTCATTTTGCCTACCCATGAAGGGATGGCCAGGCTGAGTTGGCCTGGGTTGCTTGGTTGAATATGAAGATGCTATGCTAGCAAACGGTCACGCATCTCAATACTAACTTGGCTCAGCGTAGAATCACTTTGACGTCGACGGGTTAATGGTAACAACTGAAGCAGAACGTCTCACTATTTGAACATTGTTGACACTGATGAAGTGTAGACGTATTCGGAGTTAGAATGTTTTAGTAGTTGCCCATCTCTAGTTAGGCGTATGCTTGCGTACGAGAACGCTGACCATTTTATGGACAGAAACTGAGATTCGCACATCACTTGCTAAACGTACAGGCATGATAATGTGTAACAAATAAGCAAGTAACTGACTGACGTTAACAGATGGCAAAAATTGAATATGTGACATAAACTTCAGCACAGTTTTTGTTGCAGCTACATGCAAATTGTGAAGTTGTATGCTCGTAGGCCTATGCATTGAAACCCTGTGCCTTTGAACTTCGGATAAAATGATGGCTGTTAAACGGTTAAGCCGGTATGGTGTGAATATTGATGACGTTGTGGTCAGGTGTGTTGTTACATACATGAATATTGATGACGTTGTAGTGACTAGGCTAAGACCTCATGAATATTGATGACGTTGTGGTGAGGTGTTGTGTTAGATACATAAATATTGATGACGTTGTAGTGACTAGGCTGACCTCATGAATATTGATGACGTTGGGGCCAGGTGTTGTGTTAGATACATAAATATTGATGATGTTGTGGTGACTAGGCTGGCCTCATGAATATTGATGACGTTGTGGTCAGGTGTTGGGTCAGATGACAGAGCGTGAGCTGAAGCCTAACGGTCGGAACATTGCAGTGACTGAGAAGAATAAGAAGGACTACATCGAGCGCATGGTCAAGTGGCGAGTGGAACGCGGCGTGGCTGAACAGACCGCTAGCCTTGTCCGTGGCTTCCACGAGGTACTGTACTAGTGCTAGTAATGGTACTGGTGCTTCCACGAGGTACTGTACTAGTGCTAGTAATGGTGGTGGTGGTGGTGGAGCTAGCCTTGTCCATGGCTTCCACGAGGTACTGTACTAGTGCTAGTAATGGTACTGGTGCTTCCACGAGGTACTGTACTAGTGCTAGTAATGGTGGTGGTGGTGGTGGAGCTAGCCTTGTCCGTGGCTTCCACGAGGTACTGTACTAGTGCTAGTAATGGTACTGGTGGTGGTGGTGGTGGTAATAGTAGTAGAATACGTGGTGAAGTGGCAAGTGATTTTTGCGGTTTTAACTTGAGCGCTTTTTCAGCATTAAAGTAGAAAACTGTGCTGACATTTTATGCGGCCGTCGGCTTAACTTTTTACCTTTTGAGCTGAAAATTGCACATTGGTTACTCATGGCCTTGCGAACGTTCACACCAATTTTGGTTTTCCTGTGCCTTTTATTTTTTTGAGTTCGGAGCCCGCATGGAACAAACAGGCGGATGGGTGGACGAGCATGAGCCTTAGTTAGTGATTTGCAGCATTACCCGTTTTAGGAATCGGGCACCTGGTTACAGTTATCTGGGAACCTGGACCCAATTCCAACTTTTAAGTAAGTAAGGAAGAATGACAATGCAATGACATGTACACACCCAATTACCGGATGTCTTTCACAGAGTAGGCACGATGGGCGTAAAAAAACTCTAGAACACTACGAAATCCTCTGCCCCGAATCATGTCAACTGGCCGAAGGTTTTTAACAGTCATGTCTGCTAGCTGATCCTGCCACTGACGATTCATTGGCGGTGGCGCTTTTGCGAAATGTCCGGATATCTTAGCATTGGCATCAGTAATCAGTGCAAAAAGCTGTTATGAGTTAACCGGATTTGGAATGGGGTAATGAATTTTGGAACCGGATACGGGTACTCGAGGACATAACGACATCCCAGTCACTGTCAGCGTTCTGCCAACGTCAAAACCTGGCTCTTCAGAAAGTCATATCCGGACATCATCATCTAAACCTGCAGTTACTGTTTGACCATCATTAACCTTGAAGTAGCTCTGCTACTAAGGCAACCTCGATTGATTGATTGATTGACTCGGTTCGTCCCGACTATCACTACTGGCCATAGTGCAGTTTGTAGTGTATTGCTGTATAACATGGCCTGTGTCAGGTGTTGGACACTCGTCTGGTGTCAAAGTTTGATGCTCGTGAGCTTGAGCTTGTCATCGCTGGAACTGTCGAGATTGACGTCGTCGACTGGCGCAAGAACACCGAGTATCGCTCCGGTAATGCTGCTTTATATACACAGTCTCAATGTACAAAGCAACAGAAATGAACTGTTCATTTGCTTCTTCCAGTCCATTCAATGCAACTGAAATGAACTGAACTGCATTGACATATTGCAGTTCGTGTCCACTCAACTATGTCGCCGACTTGCCTGGCTGCCGACCTCTCTGTTCTGCTGGCACCAACCGTCTGGCAGTGCCGCCGGTTAAGTTGAAAACCATCGCCAACCGGGCTTTCCCGGTTGTCGGCCTACGGACATGGAACGATCTGCCAGACGACGTGACTTGAGCTGAATCGTTATCTGCCTTCCGTCAGTGACTTAAACCTCTGCTATTTGCCAAATCCTTTTTTCTGATTATTTCCTGGACTGGACTAGACCTAACCTCTATCTAGTGGACCTAGCAGTAGTTTGTATTATGTAGGCCACTTTAAAAATCCCGGATTGATTAATTAAGTGATTGATTAATTGATTTTAGTTCAGTTTGGTCATTCACTATGTACGTTCTGCACAACACAACTGAACTGGCATTTCGGTTCAGTTTAGTTCTGTCTTTGTTCACGACTCTACCTGAATAACATGATAGTATGTTGGTATTAGTGAGACATGCATGTGTGAAGATTATCATGGGTGTGCGCATATTGAGTGCTACGGCAACGTAATCATGAGATTAGGTATGTTTGTGTGAAGGATATCATGACCAGCATCAGGTGATCGAGTGGTTCTGGAGCATCTCTGTGGGACAATGTAATCATAAGATTATCTGTGTCGGTCTGCAGGTTATCATGACCAGCATCAGGTGATCGAGTGGTTCTGGGGTGTCGTTGAACGCTATGACAACATGCGAAGGCTCCGTCTGCTGCAGTTTGTCACCGGGACTTCAAGTATCCCAGTCGAAGGCTTCGTGGCTCTACGAGGCAGCAACGGACCACGCAAGTTCTGTATTGAGAAGTGGGGTCGAGTCTCCAGCCTACCCAGGTTGAGTTTCCTCCCTCACTGTCAGGGCTTGTAGTGGGACAGTGCGGGCCAGTGTGACATACCGGCACTTCCTTGGCTGCCTGGAAAGCATATTGCCACATCTTTCATGAGATAGTTACTAAACAGTGTAATATACGAGGGTCGTTCCATAAATAAGTTACAAAACAGCGTCATTCTATTAGTTTTCCAAATATAAAAAAATCCGAAAAATACATTTTGTACGGAATTTAATTCTGAATACCAGCTGTGAGTTTTATTACGATGACGCCACTGTGACGTCATTTATAAACATTAAATATGGCGACGTTGCCGGTGAAGTCGTCCCGTAACGAACAGTGTGCATCAGGCATGTAGAAGCTTGTTGACAGACATTTGAACGAACTTGGACGATATGTTGAGAAATGGAATTTAATGTCTAACATTTAACGAGGTAACATTAACTTGTTAAGCTTGTTCGTTATTTTCGTTTCTATGCTGTTTATCAGTTGTGAGTTATGATAGAAAACTGGTGGAGTAAATATACACAGATAGACTGTTCTGTGACCAGATTACGTCACAATAATGACGTCATCATCAAAAAAAAATTCGATTTTGTATGTTCAAAAGTAAATTCCCTACAAAAGGTATATTTCGGATTTTTCCTATTTTAAGAATTAATGGAATGGCGCCGTTTTGTAACTTATTTATGGAACGACCCTCGTATTTAATACAGTATATTAGATCTGCAACTACTCTCCGACAGTTCCCATACAGGCACTTATTTTTTCCACTTCAACACAGGTGGTGACAGGCCGTGCTTTTGGGCATCTATTTGAGTCCATTCGGTTGAGAAACTGTTTGAGAAACTGTGCAAGATCTATAGAGTGAACCAAGTCATGCCACGATTAGGCCTATGCTTAAGTAAGCAAGCAAGTAGGTAAATAAGTCGGTAAGTGAATAAATCCTGTATAGTGTGCATTGACAGCTAGTGGCTAAATCTGAGGTACTTATGTGAGCAGCTAGGCGCTTGCTTGAAACCATGCTGTCGGTTGAATTAAGGTGCTGTTATTCTTCCATGTGTACAGATTTATAACGCCAGAATTTTTGGTTGTCTATAGCTC
>Ga0056124_1000460_pt1 | contig 12971 bp, 10 predicted proteins | sample WorMetHEROISLAND_2_FD_70069 | JGI IMG/M metagenome (GOLD analysis project Ga0056124, IMG submission 70069) | Marine gutless worms symbiont microbial communities from Max Planck institute for Marine Microbiology, Germany - Olavius sp. 4 HERON ISLAND | ecosystem: Host-associated > Annelida >... | reverse complement strand
CTCCAATCCAAGACTACAAAGTTTACAGTCGATGCAGGAACAGCAAGCCGCCAACGAAGTCACTAGAGAGCATCGTTCATCCCTCTTCAAAGCGAAGACTTCTTACATTTTACCGTGGTATTACCGTCGACGTTGCTCCCCGTCTCCACAGTAACCCCATGAGACGTGACCCATCCCCACCTATTACCGTGAATGTAGTCGCCATTGCTGGGGTTTCCCCACGGTCACTGCAGTATTTTTGCTGTCCCCATTACCGTGCAGACCTCTAGTTTGTACACCTGTCCATTGATATTTATCTGTGAGATGCAGCAGGTGCAGATTTTGCTGTATATTTGTAGTTCAGTGCTGATGCTGGTACTGCAGGAAATAACAAAATGATAGGATTGACACAGTACAGTCTGCAGCCACAGCCTCACCTTGACTTCAAGTGGACAAAACTTGACTTACAGGTACAGGTTGTTTGTACTTCTGCAGCATGTGTTTCGGTTTAGTTGGATATTTGTATATTAAGATGCAGATTTCAGTCATTTTGATTAATGGTGTACCTGCAATGATGATGATGGTGTTACTTGAATATAATTGATGTGAGCACAAAAAAAAGAAATATTAAAAAAAAATAATTTTTATGCTTAATACATTTCTGTGTCTTACAAAGGTCACACCTACCTAATTGTCGACAACTTAAGCGATAATTGTGCACAGTTACTGTTGCCTTGAGATTTTGTCGAGCCACCTGGGTGCGATTTTCTTGGAGTCATTGGTGGTGCCGGAAGGAAATCCAGCCAATTTTGCACCGCTGGCTAAATTTACAAGATCGTCTTCCTAGGAATTTGTGTCATGTGCGCACGATTTGGATTAATTTTTTTTCCAGACAGGCAGAAGTGTTTGACAGCGTCTTCCATAGTCTTCTGATGCTAAGGCTTTACGATGCGTCACAGATGTGTATGTTGTTTATCTGTTAGCCGTATTTGTCTGGTGTGTCAGGATGTGTTCACAAGGGATTGCCTGAATCATTTGTGGAATGAGATGATGAGTGATGGTGAGCTGGTAGAGGTGACTGCTGCGGAGACTGCAGGCAGTGAAGAGCTGCTGACTAACAGTGCTGGGGCCGTAGCCAAACGAGGTGCCGGTCGTGCATCTGTCTCCTTTACTATTGTGTCTTTACTGTAGTCATTATGGTAACTGTATTGAAATGCTTTCCAAATATCATAGTTTCAGTTATATTTAAATAAGATTTAAATACTGGTATGGAAATACTTGAAAACGCTAGCACCATTTAGGGTACAGAAATTAACGGGTTGTCTGACGATTGTAACGTGCATGTTTTTTTGTGGAAAAGATATTCCGGTGTTGATGAGTATTTGGTTTGTGAGTCTGCATGCATGTCTGTGTATGATACAGGAGCCAGTGGTCATTTCTACTGTGGTCAGCGAGTGCTGACGTGCAGCTGTTGTGAAGGTCGCGTGTGTGGTCCCGGCAGTGGCTGTAACTGTGCCGCCTGCAAACAGCTGGACTTGGACGCAGCCGACGCGAGGCAGCAGCAGGCTGATACTTCGGACTCACGCGGCATTTCCTCTGCTGAGATGATTGGGTCGTGGACTTGGGGAAAACAGCCGGGTCAGTGTTGTTGTAATGGCTGCAGTAGCACTGAGCTCTTAAGCAGGAGTCAGACGATCGATAAAGTTGGCCAACTTTTGGGCCGTGGTTTAGTTTCCAAAGACAATCGGCAGATGAAATGTACGACCAGCAAATTACTTACTTGTCGAGTAACCAACGGCGACTCATATGGTCAGCTTTTATGTTGTTTGGCAGTCAAAAAATAAAGCAACATAAAAGCGTTGGCATCCTTGTCGTCTGCCATTTTTTGACATCACAATCGTGACAAGTGACACGTGTCATGGTTAAACAATTTCATCAACAATTTCATCAAACTAAACCACGCCCTAAAAGTTGGTCAACTTTATCGATCGTCTGACGTCGGCTTTAGTCTAATCATTGTAGCAAATATCTTTTTGCCATTGAACAATGCAGAAACATTTCCCGAGATACCACAATAGGCGTATTTGTATCCGAATAAAAAAGAGGCATGCGGTTTTGGCTATGGTATGCAGGGTTCAGACACCCGGGTACATACCCAGAAAAACCCAGTGGGTTTTCTGGGTACACCCACCTAAAAACACCCCAAAAAACCCACACTTCTACTTTAACCTAATTTTAGTTTAGCCACTAATAATGCAATATTTTATTGTTTTAAAGCTTTTAAGGCTTTAAGTTACTGAATTTTTGTATTATTTTACCTATTTTTTCCTGCTTGTCCAAAAAACCCAATAAAACCCCAAAACTCAATAGAACCCCCAAAACCCACTGGGTTGGGCTTTTAAAAAAAACTCGGGTTTTTTGAACCCTGGTGGTATGGGTTTCCCACGAAGAGCTTTTAACCTGTTGACCTTTTTGCCATCTAACTTTGCCAACAGTGAAGATATTTTGACGAAATTTGTGTCGGAGATGACGTAACCAAAATGACGTTGACTGTTGATGCCACTCTGTGTCGATGTGTCCGTGTTGCTGCTGTAGGTGAGGCCGAGCTGTTAGACTGTTTGCGTTGTCTGATGAAAGAGCAGTACGACTGCATGTCAAAGCTGGCGTCGTCGACGCTATCGGTCGGCCGACTGGCTCAGCAAATTGTGATCATAGAGCGGCATTTCATTGCCGTTGAACGACACCGACACCCTACGAAGCCAGACGCCGTCAAGTACACTCATCGAAAGAAGATGAATCTTGAAGCAAACCTTAGCAGACAGAAAAGGTATACACTGTTTATCTTGGATTCCTGCAGGCTTCACGTAGACCAGGTTGTTCTTCATAATAAACTCATCATCAGGTAGTGCTATATTATTTTATTAGCCGTTGTCTGTGCACATTTAATTACGTGTGCACAGTTGCATGGCTTGGTGGTGTTGTGGTTAGAATGGTGGACCTATGACCAATCAGTCGTCGGTTCAACTAAATCGTCGGGTTGCTGTCAGGTAGCAACTCTGGGCAGGTTATTTACACCCATGTGCCTCTTTCACCGAGCAGTACAATTTGGTACCGGCCAAGGGGCGCTGACACTCTGCAGCTGGGAACTTAACTGTAGGTCTGGCGTCGCACTGGCCGTGTGTCGCAGACATAGTAGTCTGTTTACCAATGGGTTTCGTGGCCTAGAAAGGGAGATGAGCACTCTGCCTGCGTTCCTGGTGGGGCATGGGGCATGGTAGCCTTTATTTTTTTGTGTAGTAGAGACAGCGACAACGTAAAATAATTACATAGGAAATCTTTCATACTTAATTATGAGTATTATAATTATCATCATCTTTATCAAGAAAAATGGCTGGTTGAAAATAATTTAAAGTATAGAAAATTAGAAATAGTAGTTTATTGTTATATGTGCACTGTGTGCTATGTGTTTTGACATATCGCTGTCTGCATGGTCTTGGTGCGGATTACTTCTCCAGCAAATTTACGAGAGTATCCGGCCTCCGTCCAAGACAAAGACTACGCTCGGCATCTACTGCAGCTTTAATTGTCCCTGCTACACAACACTCCACACTTGGCGACCGGGCTTTTTCTGTCATTGGTGCCAGGCTGTGGAACTCACTGCCAGACGACATCACCCACCACTGCAACATCTCTGTTGACTTTTCGGCACAAACTGAAAACATTTTTATTTCGTCGATCATATGACAATGTCGACTCCTGACTACTGTTTTATCATTTTTTTAACGTTTTAATTTTTTTGGTTTTTATTTTTTAGCTCATGTGTTTTAGCCTCGTGTATTGTAACGTGGTCTTGCAGTGCTTTTGCACTTATGCCACGTTAATCTCATCGCTTTGATGATGATGATGATGATGACTGGTGTCTGTCAGTTGCAGCGGTGACGCATTGCCTGCTGCTGACAATGCTGAACGTCATCCACTGTCAGGTCTTGCGCTTGTCGGATCACGAGCTGCTCTCAGTTTTGCGTTTGCGTTCCTCCGGAGGGCCTGGAGGTCCGGTGAAGACGCCGACCTTTGCACCGAGGTACTTGTGGAATCCCTGGAAGCCCTGCGGTCACTGCCGGAAGCAACCATCTTCGATGGTGTCTCCAGTGTTTGGCTGGACGTCGTCGAAAGGACCTCGAAGTTTCTCAGGACTGTTGTACAAGGGTGATTATGATTGCAGTGCATTTTCATCTAACTGCATGCTGTCAAACTGCATAAGCATACGGTCTCATAATTTGCACATATAATATTTGGAGTATAAATTTGACTCTGTATTATTTCACCGTCACTCATCTCTAGTACTTGTACTCTAAATATTTCTATTCTGCCATCGTAATAGGCCATCAGGGGATTTTTTACTCCTCGCGTGCTACGTTCCTAATGTAGCGAAGAGTATATTACATCAGTTTAATGAATAATGAGGACCGACCGACCGACTGACCTTCCTGGATGTAAATGATCTGTGTCTGGAACATTTTAAACGGCCATACAAAAAAAAATTATAATGGTGTGCAAGTATGAAAGTGCAAAGAATAATTAGCAACATAATTACATGAATATCAGTACATCGTATTGTAACTAGAGTCAGCTTGTAAGGAGGCCCCATGCATAGCCCCGTCTAGGGTTACCGAAAAGATTTTTGCTGTTTTAGTGGACTGATATCATCACATCGTCCTTACACTGTGTTTTGAACTGGTAAGTTTTTTACATATATAGGAAGTAATAAAACTTCTAACGATAGCCGTTTTTTTCATAATCATAACTCACACACACTGAATGCTACATATTTAACGCTGTGGTGTATCATTAGTAAGCCTACAACAAGTATAGCAGCAGAACGCATTAGGATTTAGCAATGGACCACTCGCGACATCCCAGTGGCCGGGCTAAACTATGTACCACCGCTATCTACGGTATGAAGAGGAAGGAACGAAAAAGCAGCTAAATAGAGGCGGAAATAATGCGTGAGAAGTACATTAGATTGGTCGCAATCTAAAATATTTCTTGTCTTATTTTAGGAATTAATGGAATGGCACCGTTTTGTAACTTATTTATCGAACGACTCTCGTATATAACGTTTTTTTATATTAGCTTAATAGGCCTGATCTTACTAAGTTTCTTATAGTTTCTTATTAACACTTATATTAAATGCTTTAAACCATGTATGGCAGGCACTTGGTGGCTCATCTTGTGTTGATGTGCCGGTAGGAAACTACTGACTCACTCGTGCATAATAAACAATGACGATGAGAATGATGAAGATGATGACGATGTGACTGTGCAGTGGTACTGGAGTAGCCGTAGAAGACCAGCAGCTGGCCGTCTCACTACTGGTAGAGTTGGCAGTACAACGTGGCAGCCTCGGCGCCATGTTGGCCGTCGTCTGTCTGTTACTTACTGTCAGTTCCGACGTCGACGTCAACCGCGACAATCGGCTCTGCACCGTCCTAACTCACGCTCCTCTCGTTCCAGTTCTTCGTAGATTCCACGCTCTTGCTTTCGCTTCCGAAGCAAGTGTTGACGGCATTGTTAGTGAGGTTATTTGTGATTTATATTTCTTTTCGTGCTTTCGCCACTGTCACTGTTAGGCAGTGCCAGTCGGTCCAAGGCATTATAGTTCTGACATCTGTTCGCTGTCCGTGTGTGTCTGTCCATCCATTTATCTCTGCTGTTGTTGCTGCAGTATCAGTGATGTGCTTTGGCACCTTACCTTACCTTACCTCACCTCCGGGGTGGGCAGGTTATAACGCCTGCCCAGCGCTGAGGCCGTATCAGTTCGGCCCAATGCGCAACCCCGATGTAACCAAAGGTCACAGTAATCGGCTGTGAAGCCGAAAAATCACCAGCCACTTAGCACTGGTGACGTGTACTATGGTTGTTCTTATCATATGGTCTGCTCTTCATAAGCTCCTCTCTTTCAGATTACAAATTGTTCGGGTCCTCGGAGCATAAGCCCCACCACCACGTCAAGGTGGCAGACCACAGGGGGGGGTGCTTTGGCACATTTTCACAAAACTTTTACCAGTAGTTTGTCTTGGGATAAAGATGGATTGATTAGGTTCTGGTGCCCAAAGGTCACCAATTACTTTTTGGGCTTTTTGGGGTTTGTTTCCGCAGTATCTCTGATATGGATTGCTGTTTTCTCAAAGCAGGTGGAGTCACACTGAGCTTGGTGATTTATTCATCGATTGATTGATTCATAAAATTTGTTTACTAAATTATGCATAGTGTTGTTCCTAATCGGTGCTTTGCTGATTTGCTCCATTCTGTTTCTTGACTTTACAGATGCAGAAATGTGAATGCTAGTACTGTGACAGTGTTGCAAAATTATGGTTCAAGGTGATGACATTTTAAAGAAATATTTTGGTACAAATGACTATAAGTTTTATGCAGATCGGAGCAGTTACCTGATAATGAACGTATGAAAGTGGCCGAATTTTGTCCACATTTTGTAATGCAATGAACAGCCTCCCGGTTTATCTGGGACAAACTGGCATTAACTTTGAACAGTTTAAATGGTTGCAAAAGACATTTTTGTTCCGATGTGGAGAACGTGGCGCATTGTGACCGTCTGTTAAATTGTGCCTTTTAAGTGTTTTCAGTTACTTGCTTTTTATCACTTACTATGTTTGCTGTAAGGAATGCGTGAATTGTGCAGGATTCATGCAACCTGCTTACGAGTCCTTCGGCTTGTCTGCTGCGGTTTCTGAAACTGCCGGAAGACGAGCATAAACTTGTCAGTCTGAAAGACGTTGCAGTGATCATTATGGCATACCTGGAACAGATGGCAGATAATTACGTTTCCTCACATGGACTTTACAAGGTGCAGACTTTGCTAATTACCGGTCGTGTAACAAAGTCCCCATCTGTTCGTATCCAAGATAACTGAAAAAGTTACAGGCGAGTTTTGATGACATTTTGTGCTGAGGTTCGGCATGGCCCAAGAAGGAACTGTTCAGATTTTGAGATCTGGATTTTTTGGGGGGAATTCTGGATCATCCAGGGGCTCGATTCATGGAATATTTTAGGATAATTTTAAGACAGTCTTCGCCCTTAAGACAATGATCTGATTCACAGAACACTTCCGACATATCTTAAAGAGTGACAGATCTTGCGATCATTTAAGACAAGTTCTGTGAATTCACTTAAGACATGTCGTGTAATCATCTTAGGATATCTTAACTCTTGTGTTACAATGGTTCTAAGACATATCGTAAGATAAATCTTATGACAGTGTCTGTGAATCAGGCCCCGGGATTCTTGACTGTAGGTGATGGGGCATAACAAGGTTAAAGGTTGTCCATAGCTGCTAATGGTAACCCATCTCAGAGCTACGGAGCGTCACCTGCCATATGGGATTACACAGTGTTACCTGCCACCCAACACAGGTGAACACGTCCCGCCTTAACCCCAATCAAGCAGGCCGGTACTCGATTTACCGATCCTGGATGGATGGAAGGATAAGTTGACCTTGGTGTTTGGTTATGTACTGGTTGTATAATGTAGACAGTCACTCATCCAGGTAATAACCACTTGATAGCGAGCCGACCGGGAGTCGAACCCATGACCTCTCGATCACAAGTCAACATTCTTACCATTATTACGCCACCAAACCACCTCTGTTGTGTTCACCAGGTGGCAGCACTATTCTCTGACCACTTGCTAGTTATTGATAATAATAGTACAGGCAGGAACCAGCGTATGTGGCACTCAGTGTGGATGGTAAGTAGCTGTTGCACCAAAGACACAATGTTATGAAAATAGTTCTTCATCAAATCCATTCTGCAACTTGAACCGTTGACAATGAGTTGTCTGTAGCTGACTACCTAATGTTTATTGTTTGATTTCCTCCTATGTACTGTGTGCGCTGCAGTAATAACGGTAATAATTAGTTGATTGACTTCAAAACACTGTCGGTGACAGAAGTCAAATGATGGAGAGAAGAGAGTGCTGGTCTGTGGGCCGGTGTCTTCACGCGTGGAATGCGCTCTTGAAGAACTGCCGAACATTCAGCAGATTGTCTGCTCTGAAACTGTCATCGCTGTGCTAACCACTTCGGGCCTGGTCTATCGCATTAGTCTATCGGCCGACTCACCAGTATGTATTTGCTTTCCGATGTGTTTCTGTTTTTTTTTGTCTCGGTTCGTTTACATTGTGCAGTTGTGGTCTTTCGTTTGTTTCATTCGAGAACTATTTGGTTTGATTCGATGTTGCACTTTGGACTCAACTTCTGAACTCGGCACTATGGGAAGGTGGGATTTGGAGTCAAAATTTGCAGTGCAAGTTGTGGCCAATTTTTGACTTTCTATGTTTTTTTTGCTGTTTGTTTTCGAGTTATGAGCTTGTGTGGGACAGACGGACAGACAGAGAGACGGGCAGGACATATGATGCGTCCTTCCTAAAGGACGATCGCATGATAAATGATTACTTGTACTGCTATGAGATGTGATGCATGGTGTGTTCATTTGCCAGTTAGCGGAGCTGGTCGCGGGCCTTGAGAATCACGTTGCGGTCAAGATTGCATCAAACGCCGAAGCACGGCACTTCCTGGCTCTGACGTCAGATGGTTGCGTATTTTCATGGGGAGATGGCGAAGACGGTCAGCTTGGACACGGCGATCTGAGGTACGTTTGTTTTTTGCTTGTGTTTTTGTAGTAAAAATACGTTACGAAGTTGGCATCTTGCATTAATATTATAACTTGAACATTGCCGATATATAATTTGAAATTAGCCCTTCTATTTTAACCACTCTGTTCCACTCTGCTGAGTTGCTCGCTGATTTCAGTTATACGAACTTCACGGTAAGCTATAGAGATGCATCGGACAGACTCCGTGTTCACTTGAACATTGTCGAGTTTAGGTTATGTTTTTGTAGCAGTTTACGTTTCTGTTTGCAAAATATGTCAGAATGATGTGGTCGGATTTCTACCTCGGCCAAAGCGATGCACTGAAGAAGGTTATGTTTTGGGGTCAGTTGATTTTTTGTCAGCTGGTTCACTTAAAGAAGCATAAACAGACTGTGGTGAAATTTTGTGAATGTGTAGGGCAAGGCTTAGTGTTCAGCAATCCGGATTCTGGATCAATAGCCAGGATTCTGTACTAGAGAATGACACGGTAAAGACTCAGCATTTTGCATAGTGCTGATTGATGATGAATCCGTTGTATCCGTCATGGAACAATGCATTAGACTATAGCAGATATCCCTGCGGTAATACCGCACCAACGGTATTACCGCAGATGCATTACCGTTACCGCGGTAGTACCGTACACTCGGTACCGTCCCCGCGGTATTACCGTGAAATTCTACCCATCCCCACAGTAATTACCGCGGTTACCGCGATATTACCGCGTTCCCCATTACCGTGTCATTCTCTATTCTGTACCATCAGGATGTAGGGCTTAAAGGGACAGTTTGCAGTGTAATCGACTAATCGTACATGTATCTCATCTGGACGAAATTATACGGAGAGATGGAGCCCAACGATCTGCAGCCACGGGTGCTTGGACGCAATTTTCATAGGGGCTTACGGTTATTGGATTCGTTGTATTGGGCAGACGGCAGCACTGTTTCCGGCGGAGGTTTGAGATCTCTGATCGCTTCTAGGTGATATTGTCTGTCTGTATGCAGTTGCAGTGATGAGGCGCGGCAGGTGGCGGCTGGTCTGAGAGGCAAGCACCTGGTAGACATCGCGTGTGGTCCGACGCACTCCGCCGCACTAACTTCCACCGGTCAGTTGTATGTCTGGGGCAGCAGCTGTGCTGGGTCTTCACCGTCATCATCATCGTGCAAGGTGTCTGTTCCGCTGCTCATATCTCCCGGCTCATCTCGCTTTGTTCAAGTCGCCTGTGGCTCTGCCGATTGCGCTCTGCTACTTCTCTATTCTTCAGGTTCGTCGTGTTCGTTGTCTCGGAATAATTTCGAGCAAGTGAATAAATGCATCATTTCAGAGCCTTTGTTTGTTAAAAAATTTATTTGGCTTACTTGTGATGAGCACTCGCTTACTCCACTGTAATTTTTATTCATTTATTGTTCCGGATTCGTGTTTTCTAATCGTTTCATAGTCTTGCGATTTGGGGGTTTTAAAATGATGTGTCGATTGTTAGAAGTGTGTCCATCCGACACGGCAAAGTCATATTGAAGGTTTTTCACAATTCTGTAGATGTTCTGTAGGCATGTCTTGATTCATCGTCTTTCATTTACGACCAAAGGTGCCTGGATATTGTTATGTTCGTACGTCTGCTGCAGGAAAGTGGTTATCTCTTCACTTGTGTTTTATTTTGCTTAATACTAGCTTGTCTTACCAAGTTCTTATCTGTTGTTTTATCACATAAATTGAATGCTCTTAACCATTTATGATACTAAATGGCCGTTGAGAAATCACTTACTCACTTTCTCTTCTAAGCCGTACGCTGTGGTGTTGTCGTGAATCAGGAGATGTATACAGCTGGTCGGCTGATGACCTGCGGCGCCTGCTGCAGCATGGTGCGTCGTCCGCAGGTAGTAGTGTCGACACGGACCAGCACCCGGCGCTGTGGCCTGTACGTTGTCTCTCACACTCGGAGGTCGTCAAGATCTCAGCCTGCGCCACCCTCGCTGCTGCAGTCACCAAGGCCGGTCAACTCTTTGCATGGTAATACTGCCTCAAACGGAGTTACGTAAGTGAGTGAGTAGGTCAGTAAGTAAGTAAGCAAGCAAGTTAGTAAGCAAGTAAGTAAGTAAGTAAGTGAATTTATGTAGTACACGATGTGTGGGTGATGATGATGATAATGATGATGAATGAATGAACTTTAACGTGGCATAAGTCCTAAGACTGCAAGGACATGTAACACGTAAGAATAGCAGTGAAGTCACGTGGTAGTCAGTGCAATGAGACGCTCTTAGGGTGGGGGCTAAGAAGGCCAGAGAGGTAGGTTGTAGAAGAAAGTTTTGAGTTGGCGACAAAAACAGCATTCAGAAGTGGAATTGCGAGTTTAGCGATGGTTGTGATGCCGCTGCTGCTATGACTGCTGGGAAGCAATTATTCAGTATTGGTTAATGCTTTGATCTGACTGTCTGGGACAGCATGTGGCCCCGGTTTCCATTTCCGCTGTTGTCTTAGTACCTGTTGTCATTGTTGCCTGTTGGTGGCGGTGTAACCTAGCGGTAACATCGATGGTCGCGTCAATGAAGTTACTCGACGTTGAGCTGGGTTAGTACTGAGATGGGTGACCATTCGCACCGTCTTTGTATTCGACCAAGCCACCTGGGCCAACTCAGCGTGGCCATCCCTCCGTGGGTATGCAAAATGAGTACTGGCAATGGTAACGGCCACTGCTATGCAAGAAACGGTGTGTTCTGCATAACAGTAGGCCCTGTTATCAGGACTGTTGGCATACTGACCCAGTCGGTTAAATGCACTGGCTGTTAATAGAGCCAGAACCTATCCAGCCGACTTGGGCTGTATGCTGGCTTAATTTTGTTTAACCCTTGCCAGCTGAAAGCGAAGCTCTGAGAGGGGATGAGCTCCCACTCAGTGGATTTTTTTTCTTTTTCTTCTTCTCCCGTGTGGTCCAGGGGTATAGAATAGGCCCACTCCGTTTCCTGGCCGAATAGCGTAAGAGTGCCTAAACCAGGCTTTTAGTTTTGTATTGGTATAGTTAGATTGCGTGTGTATATGCGTCTTTTGTTAGTTAGTATTACGTTTGTGTGCATGTGTATGTTGGTAGTATATTATTCGATTTTGGGTTCTTTGTGTTGGTTTGATTGATTTTGCTGTTAATTTTTGTTGTCCGTACCAGTGCAAGTGATTGCCTGGAGGACTGTCTCCGAAATGACCTGTAATGTGTCGAGCGGGACGTTAAACCTTACTCACTCACTCTTTTTCTTCTTTTTCTTTTTCTTCATCTTCTGTTACGACTGACTGAGATCCTGCTGGATGTGGCAGGGGTCATGGTGGAGACGAGGTGTGTCTACATGGTAAACACGTCGTCGATGTGTCTGTCGGTCCTTCTCACGTCCTCGCGGTGACAAAGAGTGGAGCCGTCTACAGCTGGGCTTGGAATGAGCGTCACGACAACGCCGAGGCTGCCGATGCTGTTGCTAAGCCGTCCAGACTCAACTCTCCAACAGTCGCCGGCGGTTGTCGTGTTGCCGTGCATTGTGGTCCATCGCAGGTACGATTCGGGACGCTTATTCTGAGTGTTATTCTGTAGCACGGAACGATAATTCACTGACAGTGTAAAGTGCCATTGTAGTAACTATTAAGCCACCTACGACACTGTAAAATTGACATATTTACATTATGTTACGTTGGTGGTCAGTGCGTTGGTCTCAATTATTACTGGCTCTGTTATTACTTGGGTAGGATCATCGATGCGTTGATGTCAACCTGCACTTAGACTGTCAACCTATGGCACCCGTGCTTTCAGTGTCGCTGGACTATCTAGAGTCACCAGACATTTCTTTCGATTGTTTTAGGCAACAGCTAAAAACCTTTTTATTTTGCAGATATTGACAAAAATTAGCACTACTCTTAGTGCATCAGAGACATTGTAGATGCGCTCTAGAAATCCATATTTGATTTGATTTGATTTGAGTCTGTGGTCAGACAGGTAAACGCCTCTGTATCGCCTCTGTATCTGTACAAGTGCCTCTATATCTTCGGACTCCATGGCGCTAAGTACATCTTGTATTATTATTATTATTATTTTTTTTTAGTACCCTCGGTAGTAAAGATCCCGAGGGTTAAAAGCTAATCAAAAGACTAAAAACTAATCCATTGGTGGCCAGAGGTCCAATCCTGGTGGAAAGCTGTCGTGCAGAATAACTGCATTATATCGTTGCACCGTGTCTGACACTCTCTGGAACAAATAAGCGGTCTGTCGCTCTTCATGAAATTTGGAGGAGATCCTACGCCCCAGCTCGCGGAGGAAGTCAACAGCAGATTCGTTGATCGGTCCCAGTGTCTCAA
>Ga0056124_1000459_pt1 | contig 12974 bp, 12 predicted proteins | sample WorMetHEROISLAND_2_FD_70069 | JGI IMG/M metagenome (GOLD analysis project Ga0056124, IMG submission 70069) | Marine gutless worms symbiont microbial communities from Max Planck institute for Marine Microbiology, Germany - Olavius sp. 4 HERON ISLAND | ecosystem: Host-associated > Annelida >... | reverse complement strand
AGATGTACCAACGTAACCAGGTTGCCAACCATGATCATTCAAGACCAATATAGGGCTCAATTCTCGAAAGGTCGTACGACCGATGTCGCGGTAAAGGCAGTACTTGCATGGTGCCAACTAGCTGTCAAGGTTTTCATGGACTCGGTCACTCGGGGCGAAAGTCTGTCAGATCAATTATACTTGCCCTCGCAAAGCTTGTTTCAAGTCGTTAACTGCAATGCAAACACAATAGCATGTCTCATCGTAAAGTTTCGATGCTTTCCTTACTAAGAACCATGATAAGAACGAGGAAAGATAACGAATTTCCTCGGGTCCAATTTTCTGAACTGAGATTCGACCGATGTTTAGTTGGGTCTCGTTGTTTACGTTTACGTAAGTGGTTGACAGGTTGTGTTGTACATGCGGTATTGTGTAATTCTTGTATGTTAACACTCATTACTACCGCATATTGTATTGTATGAGTTGTTACTATTTCTGTATCAGTCTCTAAAGTCACTTTTCTGCTTTCTATCGGCGCGGAATGAGGCTTGTTCATCGCAACATTGACCGGCACAATGTCGGGTGAGTAGAAGAGTACGTCTGCTATCAAGTTAGCTGTTTGTTAGATTGATTTACTTGTGTTAATTTACGATACATTTTCAGTGGCGGGTAAATGTCGCCGCACATTATGATATTTTTACTAAAATGGCGATAAAGTGTACAGACTACAAATCTCAGCGTAAAGGCTATTGATGGAAAACTCTGCACTTTTCGCTGTGAGATATCGGTATAGTAAGCGCTGTGAATATAACCATTACGCCGTTTTGCAGGTGTGTTGTTCTTATTCCTGAGGAGTCAGAGGACATGTGGCATGCGTACAATCTGATTTCTGTCGGCGATGTTCTTAAATCAACTACAATTCGGTTAGTATTTATGTATTTTGTTCAGCAGCTGTCATAGATGCACAGACCAGACGTAATCAGCTGTGTTTGTGTTTTGTACATATTTTGCAGTTTTGTGTACATTTCTGCTGTTTACATGTTTTCTCAGCATGCCCGAGGCTCAGTTAATCAATAAAATACATTTATATAGTGTCGTGTGTTGTTAATGAATGGAAAACAAATCACTGTGTCATGTTGAGCTAATTGGGTGGGTGTCTGACTGGGTGATTGTTTGGCAATGCTGTTTTTGTCAATAGGGCTGCAGTCGAATGTTTCCATGTAGTAGAGTACTGTGGGTGGTTGATGTTCTTGGTCATCTTTTGCTTCTGGCCAAACCTGCACTAAGAATCCCAGTTACAAAGGAACATTGCATTTAACATGATGTCAGCAAAACTGGTTTTCTTAGATTTGTCTTAGATCTTTGTCTGTTAAGTTGTTGTCTCATGTTTTCATTAAATAATGTCTGCGGAATTATTGCGATGACATTTTCGCTGTGTGTTTGGATGTGGTAATTTCTAAGGTATGGAAATTAAGGATTAATCTCACAAGTAATCCTTAAAATTTTTCATAATTATTAAAATTTTCATTGTTAATGTTTTCGTTGAAATTAATTCATGAAGAAAACAATATATCTCATGGTAAGTACAAAAAAGCTATATCCTCTATCTCCTGATAACGTGAATATTTCAATTTTACATCTCTCTACAACAGTGAGTATAACAAACAAAATTACGGTACTAATTGTGTCTCGGTGCATTTGTGACAGCTGTTGTGGGCTGGATAACTGACTATCTAATAATTTTCCTGAACAAAAACATGCATTTTCTTCCACACTTACCATAATTGTTTTTTAATCAAAATCAACAATTAATTTTTCATTAATTTTTGTAAAAGTAATTACTGAAAAAAAATGTAATCATTTATTGCCAGCCATAGTAATTTCGTATAAGGCAGTTGTGTTAAATGTCTGTGCTGTCAGTAAGGTGTTGACTGAGTCATCAACGGGCAGCAGCTCAAGCAACAAAGTGCGGACGATGTTGTCAATACGAGTGGAAACGATCGACTTTGATACTCAGGCGTGTGTGCTGCGCGTGAAGGGTCGAAATGTGGAGGAGAATGAATACGTCAAGGTGTGCATTTTAAACATTGTGATTTTTACTGCTGTGAATGGTTCAGGCATGCATTTGTCTAGATAAACTCATGAGGAATGGTTGCTAGTTATGCTGCCTTGACTAACAGCAACAGAGTATTTAATGATATTTCGCCCCGAGTGACATTCAGTCTGATCCGATTAACACTCGTGAGGTAATCAGGGTGTTAAGCCGTGATTAATGAAATATGCAATTTCTGTTCAATCTGTTGGCAGAACCCATATTTTATTTTGCAATATTCTTTGTTCAGTCATGAATTAAGAACTGTAAAGTTGTTAGCTGTGTATTTCCCCCCGCCACAATGTTGTAAAATGGTTTTTCTGTATTGATTTGTGGTTGTTAGATGGGTGCATATCATACATTGGATTTGGAGATGAACCGAAAATTTACATTACAGAAAAGTGAATGGGACAGTGTTGCTCTTGAACGCATTGGTAAGATATGGATTTGGTTAAAGTATAATTATTCTTATACTTAGAGGTAGACAGTATGTTTTAGCATAAAAGTAATGTACCGGTACATAGTATATTATGTAATGGCTGAATTTCAGCCGAGTGTCTGTTGCAAGCTGAACCTGCATAGAATTTGAAATATTTGTTGACTAAAGTGATGAATAAAATTGGCAATTATTGTGGGTTTAGTTTTGTTGACAGATAGGTAAATTATTGAACCATGTCGCATAGTCGATTTTGTTATTCATCATCATTCATAACTTTATATGACATCATGACAACAACGGCAGATTGTGAAGATGAAAACTGAATTATTTTTTTGCATCCACTGAACTAAAAGATATATTACAATGTAGCTAATTTAAAAAAATAATTAATATTCTATATCATTTAATCTCATTTTCTAACAAACACTTGTTGACCAGTGCTTCATCGGCTATCAATCATGATGTTGACCAATCGCTGCTCTGCTTATAGAAAAAAATTAGTAAATTTCTCTTGGTGGAGATAGACCAGGTTTCATTTTGGGTGATAAAATCCGCCGATATGACACATTCGTTGATTTATGGTTACGTTAATTACTGCTGTATTGCTGCTAGAGATGGCCTGTGATCCGATGCAACATGCTGACCTCGGTGCCGTCGTAATGCAAGAAGGTTTAGCCAACGTCTGCCTTGTCACTTCTGCTATGACACTTGTCCGTGCTAAGATTGAGACTAACATCCCGCGCAAACGCAAAGGTCAATGCTCACAACACGACAAGGTACTTAGCTGTCATCTGATGCACTACAATGATTTATAGACAAGAAGATTTACAGATAGACCGTGGGAGCTCATCCCCTCTGCGGCACTTTGACATGACGAGGGTTAAACCCAATTATTACTAGCATACAAACCAAGTTGGCTGGGTGTCTGACAGCCAGCACCTTCAACTGAGTGGATCAGTATGCCAGCAGTCTTAGGAACAGGGCCTACTGTTACGTGTCATTTCTTCCCTAGGCGTGGCTGTAACCATTGCTAGTACTAGTCATGCCTACCCAACCGGTGGAGGGATGGCCAGGCTGAGTTGGCCTGCATGGTTTGGTCTAATAATCACCCATGAACGTCGCCCATCTCAGTTCTAACCCAGTTTGACGTAGAGTAACTTTGTTGATGTAACCAGCATTATTACCATTAACCTAAGCTGCAACATTGCATGTAGGTGTTTACTGTTTAGCCATGGTTGTTGTAGGGTCGTGTTTCCAGCCAGTTCACTCCTGTATAAGTTAATGCATTTACCGTTTACAGCTTTTGTTTTGCTCACTTTTCCCACTGTTATTCCTGGTAAATATCCTTCCCAGAATGAAACTTTTGAGAACTATTGAATTTAGTATATAGGTGCAAATTCTGCAGTATGAAGTTGCATCGACCAGTTGAAGGGTTTATACTGTGTTGAATGTGATGAACAAATAACTAACGTCATTTAGATGTTTAACACAATGGTAAGTAATGAATGCTATTAAGTGAGCTAATATATTATGGATGGATGTCAGATGTTCAGTGAGGTTTTCCTAGTATCTAGTAGAAATCTGGTGTTTGTCCCTCAGTCAATGAAAGCACATTTACCTGTATAATGCTGCATGTTGTATCAGTGGTGAATGTTTGTGTTTGCAGGCTGTGACAAGGTTCTATGATCAAGTTGCAGCTGCAGTCTTGAGGCATATGAACTTTGATGGTTAGCCAGTTGCTTGAAATATATCAGTCAGTCAGTCAGTCTATCAGAATTGCCTTAGTAGCAGAGCTACTTTGAGGTCAATACTATGGTAAGCAGGTTTAGATGATGATGTCTGGATATGATTTTCTCAAGAGCCAAGTTTTGAGACATTAGCAGACGGTCAAAAGTGACTGAGATGTTGTTATCTGCTCAACCAAACTCGTCATTTGAAATTTGAAATAATCTCGTCTTAGTGCCAGCTATGTAACATTACGGAACAACATATGTTGAATATAAGGAACTTTTGTCTCTTTATTTGGTTCATATTGATTTGGTTACTACATACTTTGATTATTTGACAATACTGTTGTGCATTTCTGTTAGTCTGTTGTCATATCGTGGAGTATGGTAGTAGAACATTTGTCACGTGGTGTGTATGTTAATGTGCAGTGGTCAAGTGTGTTCTAATTGCTAGTCCAGGATTTGTCAAGGTATGTTTTCAACACTGCATTCTAACACTTTTGTGCTGATTATGTGCCATATTTTGATTTTAGCATATTAATTTCATGTTGTAGTTTATCATTGACTAAATCCACTTTGTGGACTTTGTAGATATATTTTGTATGTATTTATTTCAGTTTACACAGTGAATTTGTGTCATGTTGCTGACTGTTAATTCTTGTATGCTACAGGACCAGTTTTTTGACTACATGATACAGCAGGCAATTAAATTAGAGCAGAAAGTCTTACTGGAAAATCGACCAAAGTTCGTTTTGGTTCATGCATCTTCTGGCTTCAAACATTCACTCAAAGGTAACTGTATACTCTTGCATTGTTAGCTGTTCGTGAAATTTAGTTTGCACGTATCATAGTTATTATCAGTAATAATATGAAAATTGTATGCAAAATATGTGCGCAAAATAGGGGGGAAATTTGTCAGTACAATAAACAGTATTAATTATTCTACTGTCAACCAAACAGTGAGTCTATCAATATCCACGTGTGCAGAATAATCTGAGACAAACACAGCATCCAATCCCTGACACCAGACAGCTCTGCTATCACTCCTGCTTCAATAACGATATCATCAGCCACTACATTCCGTTTCTTTGATGACTTAATTATGTTGTCGACGTGTTGATATTGAGTATTGATACTAGCTGGATCTGACAATGATGACATGAAGTAGAGAAGCCATGAGTGACGTAGTGGCTGGGGAGAACCGTGATAGACCTACGTGTATCTTGAGGACTTGCAACGTTTAATGCATGCTGTTATTATATCAGTTTTGTGTCGAGTGCTGAGTAAGGTATAACGTGCAGCCGAAATTGCTTCTATACTCCAGAAACTCATCTTATGCATGAGCGCATCAGAATCATTGAAATGAGGAGTATACTGTGTTTGAAGGAGTTTGAGTATTTATCACAGTTACTGTTTAAGACGTACGCTAAACAAGAAAAGATTGCGTTGAATCAACATGACATATACAGCTTCCTCTGTGTTGGCTTGTGTAGTACTTGTCCAAGTTAGATCTGACATTAATGTCAAGAATTTACAAGAATTAACTTGTAATAAGCACATCTCAGTTACTCGTTCAGTGTTCATTGTACACTGACTGCAAAATTACTGTTGAATAATAACACCATGGGACGTGTTGAAAACTAGCATAGAACTTACATTGAGTGTAATGGTAAACAGAACACAGAGTGCTACAAGCAGGTGATAATTATGTAGTTTTGTCATGGTCTATGGTTGCGTATGTTTTAGAAGTTCTGCAGGATCCTGCCATTAGTGCTAAACTGTCAGACACAAAGGCCGCAGCAGAAGTGAAGGCACTTGAAGACTTCTACACAATGCTACAGAATGATCCTAATCGTGCTTTCTATGGGTACTTGTGAAACTCCGCTGAATTAAAAAAATGTATTACATTTGAGTAGGATGTTAAGCCGTGCTCACTCGCTTATTATCTTTTGGTTTCTCATTATGCAATGGTGCTAATAGGCCTGTGTGACTCTGTATATTTCTGACGAGTGATGACGTCATGTGACCCCAAAGGGTCGAGGTCATGACCCCAAAATCGTCGAGACTTTATATCTCTATAACCATGCAAAATAGACGTATGGTTAGGTTATAATTGATCACCTATAGGATACCATATATTGCGAATCCAATGGTCATGTGCCTATGACGTCACGTGACCCCAAAAGGTCAAGATTGTAACCCCAAAATCCTTCAGTTTTTAAATCTCCGTAACCATGCAAGATAAGCGTATTCTTGTAATTGACAACCTATAGGACACCATAAATTGCTGGTCTAAATGCCACGGGACTAACGATGTCACGTGACCCAAATGTTGAAATTTTAAGGCTGATGTTGCTGTTGGTGACCAACTTTGGTTGCAAAATAGCTAACAAACGTGAAATGCAGGAGGTATAGGGCGGCAATGGGACAGATACCTCGTTCCACATAACTAATAGGATATGTTTGTTTGTCAGCATTAAGTTAATATTTGTAGCTTTAATAGCTTTGCACTTTATATACACTGTGCTGTGTAGGGTACGGCACGTTGAATTGGCATTCCAGAGTGGAGCCATTGAGACTCTGCTAATATCTGACGAACTGTTTCGGTTTGTGTTCTCGGCTTTTATTGTGAATGGTGTAACATTGCTTTTATCGTTCCGGCCATTTCCATGTGTCATCCATCTGTCGTCACTCTGTAACCTTACGTACTGTGGCTAAACGGTACGTCGTAGGGGGGTCGGCGATTGTACCATTGGATAGGGTGTTGGTAAGTTTCTATAGGCTGTCATCGGTAACCATGTCGCTATCTGCAGCAGTTTGGCCACGATTTGCAACAAAGTATTTGGGGGGAGGTGGCGGAAGTTTACTATATATTGGAAGTTATGTAGAAAGTAAGAAACTACGTTCACATTTGCTAGTCTTCGAGCGCAGGCAGTACGGTTGGCTTCCCCTAGCGACAGCTGGGCTTTTCTTGGTTCTGGAAGACTGGAAAGTAATGTTGAAAAATTACTGTAAACATTTTAAGGAACATTTTCTGCTGCTAAGATCAGCTGTGTTATGATGAGAGAAGTTTGTCCACGTTTTGAGACATTAGTTCTAATCACTCGGAGGTGACTAGTTCTGTTGAACCAGTAGAAAATGATGTGCTTGTGTGTAGTCGGCATGTAATAGGAGTTTGTGTGATCGAGTCTGGCTTAAATTAGTCGCTAACTTACTGATGTTGGTGAATAACAGTGCAAAGGACGTTGCTACTCGCAAGCGCTACGTTCGGCTAGTGGATGGCGTCAGAGAAGGCGCCGGAACTGTCAGGATATTTTCCAGTCTGCACGTCTCTGGAGAACGTCAGTAGCACTTTGCTGTTAATTTTTATGCCTCCGCCATCACCTGGTGTGGTCGGTGGCATTACATTTTTGGGTTGTATGTCTGTCTGACAGCGTGTACCTCAGTACCTGCATTCCAAATGTTGTTATAACGTGATACCTCAAGTATTATTGGAAACAACTTCACCAAACTTCTAGCATCAGTGCATTCTAGGACAGTGATGCACGTGTTGAATGTTTGGGTCAAAAGGTCACAGTTCCAGGTAACGATGGAGTTTGTTGTGTTGTACGCTGCACTTTTGTTTTTGTTTGAGTGTACAACAGACCTGCTATGAACTGTACTAGCGTCTTGTCATGCAGGTCGTGGATGTTTGGGTGAGTTTTGGGCTGGATGTAGGCATCGATGTCAACGCTAGGGCATCGAAGTCTTCAAGTTTTTAGCTGTAATTTGTAACTGCAAATCTCTGTTGCAGAAAACATGCAAAACATACAATGTCTTTCATACATAATTTTCAGTATTTCCGTGCTACATCAGAAGGTGAGACGTGAAATCATCACAGTGCATTGGTGTGTTTTTGTGATAGAGCTTGGGATGCTGTCCGGCATTGCTGCCATCTTGAGGTTTCCAATCAGCGATCCCGACGACGAAAATGACGACGAAAACGACAACGCCGATTCGTCGTCCGATGCAGACTGAAATTCCACATTAAATAGCTTTTCAAAAATACTTAACGATGTCGTGTTACCAGCTGTATTTATGTTGATGTCATTAGGCTAATTCTGTGTATTTGTAAATAAATGGCGATGTACAGTCTTCCATCGTTTGTTAGATAACTCTGGCAATCTCATAAGGTACCGTACATCTTAACTCTTTGCTGTGAGTTAGAGAGCAGTCATTAAACGGTTATCTATTGCTAGTAGCTACTCGCACAATTCACGCAAACTTGATTGCTACCACCGGTAGGACGGTGGTCCGCAAAAGTGTTTGTTGTCAAGTGTTTAAGTTTCATAACATCATAAAATATTGTCTGATTTGCACGCTTAACACACTCAACACTATGCTAAGGATCCCACCACACCTCAAATGTGTCACTACCCTACCTTGTGGATATTGCTGTTATATTAGTATTCAGAAGCTGATAATGATTTTTTTCTATGTTACTCACTGGTAGTTCTGCAGCACGTTTGAGGTGTGATTGTATGGTTAATGATCACTAATGAACAGTACGTCAGTGTCTGTGCTCAACGTAGAGCGACTTGCAGGTGGAAGTTAGCCACTATGCGAAGCTGACAACTCTATAACCTATATGGTTTACAAAGAAAGTAACGGTGCTGTGATGTGACTTTTGCAGAATTGTTGGTATCAAATACCGACAAAGTGCCAGAAGTAGTGTGAGTACCCCAGAAAGAAAGATATGTATAAAGCAGCTGAAATTGTAGAAAGCAAAAAGAAACTATAACAGCAATGTAGAAACTGAAAATGCATCAAATTGATACCGGTACATGCAAAACCGCGTACCTTGCATTGAGAACGTAACGCGTAGGCCTACTATAACATCAAAAGTAGTCAGTTGCACATTGACTATAGCCTATGCGTTGGTGAGTATAGCAGTAGCACAGCGATGGCAAAACGAAAAACATCAAGATATTTATGAGCCATGACAATTTTAGCCGATGTTGAAATTTTTCTGTCGATAAACGTCAGCTTTTTATACCGGTATTCACTACTCATCGATCGGAGAATGGACACGCAATGCAAACAATTAAAGTACCAGTAGCCTACCCGGTAACAAAAAAAATGTCTAGTGCTCGTGAGTAAATGCAATGGCACTTAACTAATAAAACTCAAATGTGAGTTACGTTTTAAATCTGTCTTTGTTACCAAACCCCGAAAATTGCGAAATACCGGTATCTGTGATAAGCGTAATCGATTTCAAACCGTTTTCTAATTTGACCCATCCCTGAGCTTAGTGCTTGTTTATGTTTACATTAGCAACTGTCGAAAGTGTATGTTATTGGCGTATTATGCGATAAAATGAGTACTGGTGGTGTTCTAGATTTGGTACTAAATGCAATCATATCTTCTAATGCATTTCGAACGGAGGACGATAGCATTTGGACAACAGTTGCAAGACTTGTACCTAGCTCGTCACCGGAGGAGGTTGGTTACGTTGCTCTTCACTGAACAAGTAATTTGGTGACATACGGAATAATGCGTAGCGTAGTACATCCGTATTGAATTTTAGATGATACTTTGTCTCTTTTCTATAAAATTGGTAGTAATATACATCTAACTACAGCACAGCGAGTGAATGTTACAGAATGTTACGGCGAGTGAATGTATTCCATTCACTACCGGTAATTGAAGTTCTGCGATTTTGAACTAAATTTGTTTTTAAACACAGTTTTCAAATGATCTAAATATACTGTTTTATAATTAATTAATGGATGCACATGATATGTTAATCAAACCAACACTAGTAAGCTGCATGAAACGAAGTAGGCCTAGATCTAACAGAAATAACACACAGACATTTTTACATGTTGTTGTGAATGATCAGGTAGTTTTGTTTTTTTTCTTCAGTGTCAAAAACGCTACAATGAACTCTGTGCCAGTCGCACTGGACTTGAAGTTGAGACTGGATTTGTGGACAGCACCGCAACGACATCTGGAAATAGCATTTCCACTGCAGCTGAGAATGGCAGAGAGATACTGTCAGCATCATCCCGGACAAAGTGTATGCTGCACTGTTTGTGCATTATTTCTGTTTATCTGTCATGTAGTTTATAGACAGACAGCCTACCTGATTATGGTGCAGGTACTGTACAAGGCAGTTTATGGAATTCTGTATGGCATGTGTGGAGGAGTTGTGTAGAGAAAGCTGAGAATTGAACTTTTTGGAATTTTAATACTGGTACTTAAATATGTTTTGATATTATGTAGGATTTGCATGTTAAATGATATTTCGCACATTTTAATTGTCAATTGTCATATGTGATAGATAGCTTTCAACTTGTTAACATGTAAAGAATGAATTGTTACTTTGAATGGAACAGAAATCAAATACCAGTACAAAAATACAAGGTGCAAATATGAAACTGAGCATCTGTGTTGTGTATATACTAGTCATTGTAATTATTGTCAGTTGAAATTTTTTCCTAGATACATTTTCAAACCAATCTATTTGATGTTATTCGTTAGTATGTAGTACAATAAATGATAATCTTTTTTCATAGTCGTAATATGTGTGCCTGTGATTCATGTAATTTAATATGTGATTTAATATGTGTGCCTGTGATTTATGGATTTGTTTGGTGACTGTTTTTCAGTGTCACGATTAACAAAGAGTGATGGAACTCGAGAAACAAAGGTTCGTGAATTGAATCATTGCATGTACGTGTGTGTGGATGTAATTAAACTGCACTGTGAATAAGAAAGGAGTCATCTTAGTACAAGATACAGAGAATATGAGGTCAAAAATTGTACAGTATTTTCACTGTTTGAAAATAAAAACGAAAATTTAAAAATAAATATTACAGTATTGCAAACATTTTTTTGTGAGTATGCTTCATTATTACAGCAACTTTTTCGCATTAATTTGTCTTTTTTAAATTTGGTTGTTATTATAGAGACAGTGCATTGATTGATTATGTGTATGATTATTTTGATATCCAGTGATTTCGTTTTACATATTCTATACATTGTAGAACTCAACTGGCACTGGAACACATGCTGCTGATCACAGGTTTATATTTGTTTTTATTTGTTTTGAAATTTCTTGGAGTAATGGGATGGGTGCAAAATAACTTTGTTTATACTGTTTGTATAGGAGCGGTGTAGTGTGAAGATTTTAGGCATGATGATATTAGCAATTGTTGAGAATTTAGCAGTTGCGATACTCTACTGAACTGTCTTTAGCACTTAGTAAAGTCAGCAAGTTTCACATAACAGCTTAGTTGTACCAGAAAAAAACAACTGCATGACATTACATCATGAGTCGTACATTTTACCTTTGCATATTCTCCTATGCATAATTTCACTTTGGAGGTTACTGTGCTAATTTGTGCCGTACTTTGTCAATTCTCATTCTTTATGGCTGACGTAGTGTTACAGTGATTGGTTTGACATGTTTAGTTCTGTCACATTATTTTTTTTGTTCACATTATTAATAAAGTTCTATTACTTTGCATTCGAGTCTGTAGATGAATGTTGTATTATTTCAATGTCTAGCCAGTCCATTGCTTCTCGGAGCAAGACAGCTTATAAGTAAGTGTAAAACATTTGATGTGTGGTGCTTTCAATGATAACACTTGGGCTTTAGTTTCACAGTTTTGATGTAATTTTTACTGTGTCTGAAGCGTTGTTGCCGCCACATGTATTCTTGTCCCAATTTACTATCTCCTCACTGTCTGTGTGCATGACAGCATTCACTTGATCACCGGTCTGCTGGTTTCAGTTCACACGTCAGCATGTACAACACATGCTGCAGAACTGTGCTCTGTAAAACAACTGGACGTTATTTCATTTTTGTGCTAAGTTGAATAATTTGATATCAATATTTCAACTCTGCATTGATAAATGATCTCTTATAGAAATATCATTATTACACTACTACAGGGTGTTAACATGTTGCTATGAAAATGAAGTATATGTGCAATTATTACCGCTGATGCTGCTGCTGCTGTTATTGCCTTAATTTTTTGCAGTGCTAATCCTGGGGAGAAGTGTTAGGACTTGCTATGTGAGGTTTTTAAAGGCCGAGTGCATTTTTATTATCCAGCCACCAGTGTCTTAACACTGTAGGAATGAATGGAAAATGTCACTATGCTTAACAGTCAACAGTTTGTCTTGCACTGATGCAAGTGGTTTTGTCATTTCATATATTTACTGATATTATACAAAGAAAGCTGTTTTTGTTTCAGTTCTGCTTGATTAGCCAGTTACTGATAGCAATGTCTGAGAGAAATTTGATAACAATTTGTATGTATTGGTGAATAATAAATTGTATTTTTTAATAGTTATTACTGTTGCTTTGTATTCTGTTTCAGTCCAGTGATGGTGATACACGTTTGTGATGAAGCAAAAAATTGTGAGTTTTCATTTAGTTGTTATAATTGTATTTTCTTTATTATTTTCATTATTATCATTGTGTATATTTTAAACACAATTAACATATTTATTTTAAATATAACGTATTTCTTGTCAGTTTTAGTCAGCATAAATTTACTAAACATTTTTTAGCCATGTGAAAGACACAAAAAGTTGATGCAGTGACTGTAAAATGTCACAATACGGTGTCTACTAGCAAGAGTTTAATGAGAATATGGTAATGTGAGAACTGTAGATACATTTAACATTTTAAAGTTATTTGATGTTTGTGTTTACATTTACACAATGTTTATGGCATGTTTTTTTT